>Ga0307515_10019414_pt1 | contig 12236 bp, 4 predicted proteins | sample 17_EM_MG_FD_194513 | JGI IMG/M metagenome (GOLD analysis project Ga0307515, IMG submission 194513) | Populus trichocarpa ectomycorrhiza microbial communities from riparian zone in the Pacific Northwest, United States - 17_EM | ecosystem: Host-associated > Plants > Roots > Unclassified | place...
ATTTGCCATGTATTTAGTCATCTTGGTTTTCAGATCAAGATCATGTTCTTGCTTTCTTTCTTTATATCTTTGTAATGTTCAAGTTTTCTTTCATGTTATATTAATCTCTTGTTTATGCTTCCAAACTTAGTTTTTCACTAATTAAATCCTTAATAAAATTATTTTGACCCATTAAAAGTCTAATGAAGCCTTTGCACTTAATTAATTCTTTTAATGTTGGCCTAAATTAATTTATAAACTTAATTAAATCTTTAATTAGACCCATAATTAAATCAAATCAGCCTATTCAAAATCTAATTAAATCCTCAGACTTAATTTTTATGTAAATTGGTCCAATATTCATTTAAGTGAATTTTTATGTAGGTAGATCCCTCTTTTTTATTACCAACCAAGTTGTTTGTCTTCCTGTATCTTTTTTATTTTTCAACCTTTTTCTACTATTTTTTATCAAAGAAAAAGATAATTTTAGGAGAACCCAAAATTAGGTTGTGATAAGTGTGTTTGCTAAACACGTCTTAAAGACCAAAAAACATTGCCTTAAAATTTTTCTTTGATAAATTTTAGTCTCGCCGAAAATAGCCTTAAGCCTTTAAAAGGCTCAGCCTATTTGCCCAAAACCATCACAGGCCTTGTCCAAGGAAATTGAATTGGCTTAAGAAATAACGGACACAAGTTTTATCCAAGAAGCCAACCCAGGGGGCTTAAAAAAACAAAACTACTCAAGTTTAAAAAACCAAAAATCTCAAAGGCCTAGTCCATAAACAAATCCAGAAAACAGGTTTCATGCTTTCAAGATCATATCAACCTTTCTTCATGAACTTTCCCATAATCCTTTCTTATTTTCAAGTATGAAAGGTTCAAGCTCTATCCATATTCATTCAAAATATAAAAATAAGACTTAACCAACACTTCAAAACTAAGCACGCATACACCATCTTATCTCATTTTGGTATCCAAAGACTAAAAGAACAAGCATGGGTATTTCATGTTTAAAACAAAATCTTAACCAAACCTTTTGTTGTATAGAAACAAAGAAACCAAATGTTCAACCTGATCCACGAGTTTCTTTCCCAAAACCACACTTCAAACCTTGTGTTCAATAATGCATATTTTTTTTCTTAAATTCCTCAACCGCTAATGTGAGAATCTATTGTTGTTATACCAACATAAATGTTTGGAAAATGAGTTTTTATCATAACTTGTAATTGTTCTTTTCTATTTTCCTATTTTTGATGACAGCTATTGTTCTAGAGTTGTGGAGGTTGAAAAGTCATGGCATAGAGGCGTGGTGAAGGGTTTGGATGTTGAGGATTATAGATGCTAGTAGTTGGGAAGAGTGATGGTGAACGATAGTCTGTAGTGTGATGGTGTTTGGGGAAAAGAGGTAGGAGATACTGGATTCAACAAAAAAAAGAGAAGAAAAGGAAAATAGTGTTGGTGGGTTTATGAGCTAGGACTTTAGGCCAGAATGGTGTTTTTTAAAAAAATCTAGAAGGTAGGCTCTCCTTGGTGGTGGCAATGTGGTTATGATCCTCCCCCCCCCCCTTTTATGACCTTCAAGAGGTTATTTATTGATTAAAAAAATGGTTCTTGGGAGTATGAGCTGGGCATCTCTAAATCTTTTAGGAACCAATTTCAACTCTTTAATCTCAGTAAGGAGCATCTCTAGTTGTGTTGATAGTTGGACATGTTTTGATCATGCTGGTTTTTAATAGCTAGGTTTGGTTGTTTTAATAGTTTTCAAAATAGCTTGGAAATAAAAAAAAAAAAAAAAGCAATATGGGTTGTTGGATCATGTGAAAGGTAATCTTTACCATCAATCTGAGTAATTTTGGTTTGTGAGGTGTTGAGGGTATAAGAGAACTTGGAATGTGGTGTCTTTAAATGATTTTGAATAAACATGAATAGGATAGTGTCTTTATGGATTTTTTTAGAACAATGCAAAAGAGATAAACCATCCACTATCGTTTGATCTTGAAGAGGCTAATCAAAACTAAAGGTCTATGTTTTTTTCGATTCAATTTATGCGAAGAAAAAAATGTAGAAAGTTCTAGAATGAGTGACTTAGATCAACCTTTTTCTTTTTTCTATTTCATCGAAACTACAGGAGATGATGAACAATAACCGGACAACACGTCATCTAGCCTTTATTTTTATTTTTTTTGTCTTAGACTAAACCGAAACAACGTCGTTTTAAACCAAAACAAACTGTTTTGGTCACAACACACCATTTAAGTTAAATGAAATAGTGTCATTTTGGTTAACCTAAAATTAATTAGGGTTTTAATCTTTCCTTTTTCTATTTTAGCATATTTTGCCTCTTTGCAATTAAACCCTCAATTAAATCTGGTTTTTGGGAATCATTTCAATTTCACCTCTGGAATATTTTAATCAAACCCTCTAATTTCAATGCCTTGTACAATATGGTTCTTGGTCCTAGATATTTTCAATTTCATCATCAATCAACCTTTTAAAACTTCTAATTCCTTTTAATCTAGCCTTTATTTGCATCATTTAGGCTCTCCAAAACTTTAATTAAGTTCCTAATCTTCCAATTATAACAAATTGATCTGAATTAGACCTCTAAACTTAATTTTCCTTCAATTAAGTTCTTAATTAAGTCCTTAAACTTAATTAATTCTTTTAATTTCTACATAATTGACTTTCAAATTTATTTTTTCTTCAATTAAACCCTTGATTAAGTCATTTATACCCTTTAAAAGTTCAATTAAGTCATTAAACCCAAATAATTCTTCCAATTTTAGCTAAATTTACTTGCGAACTTAATTTTTCTTTCAATTAAACCACTGATTAAGTCAATTAAAACCATTAGAAATTTAATCAAGTCCTTGAACCTAATAATTCTTCCAGTTTTGGTTAAATTAGCTTGCAAACTTAATCATCTTTTAATTAACTCATTCTTCAGCCTGTTATTTGATTATACTTCTGGAATTTTGACTTGTTGCAACTCAAAAGTTTATCTATTTGTGTCCCAAAAAAAATTTATATTTTAAAATAATAAATAAATAAAAGCAAAATATAAAAGAGTTTCAGGGGACTCAAAATTGGTTTATAACATAAACTATGCTAATATAATTTGGAGTGATGAAATTGCAAAGAAACTAAGTTCAATAATTGGAAAAAAAAAGGTAAAAAAAAATGCAGTGTTCATGTGAACTAGCAATGGACAACCCAAAAAATGCAAAAGAAGTTGCATGAACCGGAAACAAAACTAGGAAAAAAAATTAAAATAATATTGTTTACATAAATATTATAGTGCACAGTAAAAGCACCACAACTTTTGCAATTTGTTATTAACATTAAAACTATAATAATAAATAAATATATGACCTATTAATATTCAAATTTTGAAATGGGAAAGCTAAGTCACTCCCAACACTACCAGAAAATTGGTGAATACAAACGGAAACACCGGCGGATATTTTTCGTCGGTATTTTATGGTGATATTTACCGATCAAATTTTTCCATCGCTAACTCTATCGGTAAACACCGAAAGAAATATGTCATTGGTATATACCGAGGGAATAGCAGTCGGAATAGAAGGAATTAAAAAATACAAATAGTGCGATGACATGTATGTTTTTACAGATGCAATTACCAATGAAATTACAGTGGAATTCAAACAGGCAAACCGTACAGTGATGTGGCATTGATACCAACAGAATGACCAATGGAGTCACCGTTGGAATAATTCTGTCAAAAAATCCATCGGTAATATTTAATATATGACCTGGCGCTCAACCCTCCTCTCCCCATTCCTCATTTCTACTTCTTCCTTGTAAAATTTCTCTGCAACAGAACAGCCTTCCCCCTCCTCAGCCCCCTCAATCTCAACACAACTCAACCTCCCACAACTTTTCAAGTCACAACAACACTCTATTTTTCAGCATTCATGTTTTAATTGAAATTTTATTGAGGATTCTCCACCTTAAGTAAGCAAATTTACCCCTTTTTTTTAATTTGAACACAATTTTAAAATGTTAATTTGTTATTACATATTTTTGTAGTATATGTATTTTGTTTGGGTGTTTACTTGTTTTATTGTTTTTTTCTCAAACAAACTTGTTGTATGGATTTATGATTTGTACTTTGTTTTAGATTTTGTAAAATTATATTTTTTTGTAAATTATTGAAACTTATGTCGAATTACCGACTTAGGTGTTTTGTGATGAAATAAATAACGGCTTGTTTAACGGGTCCGTTTATATTTTGTCAATTTTATTTCCGAGATGTAATTTCTGTAAATGTGTACAAAATTTATATCTACATATATAATTGATAATGAATTAAGAGTAGTATTAAAATAGGTTGAATAAACTTGAGCTAAACGAATATTTTTGCAAATTTATAGTTAATACATGTTGTCATCATTATTTGATATAGATTTGATAGAAGTGATAGATGATCGTTCATGGATGTATTGAGATTCACCTTAAGGATTGCGAATGATGGATTATTATAATGGGGTTCGGGGTTTTATTAATTATGCAATATCTAATCCGAGAAATATTAATGAAGGCGGTATTAGTTTCCATGCAAGATGTGTAAGAATAAAAAGTTTCTCAATCCAGATGTTGCAACGATGCTTCTTGTACAAAAAGGGTTAATGGAGGAATACCTGTGTTGGTATGCACACGGAGAACCATTTGTTCCTCACGAGACCATGGAAGAAAGGATGGTTGGGTCAACTTCTAGTGCTAGCAACGTGTATGGAGTTGTAGATGACAATAGTAATCCTTATAGCACTATGGTTATGGATGCGATGGGAATGAATCAGGGTCATGTCGGTCAATGTCCAATCATAGATGAAGAACCTAATACAGACGCAACCAGGTTTTTTTATCTTTTGAAAGATTCTGACGAACCATTATAGGATGGTTGCACAAATCACAGTAAATTATCGGTTGTTGTACAGGTGTTCACCATCAAGTTGGGTCATGGGTTGAATGAGGCCGACTATGACAGAATTTTTGAATGGACGAGAAGCATTTTACCTGAAGGGAACAGGCTGAAAGAGAACTTCTATATTGCAAAGTCCATAATGAAACCCCTCGGTCTAGGATACCTGATGCAACCATATTATTTGATAGTTTTACCCACATTTACCTAGTGTTTTGCCTATGTTTTATACATAAAATGCCTTGATATTCTTTATTTTATGTTTTGAAGGCACTTTTTGGATGAAGATTCAAAAAGAAGTAAACTGGAGATAATTGGCAGATTTGACCTTCAGTCGATGTTTTGTGCAGCGTTTAAGCTCTAGAGGTCGAAACGAAGTGATTCTAGTGGCATTAGAAAGCTAACATCCATACCTTTCTATACATATAAGGAAAGAAAAATAAAAAGAGAAAGAGCATGGAGATCACAGCCTTCAAAGTCAAATCTCGTATTCTACCAATGTTGACCTTCAGTCATTCCAACTTGAATATCTTGAGCTACAAAAGTCCATTTGATGCAAACTTAATTTTTTTGGATTCCTAACTCGAAGACCTATCAGCCTACCAAATTTTCCTAGAAAATGTGCTTACATGAGAGAGATATGATTTGTTTAAGATGGCACATGAATTCTGCTAGCAGACAAGTTTTGTGAAGAAACAAGTCTAAAGCATCCAAACCTTCATTCAAGTCTTTATTTCAGCAATTTAGCTCGTCAAAGTTAGAAGTCAAAGCTTGAAGATTTTATGCAATGTTATTTCTCCTTTTTTAGGAAAATAGTTGTTGAAAGGTTTAAATGTAAATTGTCTACTAAGGAAATGACTATTTTGTAGAAAAGGGATTAAGGTTTCCTAGGATATAAAAAGAAAGAGAGAAAGGAAAAGAGAGGATGATCAGCCAAGAGAGAAAAAGTGCAAATTCTTCCAATAGAACCCGAAATCATGTTTTTTTCCTTCTTTTTTTATTAATTGTTCAGTAGACATGCAAGGCTAAACTCTTTTTCTTGGTTGCAAGGACACGGAAACCTTCGGATTTCAAGAACTGTGAGATTTATTTTACCTTTTCTTTTCAGTTTATATGATGAATATGTTTGTTCTCTTATGCTTATTTTTCCTATGATTTTTTATTTTAATTACTATAGCGGACTCTAAGTTATTATTGTAGACAATTTATTACTAAGTTCGATATCAAAATCGGAGTTGTGGTATATGAACTTGTGAAGCAACTGAGTTTAATAATTATGATGGATCTAGGTTATTAACTTTAGGGAGAACATTCGATTGATCAAATCAAACATGGACTGCGAACAGTTATGTTGTCTAGATTAATCAACTCATCTAGTTCTTAAGGCTATCATTGAATTAAATTATTAGTGCGGACACTGTGGTTGTTTGATGGTTAGGATTAGTTATACAGGGGATCTGTTAACTAATCAACATAAGAAAGGATAAATATTCAGAGTATAAATTGACGTTTTATTTTCATGATCAGTTCTGATTTCTGTAGGTGGACGTTTACTTGCGACCAAGGTTTGTTTTTCTTGATAAATTTCGTTTTTCTTTGATTTAACATTGATTGCTTCTTTTTGTTTACTTTTTCTTTAGCCTAGAGAACCTCCGAACCCTCCCAAATTGCATATCATCTAGCATAAAAATCTGACTTGAACCTTCCTTGTGGGAACGACCCCTTGCTTGCTCTATACAATCTTGTGTGTTGTTTATTTCAGCTAGGGTAATTAATTTGTGCAACCGCGACATCGCAACAATACTAGAAAATTGACATGTGTCCAAACTTCTGCATATTGTACTACCTTGAAAATACTAAGCTGACCGAGTGTAAGACATGTGTGCATTCCTGTTATAAACCCAGAACTGGCAGGGGAAGGACTCTTGTCACACATAAAAAACTTAGATACTTCTCAATCACACCTAAACTAATGAAGTTATTCATATCACCAATGACTGCTAAGCATATGACATAGCACCAATCACATAATACGGTGGATGGAGTGAAGGTGCACCCTTCCGATGGTGAAGTATGAAAAACCTTTAACAGTGGGAATCCTCACTTTTTAGTTGAATCAAGGAACGTGTGTCTTGAGTTATGTACATACAAATTCAATACATTCGGGTCATTTGGTGCTCCTTATTCTCGTTGATTGGTTATACTCACGGTTTACAACTTGGCACCGGAGATATGTATGAGGTCGGAGTTTATGTTGTAATTTATGGTCATACCCAATCCTAATAGTCCGGGATGGAATATAGATGTTTGTCTTCGACTGTTAATTGATGAGTCGATGCAGTTATGGTCATTCGGGGCTTTGACTTATGATGTATCGATGAAGCAGAATTTTCTTATGAAGGCAGCTTTGATGTGGACTATCAATGATTTTCCATCTTATGGAATGGTTTTTGGTTGGGGCAGGAATGCAAAACTAGATGTCTATACTGCATAGAAAATAATAAGGTATTCACGCTAACAGATGGCGGTAAAATGTCTTTTTTTTACTGTTATCGGCAGTTCTTACCAATGGATCACAGGTACATAAAGAACAGAAAAGACTTCTTTGTTGGCAGAGTTGAAAAAGATGTTACACTGCCACATCTTTCAGGTGAATAATTGTATGATGAGGTGTCAGAATATGGTGACATGGTGTTTGGTTTTCAATCTGGTAAGCAAAAGTTTCCTGGTTTTGGTTTGACTCATAATTGAGTAAAGCAAAGATTTTCATTAGCTTTCTTGTTGGAAGACCAATCTCCTCCACCATAATCTTGATATCATGCACATAGAAAAGAACTTGTTTGAGAACATTTTCAACACGGATATGGATGTGAAAGGGAAGATAAAGGACAACATCAAGGCTAGAATGGATATAGCTTTGTTTTGTCACCGTAAAAATATGAAGTTGGTTTATGTTGGGTCACGGGTCACAAAGCCCAAAGCAAGTTTTATCGTAAACAAGAATGCACAACTACTTGTCTACCAATGTCTTAAGAGTCTGTGTTTTCCTGATGGAAATCTCTCGAACATATTAAGGTTGGTTAATTTGGAGGATTGTAGATTGTATGGAATGAAGAGCTATGACTGATATGTGTTTATGCAAACACTCATTACATTAACTTATCGAGATTTATTGTCAAATGGGATATGGAATGCACTCATGAAGATCAGTCATTTCTTTAGAGATATATGCTCCAACAAGTTACAGACACAGCACATTGAGAGGCTTGAAACGAATATTATCCAGACGATATGCAAACTTGAGATGATATTCCCTTCATCGTATTTTGACTCGATGGAGCATCTACCCATACATTTACTGTTTGAGGAAAAAATTGGAGGCCTAGTCTAGTATAGATGGATATATCCATTCGAAAGGCTAGAGATTATACATGCAATGCAATTAAACATTTATTGTAATTGATTTCTATAATTGAAAACATTCATTTAATTCTATGCAGATACTTGTTCAACCTTAAGAAAAAAGTTAAAAACAAGGCTCATATTGAGGCTTTGATATGTGAGGCCTATATTGTTGAAGAGATCTTAATATTTATCTCATACTATTTTGAGCCTCAATTGAGAACAAGAATCAATCACATTTCAAGGCATTAAGATAGTGGTGAAGTGCCTTCGAATGTGAACTTATCAATATTCTCCAATTCTAGACGACCCGCACCAAAAAATGTTGTAAAGGGAAGATATTTGGTTGAAATAGAATTAAGACAAGTACATAATTATTTGCTATTTAACTACGATGAACTGAGACCTTTTACTTAGTAAGTATACTACTTAAACTTTGTTATTAATGAATTATTTCTCTCTTGTAATATCACAAACTCATACATTGTTGAATACCTTGTAGGCAACATCGTCAATATTTACTATCTAAAAACTCACAGCTGACCGAATCCTAAATCTTTCGATTATAAGATGAATAATTTTCCACATGATTCAGAACACCTATAAGTACTGTTTAATTATCATTATCTATCGGGATACTTAATTTCATTACACATTTCTTGTTCATTATTCATTGTTGTACTTTATATACCATATTTATAAATTAGGAGGGAATGCTAATGTTACATTGTCTTTACTAAGTCTGGGTCCTGAAAGAAAGGTGAAGTGCTACAACCGGTATTTTATCAATGGACACGTGTTTCATACTAAAGAATATGGGCAGAATAGAAAGACATATAACAATGAGGTTTGTATTAAGGGATTGACTTTTAATGAGTTTGAAGTTGACTATTATGGGAAATTAGAAGAGGTAATTGAATTGCAATATCATAGCGAGCAGAATAGAGTATTTTTATTCAAATGCTATTGGTATGACACCACTGACAAAGAAATTAGAGTAGATCCTCATCATGGTTTGATCAAAATTAATTCAAAAGCTAGACTCCGCAACAACAATGATGTTTTTGTTTTTGTCAAGCAATGCTAACAAGTTTATTACACATACACATTTTGCTTTAAAAAGGATCGTTCAAGAGTTGATTGGTTATCCGTATTGAAAACCAAACCCAAGGGTCGTGTCAAGGTTGTTCAAGATGAGAATGTTGAATCAAATGTGGGAGATGATGTCTTTCAAGTTAGTGAGTTAGTTGATCCATATCGATTTGCTCCATCAATTGACTTAGAAGAAAATTCAAATTTTCACGTCACCGAGAATATTTTTGTTGATGTTGATGCTGAGGAGTTGAATGTTATTTGAGCTCTAGCGGACAAGCACAAGTCAATGAAGATGATGGTAGCAATGAAATCAACGTAGAAGATTGTGATGAAGCTAACGACGAGTCAATTGAAGAAGAAGAAGACAATTTTGACTAACTATCAAAACACGAAAGTGTAATGCCATAAACTATATTGTAATATTTATTGACAAAATTCTCTACAAAGAAGTATTTATTTTATTATTTTTATGTGAACTGATGTTATTGTGATGTGCATTCAGTTATCAATTTAAGTATTTGTAGGATGGATAGATAAGAAATACAAATACAATCTGGCGTTAAATATTGTTTCACACTAATGGAAATACCAATGGTTTGTTCATTACACACGGATATACCAATGGTCTGTTTTCGTCAGTATATTCCAGAGGTGAAGGGAATTGTTCCCCTTCTCCCTGGCACTATTCATGGAACAAATTACACACAGGTATACTGACGGTCTATTTCGTCGGTATATTCTAGAGGCGAAGGGAATTGTTCCCCTTCACATGTCGGTGATAGCAATTAAATTTTTCATATTGACAATAGAATCTCTGATGGAATGTGAATTACAATGCGCTGACACTTAATGCTTTTACTGATTGAGTTGCAGGATTCCCAATGGAATCACCAATGGACTGCGAACTCCAACGTGCTGGTAATTAACGCATTTCTGACTATTGACCATTTACTATTTTATCGACAGAATCATGGACGGAATGAAAAATCCAGAGGGGTTTTTGAAATTTTTAGTGCGAAATGAAAATTTCAAAGGGACTTTGAAGATGGAATCACCGATGGACTATTTAAAAATAATAATATTCATTTTTTAACTCTTATTTCAAATAAATTGAATTTCTTTTAATTTCTACTTCAATTTCCTTTAATTTTTATTCCATGAACCGTATTGATATTAGAAAAAATATGTTTTTTAAAATAAAGAACATTGAAAAAAAAAAGAATTTTGACTAAAAAAATATTACTAACATCTATGTAAAATATTTACATTTGCATCTTTTTTTCTTCTTCTTTTGCTTTAATATTTTATTAGAGTTTACAACTCTTTATGCCATTTATGAGTTTTTATGTTTTTCAATTATCTTTCCAATTCTCAATTAAAATTAAAATTTTTAGAATACCAAAAAACAAGTCCACAATTTCCTTAGCATTTTAGTCATTTCCAAGCATAGCAGTCATTTCTTGCCACTGAAGGAGCTACAATTTCCTAAAAGTCACGGAGGTGTGTTTGGTATTGAGATTGATGTTGTGGTTGTGGTTTTAAAAAAGTTGTTTTATAAAAAGTACTTTTAATTGAGGTTGGTTTGGAAAAATATATGTTTGGTTAAAACTGTGGTTGAAATTGAGGTTGAACAAAAAGTAATTTAATGTGTTTGGTTAAAAAAATGCTTTTCAAATTGAGGTTAGAAAATAATTAAAAATATATATATTAATATTAATGATTTTTAATTAAATATTATAGATTTAACTACTGTTATTACATCATGAAATAAATAATATTGATATCAAATATTTTTTATTATTCCATTAAACTATATGCAATGTCATCACATATGAAATATATCCAACAAGAACTATATTTTTCATGGTTTCTTAAGCGCGCAACAACAAAAACTGAATTTTTTGTTACGTCATCAAGCGATCTCCTTCTAATTTTTCGAATAAAACACAATTAAAAAAAAAACTAAAAACTGAATTTTTTTTAACTGGGTCGAACCCGGCAAGAACATAATTGGAATTGCGATCAAATTCCATAAATGCTACGTCATCATGCGATATCCTTCTAATTTATGTAGTGTTATTAAATACTAGTTTTTCGAGTAAAACTCAATTTTTTAAAAAAAAAATTTACAATTTCATTACGTACAAAATTCATTCGACAAGAACTACAGTTTCCATTTTTTGAGCGTGCAATAAAATTAGGTAAAATATTATCAAGAATAAAATTGAGATTACAGTACGAGTAAATTTAATTTACCTTAAACTAATTTTTTTTAAAACAAAAAAAAATTAATATTCACGTTCACATAACAGTGCGAGTGAAATCAATTAACTGCACTGGTTTTTCGGGGAAAAAAAAACCTAAACTTTTCACGTGAACAGTGCGAGTGAATTAATTCACTCGCACTGATTTTTCAAAAACAAAAAAAAACTGTTCACTTTAGTGAACAGTGCGACAGTGGAGCCATGCTCCATTGTTGTGGTTCCTTCTCCATGAGAAGCAACAAAATGCTGCTTCTCAAAACCGCACAATCTTTGATTTTAGTGAGTCCTACCAGCATAATATATTTTTTTCTTCACAATCACATTACCAAACAGGCACTGTTTAATGAATATCAGTCTGTCATCGGTTTTCCTAGGCTGAAAAAAAAAGACATCATTATAGGATTGGCTGCACTCCCCTGTCCCTAACCCAGTTCCGTGGATCGAGCAAAAGCTAAGGTTACTGAAAAATCAGATCCAAAAGCCATTCAAGCAAACAGCTTGGCACAGCCCACCCCAATCAAGCTTGGTGCAACTAAGAAATGAACATTATTGTG
>Ga0307515_10019415_pt1 | contig 12236 bp, 5 predicted proteins | sample 17_EM_MG_FD_194513 | JGI IMG/M metagenome (GOLD analysis project Ga0307515, IMG submission 194513) | Populus trichocarpa ectomycorrhiza microbial communities from riparian zone in the Pacific Northwest, United States - 17_EM | ecosystem: Host-associated > Plants > Roots > Unclassified | place...
AGTGTATTTGATTATCTTTTGTATCATCACTCCACATAATGCAAAAGTACAACCAAAGATAATTTTGTTAGTACCTGTTTGGTATTGTGGTTGAGTAATTGAGTTTGTGAAAAGCAGGTAGAGTCAGAAGGAGGTATGTAGATGTTTGGTAACCCTTTCAAAAACATGGTTTTGAAAACTCAATAAACTTAAAACCTTGGTTTTGATAAAGCTGAAATTTGATGCTTTTTCAATACCATGGTCTTAGATGCTAACCATGGTTTTGAAAACTCAATCCCAGACAGCCTTGGGCAAGTAAAGTTTCAAAAGTTGCTGCATTATTCAAGAGTTTGATAGAACTGTTAACAACGAATTTGCTGATTGACAGTTTTATGAACAATTCCATTTAATCTTTAAAGATTGTAACTCTGTTGGGAATGAATGAGTAGCTTGGAAGCTAGTCTTGTGAAAGTTTTGTTTATTATTATTTTCCTAAGAATGTCTCTGGCTAATCTAGCCACCTCATTGCCTAGGAAGTATTTTAGCCCTTCAGGGTTCTGTATTTCAAACTTAGCTGTCATATTTTCTTGAAGTACTTGAATTTCTTCTGCGTCATTGTTTGTAATTTTTGTATCATCAAGATATATTATCAAAGTTGTTACCTTTCTTTTTCTATATCTAAGAAACACTGTATGATCTAAGTTATACTTTGTCTTGGTAAACTCCTCCTTAAAATATTTTTGAAGAAAAATGTTATTTAATTAAACTGATGTACTGATAGAGATATTAGAATCTAAATTTTATTCAACTTCGAGAATATACGGTTTAATGTATCTTTTTTCCATCTTCCTCATGTTTGATACAAAACACCCACTAGCGCCTGATAGTTTTCTTTCATTTGAGTAGGGGAATAAAACTTTATCATAATCGCAACTACACTTTTAAATAACCTTTTAAAATATAAGGTTATTAATATTATTTTTTTTATTTTTTTAGGAGAGATGGATGAGGAAGTCGAGGAATGCTACTTTGACTCCAAGAAAATGAAATCCAAAGTAATATACACGTGTCGTGCCGAGTAGAAGGATGATAGCAACAATCTCTCTTTTTTGGCTATGAACTAAGGAAATTAAATAAAAAAAACAACGAAAAACATATGGTTCAAGCTCCGTGCTTTGATTTTTATGGATATGAACTAAGGAAAGTAAATAAAAAAAATGCGAGGAGTAAGTATAAATATGAAAGGTAGACCTGTCTATGTGGAAAATGTAGGACCAGAGTGAAAAAATGTTGTATATACATCTTCTTCTCTAATGGTTTTGAACCTACATAACAAATTTTAAAATTTTTTTATTTAAAAATATATTAAAATAATATATATTTTAAAAAATTTATATTTAACATCAACACATAAAAAATATTCTAAAAGCATAAAAATAAATAATTTAAAAAATAAAAAAATTAAATTTAAATTTTTTCAGAAATGCAATTTCACCACCACACTCCCATAAACACAATAAATTTATAACCCCTTCCTCTAGCACAATGTTGATTATATTGTACATGTTTTTTTTTTTTTTTTTTTTTTTTATATTGTACATGTTTGACTAACCAAGTCGGTGCAACACAATTTAATTAATCCAGTTGGTGCATGTTTGACAGCTCATTCTAACAAATAAATCAAATGAAGTGATTGCGATCAGCACAACATAATTCAGCTGGACAACACAAAAATATATTAAAAATTTTATATTTAATATCAGTATATCAAAATAATTTAAAAATAAAACAAATAAAACAAATTTAAAATTTAAGGGGTCCTCCCTTCTTTTGCAGGAACTCTTCAAGCAATTTCCTAATTCTTAATTAATCAGTGAGACTTTGACCAAGCAAGAACTCGAAGACTTTAATTTGTGCCCATTGATTGATTTCCTGTCGTATTGATCCAAGATGGTATTCGTAGTCTGAGGATGAGTATTGTTTTCAAAAACAAATGGGAAGTATAAAGTGGAACACGGATGGATCAGCTTTCGGAAAACCAGGTAATATGGGCGCAGGTCTGGGAGGAGTTCTGAGAAATCATGAAGTGTTCTTTGCACCTTCTCGTTCCCTCCTGGCATAAAAGTAACAAATGAAGTGAAGGTGATGGCATCTTGAAGGCTTTGCAAATCAGAGTGGGATCTTCCCCTGCAAATGAGTGGAGTGGATCTTAGAGACATTCTCTTATTGGCTGTGATTGTCTGCTATTGACTCGGAAACTTCAAGCGAAGGCTCCTTACATTTTTTATTTCCATTTTGTCTTCTCTGTTTCGGTTCGTCTTCATCGCATTTAGAATGGGTCTTGATGCTCTAACTCGAAGACTTTGTAAGTGGAGCTCTTCATGCAATTTCCTAATTATTAATTTATCAGTGACTCTTTGACCATGCAATAACTCGAACACTTAATTTTTGGCCATTGATTGATTTCCTTTCGTATTGATCCAAGATGGTAGACGAGTATTGTTCTGATCAAGACCACATAATATATTTAAATTTCTTGAGCAAAGTGTAACAAAGCACATTATTTGGTTTCCCAAAGAAACTCTCTCTCTCAATGTTCAGTAGAGTATCAAGGCACCTCTTCGGTGCATATGCAGCCCTCCCTTTTCTAGTGATCCTATCCACCCACCGTAGTTGCAGTGCTACAAAGAACTGCGCTCCTTCTTCTTGTGGCAATATCCATAATATTAGCTATCCTTTTCGATTAAATGTTCACTACTTACTTTCTTTTCTGTATTGTCTTAAATCTTGATTTCTCTATAAAGTTTTAGTGAGGAAGCTCTTAAAGTTTTTTTTTTTTAATCTTTTCTAATTTTTTTCAGCATTGGCCAACAGTTTAAAAAATAAAATAAAATTTCTAGTTTTTCCAGCTTATTTATGAAAATATCATTAATGAGCTTACATGTTATTTTTTGTTTGTCTGTTGATGTTCTTGCATGGTCTTTCAAAACTTTGATTATCTTTAAAATTTAACCCAAAATAGAGCATTGTGTTAGAAGATTTCTTGTAAACTTTCAGCTCAATTCAACGGTGGATTAAAAGTTATGTTTGATAGCGAAAAACTAGTTAGTTGGTAATTTTACATCAAAATCTGAATTTTTTTATTCAATCATTGCTAGAACAATATCAATTATTTTACTAAGTTCTTAGGAGTTGGGACCATTTTCTTATGCCAAAATATATTTATTTTTTCTTTTCATCATTTGTTTCATTTACAGAGTTACTATAGTTTTATAATATCATTACTAATTTTTAATCAGGGTTTACACTAATACTTTTTTGCGTAGTTTTTTCTTAATTTTTCTTTTTTATTTCCATTATAATTTCTTGGGATTATTTTTTTATTTTCAAAACACACATATTTTAATTTGTTTTCTAATTTTTTTATTTATCAAAACTTGTTACCGGTTTTGGTTTCAGCATGATATATACTTCATTTGAATTATTTTTTTTTTAGCAGTGTAGAAAAGTGCCCACATGCTTGATCCATTTATGCGTTCTAGAATTATAGGAACCAACTCTGAAATTGCCTTCAAGATCTTGCCAGTCACTGTTGCACATGTTTAGAAAATTTTAAGTTATATATATAGGTGAAGGTCAACCGCACGACCTTTAATGTTCATCACTTTTAAGTTATATATATAGGCACAAGATAAGGTTCAGAAATTCTAAATAAAAATATCTTTGTTGAAATTACGTTTATGTATTTTCAATATTGTCATTGTTTTCTACGTGATGGGGCTCAGACATGAAAGACACCTTTTCTCTAATTAACTGGCTGTGTTGTTTTCTATTGACCTAGAAACTTCAAGGGAAGACTCCTTACATTTTTGTTTTCCATTTCTTTCTTCTCTGTTTGGGCTCCTTTTTATTTATAGAATTGTAATGGTTTTTTTTTTTTTAGGCAAGTAGACTTTGATAAATAAAAATTAAATATTTTAGATATTGTTACCTTGTGATGTCGGGTGAGGGCTCTCCAAAATTGAGAGGAAAAGTATATATCAAGAAAAATTAGGAGTCATCATCTACTAATTAAAAAAAACAAGAAATTCTAAAATGTGCATTACTTCGAGAGATTCAACTAAGAGTATGGTTGTACTCAAGAAAAGAATAACATCACCCTTACAACATTTTTTTTTTATAAAATTTTACATTTACTATATGTTTTATCTTAAATTTATCTTTATAATTTTCATTAATTATCCTAATTGTTTTTAGTTTTTTTCTAATTTAATTTTCAATCATTTTGTGAAAAAATTGATCCTGGTCTCTAAAATTAGGTGACATATTGAACAAGTTTATATATGTATGACCTTAAATTAATGACCTACATTTTATTATCTACAAATGTTATTAACAGGGGGACAAAACTAAAATTATGTATTTTGTTGTCGTCTTTTATAAACTAACTTAAGACAAAAGAAAAGCTATTAGTCCAGCTTCGTTTTTTAACACGCGAATATGAGCATTTACAGTAACAAGGAAAATACAAGTAGAGAGCTAAGATTAAAAAAAAAAATGATAATAATAAAAAAAAGATGAGATTTGAACCCCTTTTTGTTACTGTTTTGCAAAATTATTTTATCTTGCGAATCATTGCTTCTGACATCACATACGCGTCTGCAGCTTGCTTTCCTGTCATGTCATATCATTTTGTGATTGCTCTCTGGTTCACATTTGCTACGGTGGTATTTTTTAAAAATAACTTTTAATTTATAATGCATTAAACAATATTTCTTTTCAAATTTTTTTATACTTGGGTTGCTTGGGAGAGATGGTTATAATTGTTTTTTAATTTTTTTTTACTATAAAATATATTAAAATAATATATTTTTATTATTTTAAAAATATTTTTAACATCATCATTTTAAAATACTAAAAAAATATTAATTTAAAACAAATAAAAACAATAAAATATTTCTATTTAAAAAAAAACACTAAAAACAAAAGGTTCTGACACCTTAAAATTATAAAATAATATTTAAAAATATTAATTTAATATGTTTTTAAAATCTCATATGTCATTCTCTAACAAATATTGTTTTGTAAATTTTAATTACGTGTATAACCTTTGCAGATGATCCCAAACCTCCTTTGTTGTCTCATACTTCGCCAACTGCGTACCTATAAAAATTGTTGATTCATGTAATGATTTTTGGATTATTTGCTTTCCATGTATCTATCAAAACAGCATCCCCCTCCTCAGTATTTTTAGGTATAATATAAGTTCTACTAACATACGCCCACATCTTCTTATCCTTAAGAAAATTTCTCATTACATAACTCCAGTACGAATAATTCTTTCCATCCAACCTCACACTCACATACTGAAGCGAATCATCTTTTTCGGTAGTCATAATTAACAAACAAACAAAACCAGAATGCAAATGCAGCGAAATACAAAGTATTAGATTGCAGAAACTGAACAGATATCACAAATAGTTAACAAATATCTTCTTGAAATTATACGATTACTCCAAAACACAACACAAATTGCAGAAGACGAAATACCAAAACAATTGCAGAGACAAAACAGAAATATCAAATTGCAAAAGTTGAAGGAAAGTCAAAATACCATATTTTGCAGAAACGAAAAACAAAATATCACCCCAAAAAAATTTGGGATCCCCGTTCCATAAAACCAGCTCTGATACCATATTGAAATAATTCAATTAACACAAAAATAAATACAAACATGAAAGAGAAGGAGGCTAGAATTTTCCTCAATCGATTTGTATTATTGTTCTTACTTTAACTTAAATACAAAGAGTTTTTATATATAAAAATTAAGTTGAAAATACTATTCTATTTTTAATAAAGAAAAAAAATATATTTAACAGAGGTAATGTCGAGTATCTGTTAAATAATTTTCTGTTTCACCTGAATGAAGAGAAATCGTGCTGTTTATTGGTTGTCTACTACCGGTGTCTAACCCTAAAAAAGCAGGAGACCTTATATTTTGGAGGAGAGGTAGTGAATAGACTGTACGAAAGGCGGTGAACGTTTGATATTCCTGTCGTTCTTACATCCATCCAGGCTCCAGCGCCTCTCTTTCCGAACTCAAAGAAGAGGCTTCCAGGTTTTCATGATGGAAACTTTAAGCCCTCTCTTCTCTCATCAACCATGTTCTCCATGGTGGTGTTCCAGATCGAATCTGGTTACTCTCTTAGTTTGGCCTTTTATGGAGCTTAATCAGGTCAGATTGAAGGCTGGTATAGGTATTTGTTGTTGCTGCTATACGGTTTGTTTTCTATGTTAGATATCTTCAATAGCCTCCTTGCCAAGTGAGCTATAAAAGATTTTATTGGAAATTGCTTTAGTATATCTGTTAACTGTTCTTCAGATTATACAAATGAGAATTAAATTATCTTGGTTTTGAGTTTTTCCTTGATGGCGTATTTATCTACCTCAACATGTTTTGTCTGGTCATGTTGAGCTGGATTAGATTGCCTTGTTGTAACCTGACGTGGAATTCCTATTCGATGATGCTTCTATGTATCTATCAATGTTCAAGTGCTTATTTTCTGAGAACTTGCATGATCCCCATTACTACTTTTGCCTTATGTTTGATACAAAACACCCACTAGTGGTTTTGCCAGCTTCTGAGATAATACGTTGATTTTCTTGCTCTGTATTCTAGAGAATATCGATTTGAAGATTTTTCTTGATTATGACTTAAAAGTAATTTATATCCAATAAAAGAATCTGGAATATTAGGAGATGAAGCAAAGTATAACCTCATTAATTTCCCTTCTTTTTCTGTTTTTTGAAGAGGATATAGAGATGGGTAAGGAAGTCGAGAAATGCTACTTTGACTCCAAGAAAATGAAATCCAAAGTAATATGCAGGTGTCGAGTGGAAGGATGATAGCGACAATCTCACTTTTTTGGGTCAACGAAAAACATATGGGTCAAGTTTCATGCTTTGATTTTTATGGATATGAACAAAGGGTATTAATATGGAAGGTAGATCTGTCTATGTGGAAAATGTAGGACTAGAGTGAAAAAATGTTGTATCTACATCTTCTTCTGTTATGGTCTCGAACAACATAAGAATTTTTAAAATATTTTTTATTTAAAAATATATTAAAATAATATATATATATATATATATATATATATATATTTTAAAAATTTATATTTAATACTAACGTATAAAAAATATTTTTAAAACATAAAAATAAATAATTTTAAATTTTTTCAAAAATACAATTTCACCACCACACTTTCAGAAACCATAGTTTTAAAATGCAATAAATAACAAATTGGTAGATCAAAAACTTTTATTAAAAAATAAAAGAATAATAATATTTTTAAAAATAATATTTTATATTTATTAAAATACCAAATTGCCTTAATATAAATATACTTTATAATTAAAAAAAGAAGATCAAATGATGAAAAAGCCTCTAGACATTCGTTTAACAAATTATATTTTTATTTGTAACTTCTAGAAAATATATTTAGCCAAAAATTATAAAACCAAAAACAAGTTTTCTTTTTTAACTCAAACATATTTTTCATCGACGATCATTGAGAAATTAAGATATTGTTTTCCTCCGTAAAACAATCGACGGGGCCATAGTTTGTTGCGTCAGCAACTCCGCGTTAAAGAAAAGAAAAGAAAAGATAGGACGATATGTCGTAACCTTTATGTAAGGGAAGACTTGGAAACCTCAAGCTAAGACTCCTTACATCTGTGCGCATAATTCTCCAAGTATTCAATGAGACGAGCTTGACTATGGAAGTGTAGGCCATCAAGAGGTCCTCCCCTTTTTTGGTGGTAGCTCTTCTTGCCATTGACTTTGACCATGCAATATCTCCAAGTCTTTGATCCAAGATGGTGATGCTATAGATTTCAAATAAGGTTAGATTTTTTAAGATAATATTAATATTTGTTTTGAATAATTACATCTGTGAAAATAAATGCATGTTTTTTTTTTACGCTTGCTTTTCATACTATGATGTCAATCTAAACCAAAGGAACGGTACCATCATTCCAAATTAATTTAGAAATGCAACCTCCATTGAAAATTATGCAAATTTGTTGTAAAATTGCTTCAATTGTATATGGTACCGCAAATACTATACGTGGAAGCAAAAAAAAAAAAAAAAAACAATGTTGCAACCTCACTTTTGCAATAGTAGTTGAACTTTTGGATCATGGGTTTTAGGATTATTTTGCAATATTATGCTGATTTTTATTTATTTAAAAGATAAAAATAATTTAAAGTATTTAAAATTAACTAAGTAGATAATTTCTGCTTTATATATAAAAATTTATTAAAAATCAATTACTTAATTAGTTAGTGATATTAAATATTTTAAAAATAAACTAAAGTTAATTATCTTATTTTAAATGTATTAACTTTAATATTGATCTTTCTTTAATTATTTAATAGTTATATATAGACAGGACTTAACCTTACTTTTTTTCACGCGAAATGCGCATTATTCTTCATATATTTTAAGAATAGATGAGTACCATCACTTTCATTTTGAATTCGTTAGATCTATAAATCATTGAGTTGAAATTGTTTGATCTACAAATACTTGACAAGTTAATTTGTAAGGTTTAAATTCTGACTTTGAAAGATTGTTGATTGAAATTGTTAAGGGTCCAATGCCAAGTTTAAATTGTCAAAGATTGTTATGAATTTAAGAGAGTACAAAGAACAAAAGTCTTGTTTCGAAGTTATTATGATTGTAGTTGATGAAATTGTGTAACAATAAATGCACAAGAGACAAGGCACATGGTATTTCACTCATTGTCGGAATAGTTCAAGGGTAGCCTTACGAATTAAATGGGTAGGCAAATGGAAATAATGATGATTTTTAATATTAGTATATTCAAATAATCTTAAAATATAAAAAAAAAACTAATTTAAAATTAAAAAAAATACTTTAAAACACAAAAACAAACCATTCATAAATAACCTTTACATAATTATTTTTTCTCGAAAATATATCATATAAACTATCTTGCGGTACTAGAAAGAGCATTGATAATATCTATTTTTTTAAAAAAAACGTAATTATTTTGACTTTGAGTTTTGCAAAACTACGTACAGTTTTGCAACTTGATTCTTACTATATCTATATTTAAATATTGAATGGCACCACATTCTTTCCTTGCTTTTTTTCTCTTATTGACTTGCAAACTTCAAGGCACTCTCCTCATTTTGGAAATTTAAAAAATATTGAATGGGCTCGTCTGCATCTCATTTAGAAATTTGAAAAATATTGAATGGATTTTCTTACGCTACATGCATAATGAGAATGGGTCCAAGATTGACTTTGTAAGTGTAGACAATAACTCGAAGACTTTAATTTGTGGCTATTGATTGATTTCCTTTCGTATTGATCCAAGATGGTATGCATAATATATTTATATCTTTTGATCAAAGTGTAACAAAGCACATTATTTGGTTTCCCAAAGAAAGTTTCTCTCTCAATGTTCAGTAGAGTATTCAGGCACCTCTTCGGTGCATATGCAGCCCTTCCTTTTCTAGTGATCCTATCCTCCCACCATAGTTGCAGTGTTACAAAGAACACCAGCAATTACTGCGCTCCTTCTTCTTGTGGCAATATCCATAATATTAGCTACCCTTTTCGACTAAATACCGATCCCCAGAGCTGTGGCAACAAAAGTTATGAACTTGCTTGTGAAAACAACGATCGTCCAACTTTATACTTGGACATGGAAAAGTATTATGTCCAGGCAATCAATTACAGTGACTTCACAATTCGACTTGTGGATGCTGCTGTTCAGAAGGATGATTGCTTCTCCATCCCTCATCATTCTTTTACAGAAGAATTGCTCCGCTCTGCGGACGGCAATTATTATTATGAGATAAAGTGGCGAGACATTTCTGTGTTAACTTTTTTATGTTGCAAAAATCAAATGCTGAATCCTCCAGATTATATTATGGATGCTTCTTCTTGCAAAAATGGTAGTGGTACTGCATATAATTCTTCTTCGTCTAGCAGTATTTCTTCTCCCAGCTGTGTCAATATGGAAGGTCATTCCTATGTCATGGTTGATGGGCACATCCAGGATGTACCTGACTTGTGCCGTATAAATTTGATTTATCCTGTGCCAGAAAATATGACAAATATGTCGTATACAGATGTCCATGATATTTTGGTATATGGGTTCGAGCTTTCATGGTTCTCTTTCTGTTGTAGCATAGAGAATCGCTGCAACCTTGATGAAGCCACCGTGCTGAACAATTGTTCACAAGAAAACAGTTTTACAATAACATACCGTACGTATTCCTCTCTCTCTCTCTCTCTATATATATATATCAGCATACCTCAAGTACTGTATTATGATTATGCATACCATGTTTGCTTTATTTTATTATGTAATGCTCCAATATTGCTTGGTTTCCGTTTATTTTATATTTTAATAAATGTTGTTCACTTTAGTTAAAATTATAAGTTTGTAAATATCAAAACTGGTGACCTTTTCTTTTTTCTTTAAATGCAGCCGTACACTTTGAGACGGTGGGAGACGTTGTTTTTTGGGGTGAGCACTGTTACGGTCTTATATGTTCTACAAAACAATACATTTACTTTACGAATTTTCTTCGCAAATGAGGTTTTTTGTTTTTAATTAATCATCAAGATTTTGCACGCTGATTCATATTTTCTTGGTGATTATAGATATCCGCTGGATATTGTGTCGAACTAATTATGGGGGTAAGCTAGTTTATTTTATGTAATTATATCATTTTACAGAAAGAGTACTAATATTTATTTTCTTAATAAAATAAATAAAAGACCCTAAAAAGTTTTTTTTTTCAATCCAAGTTTCAATCACGTACATTTCAATGTTACCCATAGCAATAGAAGTTTTTTAAAAATAATTTAATCTTCTACTCTAATTACAAGATGTAAATGAAATAAAGATATAATTTTCAATCATTCCAATTTAGTTACATTTTCTATCATCTTTCTATTATTTTACAATTTATAATGCTTTTACTTTAAATTATGAATGGTATATCACTCATGTTTATTTATTTATTTTTCATTTTTTATTTGGCAGGTCATTATTGTTATGATTACCGGATGTACACTAAACTAAGCTGTCTCATATTCTTTCCCACTACGATACTTGCCCTTATCGGTAAGAATTTTACTTTGCTTTTATTAGCTAATTGTGAAACAATAAATATATGTATATTAGCACACAACAATTACAGCTTAAGAAATAATTATTATTTTTCATGATATATTTTCATTAAATATATTTCAAGTTTTAACTTTAGGTTAAATTCATATTATTTTTGCATCAAATTAATGTATCTAATATTCTTTCTATGTTCGTTTTCAATTATAAACAATGAATTTAAAGCATTAGAAGGAAAATGTTCTAATCAAACACAGAGCATGAGTATTTTGAAAGTATTTACTATTTTTTTAGGATAACACTTTTCTATTTTTTTTTCCATTAATGATCTTATTTTATAAAAACTATCAGTTTTTTTTTCTTATTATGTTGGCCATTAATTTTCTAAATGGCTAGAATGATATTAATTATACTATCAATTATTATTAAAAATAGTATTAATAAGACTTGCATGGATAATACAGTTTTGTTTTCAATTTCATAAGTATTTATTAGAGTGTTAAGAGCCATGACGATAAATTTTTGAAATTGAAGAATTAGAATGAAAAATTCCCACGTAACTCACATGCATATACTCATCACTAAAATCAATGAAATATTTGTAAAATATTTTGATATGTTTCGAATGTTAACCCTTTTATAATGTCTCTGTACAGTAATATATCATGTGCTACTATTCCCATGTGGGCTTCCCTGTCTCCTAACTTTACTAATCTATAAATGGCGAAGACGACATTTATCCATATACGAAGACATTGAAAAATTCTTGCAAAGTCATGATAATGATCTCATGCCGATAAGGTACACTTACTCAGAGATTGAAAAGATAACCAACGGATTTAAAGACAAGTTGGGTGAAGGAGGCTTTGGCTCAGTGTATAAGGGAAAGCTTCGTAGTGGTCGTTCTGCAGCAGTTAAATTATTGGGCAAGTCAAAAGCCAATGGACAAGATTTTATCAACGAAGTTGCCACAATTGGAAGAATTCACCATGTCAATGTCGTGCAACTTATAGGCTTCACTGTCGAGGGATTGAAGCGTGCTCTTATATATGAGTTCATGCCTAATGGGTCTCTTGAAAAGT
>Ga0307515_10019416_pt1 | contig 12235 bp, 3 predicted proteins | sample 17_EM_MG_FD_194513 | JGI IMG/M metagenome (GOLD analysis project Ga0307515, IMG submission 194513) | Populus trichocarpa ectomycorrhiza microbial communities from riparian zone in the Pacific Northwest, United States - 17_EM | ecosystem: Host-associated > Plants > Roots > Unclassified | place...
TGCAGTGATGTGCCACCAGTGACAGCCACCACCATCACATATCAAACATGTGCTGTTATGGTCTCCTCTTGTCTAGTCATTTTCAAGCCTTTTTTAAGCTACCTAACAACTCTGGAAGTTTGATTTCGATCCTTAAATTAATATTTTAAAAACATTTTTAACATATTGTTTATTTTTAATGGAAAATATATGTTAGACCTTTTTAAGGTAAATTTGCTCATTTAATTCGCTTCTAAATGTTCCCTCGGTACCATTAACCTAAACTTAATTAGGGTTAATACTTAGCTAGAATTCAAGGATTGAATGCTTATTTTTCACTCCAAAGCATATGATTCTATGAATTTATTTTTTTCTACATAAAAATAGATAGAATAAATAAAAATATATATAAATTAAAGAAATTAAAGATAAACTAGCATAAAATTAAAGTTAAGAGTACGATAAAAATCACATAAAAACTAAGCACGACAAATGCCCCTGAAACTTACTTCTTGATTGTCCTCAAACAAGGGCTTAAATCTAAACATATTTAAAATTTGATCGATGAGTCTCAAGCATGAAACCAAATCAAAGAAAGGGAAACTAATTAGACTTCATTTATTTAGTAATAGAAAATATAGTACTTCAATTTCAATAATTTCTTTGTTACTTTTGTCTTATCTTTTTCGAATCAACCATTAAGTATTTTTAAGCCTTTCTAGTTTTTAAGATTTTTAAACTTAAAAAATAAACTTAAACTTGGTAGTTTAGTGGTTCTTCTAAACTAAATCATGTCCTAGGCCCTTTTCTTACTTTGGTAACGTTTTTTTTCTTCTTCTTCTATATTTTTTCTCATATCATAACTCTTGATGCTCTGTCCTCTTAAGATTTTTAGGTCATTCATATAGCATGCTGTCAAATCGATCATTTTCAAACTAGTTGGTTTATAAAACGAAGTGCAAAGACACATCAAATAATTTACTTACTCGAACCACAAAGGCTACAGAATAGGAAATATCATAAGTACATATTTGGATTTTTAATTTTTTTGTAAACTGAACATTGGTACTTAAAGCCTTTAAAATATGAAATATTTCACTTTTGTTTCGGTAAATATACACATAAAGGTCAACGTATAAAATTATGGTATAGCTAGAAAGGACAATGAAACCACCTTATCATTATTTGCAAATAAATTTATAATCTTGAACAACTATTCAACTGTCTAATGATTTTTTTAAAAAGGAAAAATTATCATCACTCTCAAATCTTAATTATGGAGTAGTTACGTGTATAAATGATTTTAAAACTATGACTCGATTTAATAATCAATCTTCTCATTGATTGCATGAAAAACAAAACTTTAAAATTTACCCCTTGTTTGAACAATACGCTAAAAAGAACATTAGATATGGCTAAACTTTGTTCAAATATAACGAGGAGATGCAAATAGTTTCTGCACCCCTAAATTTAAACTAAACATTATTCTCAATGTAAAGAAAAGAGAAGGATGTGTGTGTGTGTGTGTGTGTGTGTGTGTGTGTGTATAGATGTATTTTCTAAAAACAAATGTTGAAATGCGTGTGAGACTTTAACAAACTTGAACATACATAAGACAAAGAAAAATACAAGTAATAAGTAAAAGAAAAACTAGAAAAAACAAAACAAAATAAAGGAACTTAGAAAACTTATGTTACCTCCTAAGAAATGTTGGTTTATTATCTTTTTAAAAAATAAGTTTTAATTAAAACATAATGAAAACTTGAAGAAACTCGTTGACACAATTTTTATTCATGTTTGAAAAATTAATATTTACACACATATACATACATAAAAAGACGTCATCACTATTTATAAAATTATTTAAAAGCCAATAAAAAATTGCTTATTTTCAAAATGAGTTGTTTCATACACATGCTTAGGTAAAAAGACGATAGCATAATTTTATAAAGTGATAAGAACATTATTATGAAGCAATTAAAAATAAAATATATTACATGAGTGAAAAGTTGCCAATTTTCAAAAATAAATTTTTTCACATACACGCATACATAAAAAGGTGATAGAATTGCTTTATAACATAAATCTAACACTATTGAAAAGCTAGTAAAAAAATTGAGTTATGACATTTACCATCAATAACTTGTAGCTTGAGAGCCCATGAGACATGCTTTAAAAAGGTAGCTTTAGATTCTCCCTTTTAAAAGTTTTGGATACCAACCTGTCAATGATATCTACCTGAAAATATGAATCATAACTACATAAAAATTTTATATCTTTAAACACATTAAATGTTATTGTTGATCTTGCACTCGTAAAACTAGTTTTTCTTATTGAACATCGATCAATACTCTCCTTATTGTTAAAAATGGTCAAACAAGAATATGAGAGCTTTCATAGTACTTCTTTATATGAAGAATAATAAAGTCAAGTGGAAAAATGAACTTGCCAATTCTTATGAGAACATATTCTATAATTTCTCATAGATGTTTTATTGATCGGTCCATTAATTGTAAATATAATATGGTGGGTCTGGATCACCATGATCAAGTTTTTTAGACATTGAAAAAGACATTAAATTCACACCAGCACCTAGGTCACAAAAAGATTTTTCAAAATAATAATTTTTAATTGTGCAATGAATAGTTAAACTCCTTTAAGCTTTGGTGTAATTTGTTTTGCATGATAGCAGTGCATTCCTCAATTAACATCACAATCCCATACTCTTCTAACTTCCTCTTATTTGATAAAATATCCTTAACATATTTAGGCATTTGCTTTAAAGCTTCAATAAAAAGAATATTAATAAGCAATTGCTTAAAAATACAAAGAAATTTAGAGAATTGATTATCAAACTTATTTTTTATAAGTTTCTTTTAGAAAAAGGAGTTGATGGATCATAAAGTGAAGGAGAATTAGTTTCAGAAAAAAAAATTCCTAAAATCCATGGGTTATAAAGCTTCTTTATTCTTCTTAGAATTTCTAGCCCGCTGATCGGTTAATTGTTGCACCAATTGCTTAATACTTGTTGTTTGTGACCACTCAATTTTCCTCTCAATTCTTAATGATATTGCTTTGACATGTTGCTTAGGATTGGTAATGGTATTGCTCGACAAAGTTTGTGATATCCTTTTTAAAAGAATGGTTGAGAGCTGACCAATTTGATCTTTAAGGTTACAAATCAAAGCCAAAATATTTTGAATTTCCAAATCTATCTCTCGAATGTATTGAATGAACACCTCCTCGGGTGTTGGGCTATTTTATTATTATGGAAAATTTGAGGAGGTCTAGCTATCTATTGATTATTGCTCCATGAAGCATCAGGGTAATTTCTCCATCCGAGATTAAACATGTTTAAATAAGGATTGTTTTGACAATGAAAATTCAACACATAATTAACTTGTTCATGAATTTATTAAGCAAAAGGTTTCCTCACTTGGCAATTAATTGAGTGATTTCTTGCGCAATAATCACACATAACATTAGTTTGATTAACAATAGCATTTGTCTTACCTAATCATTTAATAGAGTTTTATTTGTGCCACCAATATGTTTGTATTGTTCCCTTAAAAGGTCATTAATAATTACTAGATGCCAATTTTATAAGTTGTTTCCTGAGTTATACTCATTAAAGCCCCTCTAGCTACTATATTAACCATAAACCTATTTGTAGCTCTTAAACAATTGTAGAATGTATGGATTTAAAATGATGTTAGAAGATCATGATAAGGATACTTTCATAATAAATATTTATATCTCTCTCATGATTCATTCTCAAATTAAGTGATTATAGTAATATCATTCCTTAGCCTAGTTGTATTGGTTAGAGAGAAAAACTTTGCAAAAACCTTGCAGGTTAACTCCTCCAAAGTAGTAATGACACTAAGTAGTAGAGGATTTAGCTAGCCTTCACTTTTTCTTTAAGTGAAAAAGGGAAAAGTCTTAAACAAATAGCATCATATGTCACTTTATCGTGCTTAAAAGTGTTACAAATCTCTATAGAAAATTTATGATATGAATATTAGGATCTTCATATGACAACCCTTCAAATTGAACAATTTACTATATTATCTGAATTATCATTGGTTTAATTTCAAAAACATTAACTTGTATAGTTGACATATTTATGCTAGATGTAACATATTAACCAAGGGCATATAATAGTCCCTCAAATATTTTTGGTTCTCAACCTCCCCAATTTGATTGTTCATGGCTACTTGAATGTTTATAAACTTCTCTTTCTTTCCTTGTTCAGATTTCAACATGTCCATTCAATTTCCAGATCATAGGTACCAACTCTGTGCTTCGAAAGTATATCATGTATATTATAAGAAATCAAAGAAAATAGCAGAATTAGCAAACAAATAAATAAATATCAAAATAACCTATAACAAGTTGGTATCAAAAGTAATAAGCACAAAATATTTCCCCGTAACAACACCAAAAACTTGATTTAAAATTTATATAATAAGTATACTAATCACTTCACGAAATATATTATAAGCAAGATTATCATTCCTATAAGGTCTATCTACCTATTAACTATTGAAGTTATTCTAGTACTAAAGTAAGATTATTATTCCCATGAGGTCTATCTACCTATTAGCAATTGAAGTTATTCTAGTACTAAATTATTTGAAAGCATAAAATAAATGATTATGTACAATAAAATTAACAAATTAGCAAATATAAATCAAGTAAAAGCACAATAGTAAAATGAATTAATTGATGGACAAGATACTAAAGTTTTCCATTTACCTAACCAAGCCAAATTGATTTCTAAAATATATTACTAAGTATTTATCTTTTAAATCAATAACTATCTATCTCTCGAGTATAATTGAAATTACCTACAAAAGATAACTTGTAATATCTCTATACAAGTTTAAAAGCTCATAAGCATATTAAGCTCTATAACTTTTCAAAATAACAATCTCACAAATCATGTTGGAACATCTTTATCTTTCATTCAATTCATGGAATTCATCATAAGAAGAAAAAAATACTCATAATCAATTGATATCAACATGCACAACAATTCATTTGAACAGTGGTCAATCATTCCAAAGTTGTTGTGACCTAAATAATTTGATTATGACCTAAATATTATTGCTAATGCTCTAATGTAGCCTCTTCATGGCATTCTTGAATTTTTTTTTTATTTATGTTATTAAAGTATTTATCAATCCTTGTTAAGCAATAATATTTAGGTCATAATCAAATTATTACAAACCAAAATATCTATAGAATTCATGGTGAAAGAAGAAAAGAATAAAAAAGAACCTCTATTTAGGTTGGATTTCCCAGTTGTTAATAAAGTTTGATTCAATCTCTTTCTTCCTTATCTTGCACCCATCCTCCTCTTGCATCTAAGGTTGTTAATAGTGAAAAATCCTTTTTCAATAAGCTTTTTTTGTTCTCTATTCCTTGGTATCCTCCTCCTATTTTCTATAGTTTAAAAATCTCTTTTGATTTATTTTCCTAATTTTCTTTTTAAAATTGGTAGATTTAACATGTGACTTCTAACACTATTTTCTCAATCAAATCGGCTTATTTTAAGTGTAAAACCCCTGCTAAAAATTAACTAAGTTAGCATTAAGTTAAGTCAAAGGAGCATGTGGGGTTTAATGTGTAAAAAACAAAAAAGAGGAAACTTGGGCTAATAGTGTGATAAGTGAAAAATTGAAATTATAAATAGGTGAATAGTGATTTTGAAGCTATTATTGGCCGGCCAAGCGAGGAGGAGAGAAAAACTTGTGAGAATTAAGCCTAAAAACATAAAATAAAACTAGATTAAGTAATCAAAGGGTGTTAAAAGAAGATTTGGTCAAAGAGAATTAAAGAATTTAAGGGTTGTTTGGAAGGGCAATGTTATGAGAGGTAAAATGGGGGAGGAAGAGAAGTGAAAAAGAAAGGTTTCCTAAGCTTCTAATCTTTCATTTTATTTACATTGAAAGGTAATAAACTCTTCCAAACTAGTTATTTTGAGTGGTTTTGTGTAGGATGAAGTATTGAAATTGTTGGTGTAGAGGTACGTTAAGATTTTTATGCTAAGGTGTTAGGATTGTGATAATTATGGATGATTGATGATGACTACATAAATAATGTATTGGTATAGCATTGTTTTGATGGGTAAAGATTTCTATGTTAAGGTGTATGTAGGAATAATGTATGGGATAATTGATATAATTACCAATTGTATTATGTGAAATTGTGTTGGTTGGAATGAATGATTAATGAATAATATTTGATTTAAACCATTGGGAAAAGAAAAATTCGTCCTTGTATGTTTCTTATATTTTGGCCAAAATTGTAGAATTTAGGGTTGAGTTTATTTGGATTGTTTCTTGATGAATCATATAAAATTGTATTAGTTTAAATGTTGGGTGATTGTTTAAGGTGTTGATTGTGAAAGTTTTGAAAGAAACATGTTCATTGGAGAAAGTTTGGCTAACATGTAGGTAAATGGGAAAGTATTCTTCTTTATGTAATTGAAGGTCGAGTGATGCTTGAATGTGTTAGTCGTGGTATTGAAAAATTAGGCAAGGTGTGAATTGAAAGAAATTAAGGAGAAAAATTATTCCTCACCTTAATAAGTAATTCAGTTAAGTATAAAATAAAAGAAGTGATGGGTTTTTTATTTAATTGAATGTTCATCAAATTTAAGTGTGCTAGTTAAAGGAATTAATTGGTGGTTTTAAATGTGATGTATAAGCATTTGAAAGGAATTATCTTGTGAAAAATATGTTTAAAAAGGAGAAATTTGTTTAATTGGTTAAGCCAAAACAAGATTTTGTCTAGCATGTATGATATGAAATGATATTAAGTGATGAGTAATAATGTAATGTACCTGTTGGAACAGGTCAGGCTGCGGGTGCTATACAACAGCAGAGGACAGTCAGTACAACTCAGGCTCCAAGTAGATGCCTTGTATATTTGACCAACATTATTAAGACTTGTCTAAATTTATTGAACTATAAATTCATTAAATGCATATTACATTGTTTTTATTTGTTGATTGTATAATAAAAAATATATGAAATTGACTAGTACACAGATGTCAAATTTATCTGATGACTAGGATATGAATTTGACTAGTTGTTCGAAAAGAGTTAGAGGTGTCAAGTTACCTAATGACCAGGATATTCAATTGACTAGTATTTATGTGATACTAGAGGCATCAGTGCGACTAATGACCAGAATTAAGAATTCACTGGTACCTAAAGGGTACTAGAGGCATCAAGTTGCCTGATGACCAGAAGTTTATTGAATATTTACTCTGAGGAGTATTGGAAGTGCCATTATGTCTGTCAAGTAGATATATTATGATTGTTCTGAAGTTAAGAATGTTATATTTAAAAAGAATATGAGTATTTAAGTTGAAGAATTATTCAAGCATGGAATTAAAGTGTAGTGTGTTACTATAAAACCTGTCATATACATGTCTTAATTGTCTTTAATTTGTGTTAATGTAATTGCAATATTTATTATAGGAACTTCACAAACTCTTGTAGAATAGTTGGCCTTTTCATATAACTTATTTTGATAGATTAGTAATGGGGAAAAATGTATTTTGGATTTAGATTGTAACATATTCGAATGTATGGATGTATCTTATTTTGTGTAATCAAATTTAATGTTGTTATCATAAATAAAATTAGAACATCTATGTCATATTTAGTGTAATTAAATGAAGTTAGATCGTGAATTTAACCATATCCATGTTTGTTCTCTTGTTTTAAATAGGATTATGTTTCAGAACTTTTGTTAATGTTCTTAGTTTATAATTGTCCAAGTACTAATTAAATGCATATTTTATTTGTGTTGTTTAAGATTCTTGTGTTTTAAATTTGTATGCTTTATAATCTATGTGAAATGTCAAATGATGAAATGGGAGAATAGATGTTGTCTATTCTTATGTATAATGATGTGGTCTTGATTCAGGATGATTGGATCAGATGATGGAAGATTGATTTTAGAAGTGTACAAGACTATGTTAAAATTTAGGATGTCCCATATATAAAGAAAACTCTGCTGAAATTTTACAGAAATTTTAGGAGAGGATAAATCAATCTTAAAGGATTAACAACAATTAAAACAAAACTTGTTGAGTATTGAATGTTTATTGTGAAAATACATTAAAAGTGGGGACGTTACATTGAGAAAGTCCTTAGCATCAAAGTTGTATAATTCCCTCTTATATTTCTTTTGACACCAAGATCGCTTAATTTAGATATTTGTAGATAAATTTATTTTTAATTTACTGAGACATGTTTATGAAATTTCTAGTAAAGAAATTTCTTATTCATATAAGAGAAAATTTCACTTTTCTCTTTCCTTTCTTTCTAAAATATATGCAAAAGTCCAACCAGACCTTTTCAAGGTGAATTTTCTCATATAATTGGCTTCTAAACAGGCTTTCTTGATACCATGATTCTAAATCCAACTAGGATCAATGCTTAGCTAGAATTCAAGGATTGAATATTAATTTTTCTCTCCAAAGTACATAATTTCATGAATTTATTTCTTGCTACATAAAATAGATAAAAAAAAATAAAAACTATATAAAAAAAAACTGAAGATAAAATAGCACAAAATTAAGGGTTAGAATACAGTAAAAATCACATAAAAATTAAGTATATCAGTTGTGTCGGTTGTTTTGATTTGGGATTATGGTAGCAACATTTTATTTATAGGACACTGATGTATGGATGGCTTTCATGATGGTGAGCATATGCTTCGTGATGGGTTCAATTATGATGGATGTTTAGGTATGGTTCGTGTTGTATGGTCACCAAAAAAGATAAGAATGGATGAATAATGTGTTTGGTGAAAAAAGAATTAGTAGTGTGGAGGCTTGTGGGTTCTTGTGGTGGTTGTTTGATGGAGAGGGAAGAACGATAGAAGAGAAAGATGGTGGTGGTGGTGGTGTGACTTGTTTTGAGATTAAAAAAAATATAAAATTTGTTTTGAGATGAAAACAGAAAAAAAAAATAAACAAAAGAAGTGTTGTGGCAAAGAAGCAATATATGAAGAACAAAAAATAATAAAAAAAGGTTAAAAGTGAGGACCACTATGAATTGAACAAAACAACAATCCACAATAATTTTGAGTTTGGCATTACAGTAAATTAAATAATGCTTTTTCTATTTTCTTTTAGCTTTGTTTATAATTTATGATTTACATAACCTATAATGAGATGTTGGAGTAATAAACAAACAAAAAAAAGGAGTGAAGTTTGTTTTTGAGGTCATCGTTAAACCCTATAAAACACTCAAAATTAACAAAAATCCATATTTGAGTTGTGTGCTTTGCAACCTTATGGTAGTGTTTGGTTACTGGCCTAAGAAAGAAGAGACAAAGACAGTAAATACAAAAATGTATTTGGTTAAAAAGACAAAGACAAATATATAAAAATAAATATGTCTCTAAGACAATTTTGAAGTGAATTTATGTACTTCCAAAACAAGAGTTATAGAAGGTACATGTCTTTGAGGACAATATTTTTTTTATTTCTAAAATATCCTTGTAAAAAACTTTTAATTTCAAAATTATTCTTTGAAGGCATGTAAGAATAAAAAATGTTATTATCATAGTTTTAAAACTCAATTCGATGGTCGATTTGGGGCTAAACCCGGGTCAAGAGTCAAGTTGACCCAAGTTAGCATAAGAATAAAAGTGATTATTATCATAATTTTAAAACTCAATTTGAGGGTTGACCCAAACCCGGGTTGACCCAAGTCAGCATAAGAATAAAAGTAATTATTATCATAATTTTAAAACTCAATTTGAGGGTTGGCCCAAACCCGGGTTGACCCAAGTAAATGTAAGAATTAAAGTGATTATTATCATAGTTTTAAAACTCGATTCGGGATCGGCCTGGACTCGGGTTGACCTAAGTCAGCGTAAGAATAAAAGTGATTATTATCATAGTTTTAAAACTCAATTTAGAGGTTGGCCCGGGGCAAGGCCCGAGTCACGAGTGTGGTTGACCATTAACCCGAATTAACGTAAGGACAAAAATGATTATTATCATAGTTTTAAAACCTAACTCGAGGGTCAATCAAGGCAAGGGCCATATAACAGGTCAAGAGGGTCAACACAGGTTGACTCGAGTCAACATATGGATAAAAATGATTATTATCATAGTTTTAAAACTCGACTAGGGAGTCGACCCAAGACAAGGTTTAAGTCATGGGTTGGGAGATCAACCTGTCAAGTCGGTCCTGATTTTATAACTAGGATTATTATAATATTATTAATTTCAGCACTCAATATAAACTAAAGTAAAATAAATATCTAATTATTATTTTTAAATATGTAAGTTTGACAACAATACATATTAATGGTAAAATATATTTTATTTTATTCTGTCTTATTCACTATAACCAAACATGATACAAAAACAGTCACTTCATCTTGTACATCACTACTAATCACAATTATGTTTGCCTTCTTTTCTATCTTGTCTATGTTGATTCCATTGTTTTTGTTTTTCGATTCTGAAATAGTAACTAAACACTAACTATAAATCCTTAATCATATCTTGATTTTGGGTGATCTTTGCTCTAAGGAAAGCCGAGATTACATACAATCAGAAGCAACAAAGATTTGATAACACTAATATAGTATAAAGGCTTTATATGCCTCCAAGCAACACCATCTTGGTAAAAAAAAAAATTAATTATAAAATTTCTCAACTTATAACTTTGAAAAGTATAAAATAAACTTTCAAGATTTTTTTTTTTTTTTGCAAATTTGGTACAAATTTCATGCTATTTGATTTACTCTATATCGAGAGTCAAAATTCAGATATAAATATGTTTGAATTTTTTTTAAAATAAAAAAGCAATATAGGCATGAAAAAAAGTACACAAGACATCCAATAAATAAATAAATAAGCATTCATGTAACTTTAAGATTCCACTAGGTGTATTAGAAGTGAGGATTGGATCCAATAGTTTAATTAGACCAAAAAATCTATCTAAACAATTTTTTTAAAAAGGAAATTGAACCAAACTAAATAAAAGAACTAAACAAACTGGTTTGGCTTAGTTTTATATTTGTTAAAACCGAATAATTTCAATTTAAATTAATGTTTCTTCTGTTAGGCTATTTTTTTATAGACTTTAATTTAATGTTACTTTATTTCATAATGATTTTTTTATTTGGTTTGTTTTGATTTGATAGAGCTGTTTTTTTAAAAAACATTTAAAACCAAAACGAATTAAACCATGAAGGAAATTATATATTTTCTATCACTTATATCCCTTTAACAACTGTGGAGTTAAAGATTTGGAGGTTAAGGATTTTGATCATGAACATGATGCTAGGTTTCGGTAACATTGAACCCTCGGACATGGGTAAGTTTTACCATGTGATTATTTTGGCTATAGGAGAACAAATAGGAAAGATGATTTTCGTGATGTTGAGTATGCAGTTGATATAGAGGCTTTGGTGATTAGAAGATTGCTAATGTTCAAATTAAGGAGGATGATGTGGAGAAACAAATGAAGAACATCTTCCATGCTATAAGCAACATAAATAACAAGGTATGTAGTATATATATTGATAGTGAGAGTTGTGCTAATGTTACTACTGCAACACTTGTTAAAAAGTTAAATCTAAACACCATTAAGCATGAAAGACCTTATAGACTTCAATTGTTGAACGAATATGGTGAAGTAAAAGTTACTAAATAAATTTTGATTTTTTTTTCGATTAGAAATTATAAGGATAAGGTTTTGTGTGATGTGGTTTCTATGTATGCTACTCATTTACTGTTAGGGTATCCTTGGCAATTTGATTAAAAGGCCAAGCATGATGGGTTTTGAAACATATATTTCCTTGAAAATGATGGAAAAACTTTCAAACTTGTACTATTGTTATGTAGACATGTTTATGAAGATCAATTAAGACTGAAGAAGAAGAAAGGTGAAGTCAAAAGTTCAAAACAATCATGCAAGGATGTGAGGAAAAGTGAAGTTAATAGGAGCAATGAGAGAATAATATCTTAGGTTATTGTAAATACCTTTTCTTTACAACCTTGCTAAACAAAGTCCAAGAAAAGAACTTTTTGTAGACTTATATCGTAAGCATTGTAAAGAGAGGACAATTATCATAACTCAATTTTTACCCCCCCCACAAAAAAAATATAAAAAGAGAAAAATCTTCTTGCCTAAAAAGAAACAAAAATTACAAAAGAAAAATATATTTCACGCTTTTACTCTGATTTCAGTGATTTTCGTAAATTTTT
>Ga0307515_10019418_pt1 | contig 12235 bp, 5 predicted proteins | sample 17_EM_MG_FD_194513 | JGI IMG/M metagenome (GOLD analysis project Ga0307515, IMG submission 194513) | Populus trichocarpa ectomycorrhiza microbial communities from riparian zone in the Pacific Northwest, United States - 17_EM | ecosystem: Host-associated > Plants > Roots > Unclassified | place...
CACTCAATTGGGGCTAGCCTGAATTTGGTCAGGTTAACCAAGTCTTGGGTTGACTCGTTCGGTCAGCAGGCTCATTGTCCAAACTGGTTTAAAAAAAACTCGGCTCAGATCAAGCTTTAAGTCAGTAGGTTGCTAGTTTTAAAAAATAATATAAATTATATATTGAGATTTCATCTAAAAATTTAAACTTTTGAGATGAAATGGTTATTTGACATGGTATTAGAGTATTGATAATCAAACGATCACGAGTTCAAATCTCGTCATTCTCATTCTAATTAATAAAAATTAAGCACAAGATAGTGTAGGTTTGTGCAAGTTTCAAGTCAAAATGACTTTCACTTGAGTAGTTATGTTAAAAAAATAATATAAATCATATATTTACACCTCACCTAATAGCTTAAACTTTTAGGTTTGTCAAGCCGAGTTTAATAAGTACGCTATAAATTAAAAAACAAAGTTTGTAAAATCAACAACATGTTAACCTTTTTCATTAGCTCATCATGAATTGATTAGTACCTGGTCGATCATGAGTAGTATGCCTATTCCTATCAGGATCTTCTTCAAAGCAAGAATATGAGCAAATACAACATCAGAATGTATCTACCTATTTTGTCATTTCCCCCTTTTCATGTTTTATTCTACCGTTTTCAATTGTATTGTACTTTATTAATGAATATGACAATTATTAATGATGTATTGTACTTTAAATTTTGAATTTTATACTAGCAGTTACGTTCATTATGTTGGATAGTTTTGGCGAGCACATTTATGGATGGAGTCAGCTACAAATGAGATTTTATTTAGCCAGCCAGCCACAAAACCAGCTAAATTAACTCTTCTTCATAAATGTGAGGCCATTACAGAATTGGTGTAAAAATAAGGAATAAAGGCCCAAAACAACAAAAGAATTGCAGAAAGGCAAAAACAAATGAAAAGACCACACAGTAATAATAGATAATAAACTGTCAAAGAAAATCTAGAAGTGAAAGAAATTAATAATCTTCTTCATAAATGTGAGGCCATTACAGAGACAAGACCAGATTGAAACCTAATCTTTCTACCATATGTAGAGAATGGGGATTGGTGTGACTTTATGTAATCTGATTAGAATTTTTCCTTTTGTAGTAGGGTAAGCTCCTACTTGTTGCTTATGATCAATGGAAATTCTTCTGTAATTAGAGATAAGCAACGGAAGTGAAGCTTCAAAATGAATTCTCACACTAAATGCATGAAAAAATTTTCATCGCTACAAGAAGCCTTAGTTATAAAGGAATAAAACATAAGTTTGCGCCAAATATAACCAGAAGAAGCACATTATTCATCAGGTAAACATAAGACTGAAATTTCTAGGAAGGGAATACAATTGCTGGAGTTAAATTAAGCAGTTCCCTTGAATTTCTTTGCAATGCCAGCAAAGTACTTCCCCTGGTGGAGAGCTTGTCCTAGCTCCAGCTCAGTAGGCTGTCTGGTGCCATCCCCAGCATAGGTACCTGCACCATATGGACTGCCACCCTTCACTTTCTCAATTTCAAACATGCCGGCTCCAAATGTGTATCCAATTGGCACAAAGATCATTCCATGGTGAACGAGCTGGGTGATAGCAGTCAAACTGCGTAGTGAAAAGAAAAACAAATACATGTATTTCAGAATTCATAAAGTAAACAACAAGAATTATGAACTTGGAAGAAAAACAGAACCGAAGTCCAACGTTTTCAAATGGAACTTACGCGGTTGTCTCCTGTCCACCTCCCTGCGATGCAGTGCTGTAAAAAATTCCAGCAGGCTTGCCTGCAAGCTGTTGTGTGCCCCATAGGCCACCAGTTGAATCCATAAAAGCTTTAAATTGTGCGGCCATCATTCCAAATCTAGTGGGGAAACCAAGAAGAAACCCATCAGCCTCAGCAAGATCACTGGGTGTAATAATTGGGACATCACTCTTTGGTGGTGCACCCATCTTTCCAAGAACTTCTTCTGGCAGTGTTTCAGGTACCTGTCAATGTGCCAAGATTATCAGGAACTCAATTATAACTTTTGGGGTAGAAAACTAGATACATTAAAATTCTGTATATCCCTTTCGCGGAGCACAATTCAAAAAATTAAGTGTTTGTAGCTCCCATTTTCGACCGATCCATGGCCGTACGGTCAGCTATGCCCAATGAAGCATATGACCTTAGCAAGGAGGTAACATATAAGGAAGCCTGTCTGTCTAAAAGATTTATGACATTACTGCAGTCAGAACACTTCAACAGAAAAAAATACTCCTATTCAGTATGCGTTTTTTGTGAAATTGCTAGAAGTCTTCCCTCGAATGCAATGATGCTAACTTGTTTGACGATAACTAGAGTGTCAAGGGGTACATGACAAGTCAAATATGCTTCTCAATGACATTTATTTATCTCAGCCTAAGACTCGAGAGTTCAAATGGTCAATATTTTGAACAAAATTAAACAAATACCTGCCATAGCTTAACTTCTACTCCTTCTACAGAATCAGCTCCTTTCTTAATTTCTTCAGCTAACCGTGCAACATGTCCATACATGGAGTAGTAACTGCCGAAGAAATCAAAAAAATTACACTTTGCATGATCAGTGTGGCTCTTCTAAAGAACACGAAAAGCAAACAGAACCAAACTGTACATTTCCCTTTTCTTTTTTTTCAAAATAAAAGAAAGTTCTCTCAGTCATCATTGAAATGATCTTCCCTACAAGATGGTTAAAGGGAAAAGGAGATTTGCGTAAAGGCAATTAATTCATAGAGAAGTTATCTCAATGCATGATGGAGACAGGAAGCTTTGTAGGGAAACTATAGCATGCACTATACGGAGGCCTACATCAAGAAAGAAAAAAAAATTCCAAAAAGCTCTTAGGTCTTAGGAGTGGTGTGACCAACCATTAAACATCAATTTCGGTGGATGATAGGACTGAACCATCACCAGGGGGACAATTTTAAGTGCATAAATTTATAAGATCAACAAAACTATTAAACCTATTATTAATTTTAATCTCATATCGTACTAGCATATCTTTTCAAAATAAAATTTCAAGCAGAAGATCATTGAAGAGCTCATATAGTGTCTTCCAGGCCATGAAAACGAAACCCATTTGTATTAGTTAATTATGCATATAAAATTAAATGCCAAGAACTAGATTCAAATTTCAATAAGTGAATCAAGTAACCAAATTCTTTATAAGAAAAAGGCAACAATTCCTCTCTGATCTGAATTATAATTTCAAAAGGTAGGTCCAGCTTAGGAACTATTTTTCTTGGCTAATACCTAATGATGACTGATGTATTCACAGTTTTACCAGTCTTATTGCTTACATTTCTTGTTTCATTGATTGAGATTGATGAAAAGGAAAGAACGCCAGAGCCTCTCTACTTGAAACACATATCATCAAGTCTTATAGCCTATCACACCTTCTTAGCACTGTAGCCAAGATCAACAAGATATTTTCAAAACACAGGTGATAATGGCGTATGAGACTCGTCCGTAATTTAGTGCTAAATGTAAAACAAATCCATGAACTTATCCTACAAGAAACGCCATCATCCAGGGATGAATTTGATTCTTGAAATAAATTTAATACCCTGATCAAACTTTCATCAAATTTCATTCAACCCAGATACCAAAGATAAAATTCTGGATCTCTTAAAACACTCAAGAAAACTGCCTTCCAGGAGCCATATAACATCAAGAAAAAAAAAACAACTGGTTATAGCATTAACAATCAGAGATTCATTAGAAACAATGAAAAGAGACAAGAACATCACGACAGCAATCAAGAAATGATCAGTCAGACGTTAATGCACGGCAAGAATCATGATCATAAAACACACAAAGAAACACAATAAAAACAAGAACCCAAAAAGAAGATGATACGAAGAGATCATAGTTAATGCTTACATAATATAGATTTTTACAGCCATTGATAGAGTCTTTCTGTCTTGAAGTATGAAGGAAATGCGTTGTTGACAGGAAGGAATGGTATGGAGAATCGCTGGAAGGGATCCTTTATTTATATTTGTTGTCTTAGGTGACACTTTTGATTGGTCACTAATTGTATCGTTAGAAATGTCATTATATTTTTTTTTAAGTCCACCTTGTAATTTGAGATTTGGGTTATTTATTATCATTGGTCAAAGTCATATCTCCAAATTACAAAATAATTAGATTTTTGTTTTATTAGTATTGATTTCCCTTTTGTACTTCATGAACTGATTAATTAATTTGTAACAGGAAATCAACATCACAATTTCAGTGTGTAATTTTCTCAATTAATGAAACACTATATTCATATTTTATTATTCCCATTGAAGAAGGTATCTTAAATACCACCTTTTTTATAATAATTATATTTTTAGAATATATCTTAAGTTTTTATTTCAACTATTTGTGATGATATAGGAAGTGAAGTTTTTATTTTGCTTTGTCAAAGGAAGGAAAGGATGATTTTTTTTTTTCAAATTCAAATTTTAGGGTTAATATTAAAATAATTTATTCATCTTCGTACATTAAAATAATATAAGAAATACCCATTTCAAATAGTTCACAAAGATGTTAACAATAAACCTAAAAAGTTGAAGTTCAGTCGGTGTTCATATGAACCTCTTACTCCATTCTTTTTTAATTTTCATCTTTTTTCTTTTAATTATATTCTTTTTATAATCTAATTATATGAAATTAAGCTTCAAATTAAAGCATGAAGAAAAAGCATAGCTCGCCCTAAATTCACGATAATTTTATTTTAATCCAAAAATTTATTTATTTATTTATTTTTATTTCTTAGTCCTTAAGTTAAAAAAAGGTGAAAGTTGGAGAACAATGAATAAAAAAAGAAAATTGTTGGTTGTCACAATACCGGCAACAAAAATTATCAAACTTGACGTCAACAGGTTTCATTCAACAAGATAACTTTGATGGTGGGTTTTCATTTAGACTTGATCAGATAAACATAAAAGATCTAGTCAACAGTTGATTTTAGTTTTCTATAGTGATTTTAGTTTTCTATAGTGATTTTGAGTTATTTTAAGATTAGTAGATGATTTAAAAATATTTTTAAGGTGGTTATTAGATGTTTTTGAACGAAAATAAATTAAATTTTTTTTTTTCATAAACTTCATGAAAGTGTGTTAGCATGTGTACTTTTCAACTAACACAAAAATATGTAATTGAATAGAATCTTTCTAACTTATGGAAATATGACTTTGGTTCTCTCTTAACAATTTTAATAACCATTATACTCGATGAATGTCATAAATTCATTTTCAAATTCTACATTTATTTAATTTTATAATAATTAAAATAAATATTTATAAGAATTAAAAGTTCATGCACGCTTAGGTTTGAAAGTTTAGGCTTGCACACCTGGCTTTAAAATAGATAGTGGACGACAAATCATCTACCTAGCAAGATAATGTATCATCCTCTACAATAATTTCCAACCACCTCTGGTGATTAAAAACTCAAAGTATGGTTTTTTTACTTCTAAAACTCAAATTTCAACATAAAAACACTAAAGAAAAATATCATAGGAACCTTCATAACCCCATTTTCAACCCCTAAACACATGTCAATTAGTCAAAACACTCAAGATCAAATCAAATTAAAAAAAGAGTCTAAATTCCAATTTACTTTTTCTAATATGATCAAAGGCTAAAACAACCTCAATTGAACTCTTCTCTTCAAGATGAACCTAGTGACACAAAGATCAACCTTTTTTAATCATTAGGATATGACTGTTTGAAAGTTTTTCTTTTTTATCTCTTTTCAATGACTCTCTCTCCTCTTTTAACTTTCAAGAATAGAAATATGATAAAAATAAAATTTCATAACCAAATCATAAATGTTATGAAGTACAAGGATCAAAGTGCAAAAAAGTGTAAAAATAACAGTATGGTGAATGATATTTTATGAATGTGTGTAAGTTATTGATTGATGTATGGTAAAAGCCATCTCTTTTAGTTTATAGTATGATTTTTCAACCCTTATTTAGAAGAAATCTCCTTTTGGCTTTAATTTATATACTTGTTCTAAGTTATATCTAAAATCTTTACATTTCATTTATTTGATTCCAGACATTTTGATTACTCTCAACCTTAAGGACATAATTGTTAGTGTATATAACTTGTAGTCAATTGATTGATTACACATGATATTAACTTTATTTATGTAAAGATAAAATTATTATTAATAAAGGCTTCCTTTATCTTTAATATTCATTGATGTTTGATTAATGAGTTTATAGTAAAATCAAGTCCTTAAGACAAAAATATTTGAAAAGGAAATTATATAGTGGTTATAATTATAAGGTTCTTATTACACCAAAGTATTGTTCATAAATATTTCTAGTCGATACTCTATTAAGTTTTGATATTAATTAGAGCTATTAAGACCTATATATATTATATTCTTTTTTTTCTGAAAGAAAATAATTATTTTTATAAATTGAGGTATGAGGGATACATGAAATTAATATGGAGGTGATTGTCATACGACATATACACTAAACTAACCTACATGAGAATTGTATATGGATAGATCACATATGTTTATGTAAAGGCTCACGTGACATGTGTACGTAATCTTTACACTTAAGATCACTAAGTTATCTTATATAACAAATGTTATGTTTTGATCTTGACAACATATTGTCTTAATCAAGGGTAATAAAAAGAGCAAATATTAGGTATAGCATGAACTATATGAAAGTAATTGATTGATCAAAAAATAATTTATCACCCTATATGAATTAAGAAAAATGTTTCACATATTCTCAAATACTATTGATTATAAAATATTTGCGTAAGGTAAAATAAGATTTGAAAAGAGTTTCAAATCTTATACAAATAATCAATGACTATAATGTTGATAATAAATATCATTTGACAGAGCATACATATTTCATACTTAAATATCTGAATTGGAATATTTTTTATGAATGAATAATAATTACATTAAAGAATTGATCACTGAAAGGTTAAGTCAAATCACTTATGACTTTTCTAATATTTGAGGGATCATTACACATTGTTAAATAATACACTTAGGAATCATGACACATAGCTAAATAGTGCACTTAATCTTCAAGTATAACTCAATGAATTGTTATATTAATAATAAATTAAATTATTTAATTTATTTAATCTTATAATTGTGATTTATATTTGTACTAATATATTACAGAACCTAATGGATTATACACATAAAGAACCAATGGTAAGATATTAAACTAGGATAATTAATCAAGTGAGACTTGATTGTAAATAAGTTTTAGAAATTAAAGACTATAATGTATTTGTACATGAGATTGTGATTCTAGACCTAGAAAATTAAGTAAAGACTTGATTGCATAAGTTTCTAAAACTATCTTGAAATAATATATGTGATATTATTAAATGGGTAAAGTGATATTTTGCCACTAGCATAATTATTAGGTTTTCCTATAAATAAAATGTTATGCCCTTATATTTGTTATAGATAAATAGAGAATTTTTCTTACAAAAAATACGATACAAGAACACCTACAAACAGAATATATATATATATATATATATATATATATCACTCAAGACATAACATTTCCTCTTTTCTAAAAAAGTTTTAAAAGATTTATGATCTAGTGATTCATGTAAATTATTGTTAAAGACCAAACAATTGAAGAGTTGATCAAACCTCAAAAAGGATATATGATTTTAATGCAATCTTCACTCAAATCTTAATTAACTCTAGATTGTCTAATAAGATTTCTTGAGATTCCTAAAAAATATTATTATTTTTGTTTGTGTTATGAAAAACCAAACAAGAACTACATTGTAAGATGAGGTGGGACATTTCCCATTGTGGAAAAAATTTATATTTTAACCTTAAAACTTTGAAAGGTTTTTAATTATACTTTTTATTTTAAGGTTTATTAACAGAAAATATATGTTTTGAACCTACTCATAAATTTTTAATTTCATCCTCAGTTTATTGAAGATATATATATCTTCAAAAATCATGCATTATATATCTATGTGGTTTTCTATTTGTTATTTTATTTGCAAATTTATCCTTTTTTTCATAACGAAACCTCTAATCATAAATTTTTAATTTCATCTTTATAGTTCAACCCGATCCTTTCGTTAATGTTAATAATTAACATTTTTCCTTCAAAGCAATATCATTTTATTTCCTAGAATATGCACATTACACGGACAATTTTGACAAAAGTTGATGAAAAATGCAATTGAGAAACGTGGTTGATATTTTGGTACATATAGCTGTGGGGTTTTTTTTTATTATTATTATTATTGTAATAATCCAAGACAGAATGTGGTTGTTGTGACGAATGGTCACGTGCAGTCTCTTTATACGAGACATTAGTTCATTGTTCCATATATAATTAATCACACTTATCCATACAATTGCATAAGAGTAGTCAACTGGACAGGTAATTAGTACTATTATTTTATAAAAATATAAAATAGTGGTTAAACCCAGCAGGTTTACCCTCATAATATAAGATCTAGAGTCTAGTTTAAATTGAATTAAAAAATGATATTTATTTGCATGTAATTAAAAAGGATGGCATTTCATATCATGTGATAGAGGGTCATGATTTAAACATGCAGGTAGTGGTGTGGTTATGAGGTACAAACACCAAGAAATAAAAAAAACAAGATGATCATTAACTAACACAACTTGGTTTGGTTTGATTTCTAATAGGAATCTGCTACCAAATCGACTTGTATTATAAGATAAACTGAAAACCTCCATTCCCTTTTCTTGAAGGAAAAAAAAACTAAGTGTAGAAGTTGATAATAATCAGGGTGTTATAGGTAGGGTGATCGATCAAGGGCATGCTTGATAGTATTGGTGGAAACAAAGCTTATTTTCATTAATTAACGAGTATCCTACCCTTTGAGAACTCATTAGCTAAGAAATTTAGGGCACCGAACAATGTAAAAGGGCAAAAGGTCAACTAAACTATCAACTTCATGAGATAGGCATAACCTCTTATTACCATTTGCACTGTATTGATTTATTATGTTTGGTGTCTTTCTATTATTAGTTCTTAATTACTTTATTTTCTTCTGTTACTGATATGATTAACGAAATCCTTAACTTAGTTGATCTCTAGAACCAAGAGGCGGTAGGTATGCCAAATTTTGGCGGTAGCCAAGACAAAATCAAACATTTTTGAATGAAGATTTCTTGCTCAAAACAATCTGCCGATTGGCAAATGTTCATTAATGCATGGAAGATCTCAAATCCTTAACAACGTGGTTAAGTAACACTAATTAATTAAACATAAGATGACTTAACATGATTAAATAACATTAGATAATGTTGTTTTAGTGAGAGGGCACATGGGATCATGCTACTAGCAGTTGAAACAATGTTCATCCCTTTTACTAAGCATAGCATCATCAATGCCCTTTGTCTTCAAGCGTGCTTCTCTTCTTAATTAATGCCACTCCATTACCCCCTCAATTTCATCCCTTTTACTCAATCCATCCATTGTGATTATAACTATAAAGCAAAAAAAAAAAAAAACACTTTAATTATGTCATCTTTTGTCTACATGGCTCCTTAGTATTCACTCTTTAAAATCCATTTTATTTAATTTGAACATTATCTTGCACGTACGATAGCAACCCCCCAAGGTCTTGAAATCAAAAGAAAAAAAAATCATGATTGGTTATTAATAAATTCGATGGTTAATATATAGAGTACAAATCTTTTTCTCTCCTATCGCATATTCTACCATGATGTATTCCAATTTCCAAGGGACGATAGTGCTAGAGAAATAAATTAGGTCCATGGAAGAATGGAGATAAGATGGACATCAACTCAACTATCTAATTCTTGGGAAAGCATTGAAGAAACGAACGGATCGAGCCCAACATTGACACAATGTACTTGATTATAACAAAAGGAATTATGATGAAAATATGAAAAAACCTTTGAAAACCAGTTTCAACAAAATTTGCTTCTAGAGGTATTAAGTCCTTGTATTGTTTTTTAAAAATAAAAAGACTAAAGAGCTCATATATGTCAGTTAAATTTTTTTTTCAAGGATAAATAAGTTATTTTACTGTGAAAAAATATTAAAAAACCGATTTATCTCATCTTATTTAATAATATCAAATAAATCTTGTAAAAAGATCATTTTGCCCCTCAATATTCACTTCATTAGTTGTTATCATGGAGGGAAAAATCATAATTATAATATTTCTTAGCCACAATAAAACATTAATCTCTTTTAGTTTTTTCTTTAATTTAATGTGCGACAGTTATTATGTGATTTTTGTTGGAATGAAATTTTATAAATATGTTTTATAGACTTAGTTTTTTTGGATTAGCAAGCTAACATCAATTGAGATCAAGATTATGTTTAAATTAGGTTTAGAAGTTTTTATTCATTTATTCATTTTTCTTATTTAGTTTATAAATCCTAATGATAATTGAAATATTCTAGCTATAAAGATTCATTTTATTATAAGGATTTAGGTTTAAAACTAGTATAAATAAGTTTGTTTAGATTATTTCCAAAAGAGATTATTCATGAAGTTAAGAATTTTTTACATTCAAATTTATCAAATCAAAAATGTTTCTACCTTTTAGATGTAATTTTAGAATTTTAGGGTTTACCATAATGGGTTTGATTGGGTCAACCAAAATACTAAATCTTGATGAGGTATATTAGATTTTACCAAGTCGATGTTTGGTTTAATTTAACTAAAATCCTACTTCTAATCAAGCTTTGGATCCCAGATTTCTCGGATCAACCTGTCAAGTCTAGATTTTTTTTAGATGTTTTCAATGTAAAAACAAAACTTAATTGTAACCCCCGTTATCATATGGAACCATCTGACATAAAAACGACTATTTTGGTGGTTGGAATCATCATCAATGACAACTTTCTCTCTCTATTGGGAAATCCGGCGACTCCCTCCCTCTTTTCCAACAAAAAAAGACTGAAAAATAACGAAAATAAAGTTTAGTACCAAAATAGAATTTGTAAAAACTACAGGACCAGTAACCTAGTATCTCAAAAGGATGGGGAACGAAAATGAAATTCCACAAAAAACTTCAAGCACGCCCCCTATTGTACCTGCATTTTTCACTTTAGTCCCCTTACTTTCAATTAAACCCTCCTCCTTAAAAGATATGCAATTAGGGGCTATTAATTTTGGCTCAAAAATACTAAATCGGGCAAGATAAAAGTTTAAGGATCAAATTAAAAATTAAAAAAAAAAAACACTGCTCCAATCCATAGTGTTTTGTGAGTGAATAGTAAAAAAAGTTGATCTCTTTTAATATATTGTATAAAAAATATAATGTGTTAGATTTTTTTATTCTTTATTTCAAAATAAATAGTTTCAGTTTTCAGTTTTTTTGATATTTTAATTTTAAAAAAACACTCAAAAATCTTTTTAGTGACTTTTCAATTGAAAGAACTTTGAGTAAAAAAAAAAAAAAACTTTCAACCGCTTTACCATGTCAATCCTGCGACACGTTCATCCACAAGTAACTTTTTGTAATGCACAGCTTGTTTTAGTTTGGACCCACTCCCGGATTGAGTAAAGAGAAATGGCTTTAGCTCCACGAATGCCTCAAAAGCATGGCCCCTCCCATCATATCCACTCGAGCATTTGCTTACTTCAACGGGGGAGGGGGGACCAAATGTCTTTTATCTTAAAAAAACTTGAGCCTTCTACTCCACCATCATGGCTTTATATAAATCTTGCTTTTTTGGGTGGCTGTAATTGTATTTGTTGGCCTTTGAGAGCATAGCATCATGGAAGTTTTCTTGCCCTTTTTTGGATTCACCACTCACACACACCATAGTTGGTTTGCATGCTCTGGCCATGCTGATCGATCCTCCTCTTCTTCCAAGAAATTAAAAAAAATGGCCTAGTCAAGGAATGATATTGTCACCTAGAACTTCATGTGGAACTCTCTTTACCCTTTTCAAGGATCCATCAAACAGGGGAGTATCCGAGTATGGCACAGTCAAGGTGGAGGAAAGAAGGTGGCATATTTTTTTACCCAATTGATGATCGAAGATACAAGGTGGCATATACTCATCCAAGTTTAGCTCTATGTGCCAAAAAACGAGGAGTTAGGGTTTAATTTTAAGATCTTTCCCCGTAAATTGATATTTGAAAAGCAAATCTCGGTTCAAATTCTCAGTTTCTTTGCATATTTGCATGAACTGTATAATCATTTGAATCCCCATGTACGATATTA
>Ga0307515_10019419_pt1 | contig 12234 bp, 4 predicted proteins | sample 17_EM_MG_FD_194513 | JGI IMG/M metagenome (GOLD analysis project Ga0307515, IMG submission 194513) | Populus trichocarpa ectomycorrhiza microbial communities from riparian zone in the Pacific Northwest, United States - 17_EM | ecosystem: Host-associated > Plants > Roots > Unclassified | place...
CTATAGCAATACCTATATTTATAAAGGCTTAATATTTTAAAGCCCTTAGGTACTAGCTTGCTAGGCAATTTAATTATAGCTATAGACCGTTTAGTAAACCTTACTATTATCTTGTTAAAGCTCACTATAGATTTAGGTATAACGTACTTCCTAAACGCCTTACCTAAAGGAGTTGTTAACGGTTTAATCTTCTTAAAAACCTAATATTTAACGCCCTTTAGAGATAGTAAGGTATAAAAGAAGCGCTTAAGTTACTCTTATCTTTTTTAGCCTATAAATAAGCTAATTAAATGTTTAGGATATTTAGGATCTATAGCTCAAAGGCCTTGCACTTAGGTAACCTTAAAGACGCCTATATAGATAATAAGTCCTACCTAAATTATTAATTCGCTAGCGGAGGTCTCCTTCTACGCCCGTAATTGTTTACCAGTATATTATCCTAATTAGTAATATTTGCTAGCTTTTTAAGATGCTATATATAGGTTAGTATTAACTGCAAGATTCTTAAATATACTAATACTAAAGAATAGTAGAAATACTTAAATTGGTAAGTCCTATCTAGATCTACTTTTACTAAATACTATACCTACCTAATCTACCAGTATATAGTAAGCAGAGCACTTACTACCCTTATTTTAATTATAAAGATTATTAGATTTAACGCCTGCGTTAAAGCCGCTAATTGTTACGGACGCTTTAAGTACGATGTTATAACTACTTAGAGAAGAGTCGGAAGAAGCTAGTTGGTTAATTTAGGCACGGTCTAGGATGGAGCCAATAGAGCTATATGACGAGGAATGGTAACCGAGGTTATGTGGGGTGATCTATATAATCTATAGGACCTATATAATCCGTAATAAAGTAGACAGAGCACACGTACATTATGTATAAGAAGGATTTCATAGAAGTATAGTTGTGTATTTAAGGACCCTTAGTCCCTACCTAGATAGTTCCTTCCTTATAGTGATTCTTAGAAACAAACTAGAGTTAATCTATTAGGTAACCACTCCACCAGTTATTATTACGTTGTTAACTATTATCTTTGCATTTCCTATACACCTAGCCTATTAATAAGCCTACCGTAGTTCCTGCTATAAGGTTCCGTTATATAATTACTACCACAGTTACGGTATTAAATATAGTAAGTTAAACAATATGCCACTAAAAGCAGCCACCATAACGCCATTAACGGCGGCAACTACTTTAAGGTTAGGTAACGACACTAGTATAGCAGATACTAACTTATAGCAACCTATAACGGTTAGACAACTATAAGAGATAGTTAACTAGTTAATAGAAAATAATGCGATATTAGAAAATAGGATTAACGGAATAGGCGCAGTAAAGGTTAAGTTACTATTAATTAAAAGATTCTTAGGAGAGAAGTTAAAGCTTAAAGGATTCCTTACGTAAATGCACTTTAAGGTTACGTAAGAAGGAGTAAAGCTAGCAATACCTATAGATTAAATAGCGTATGCGGGATTATTCCTAATAGGAAGAGTACTTAAGTGGTTTAAGCCTTACCTTACGGAAATCTAGGTAAATAGAATAATGACTACAAACTAAGAGGTATGGTTTATGTTCTTAAGCTAGAATGGATTTATAGAGCGACTTATATAAATATTTAGAGACCTAGAGGCAGTAACTATAGCGGAAAGAAAACTCTAAGACATTATATAACAAACCTTAGCAATTAAATATATAATGTAGTTCCAGACGTTAGTAATATAAGTAGAGTGGAATAATAGGGCGCTTATGGTATAGTATAAATAGGGACTTAAGGCTAAAGTCTAGGACGTAATTATCCTAATAGAAGATATAGACACCTTAAGGGAACTAATAGATTAAGCGATTAAGATTAATAATTAGATCTACTAAAGGGAATAGGCTAAGAGAGGTTAGGATAGAGTTCTATAGTTATATAAGGCGTAGAATACGCAATAACTAAAGCTAAGTTAAAAACTATAGTATAGCGCAGAGCTAATGGACCTAAGTGGTACTAAAGAAGCTTATAAGAGATAGAGTAAACAATTATAGAAACCTAGAGGATAAGAATTAAGTAATTAGAGGTTTAGGGAGTAGAGGCTAAACCAGGGATTTTAATAGCAGAAGATGTTTAGGCAAACTCTATAGCAAGAAAAATGGTTTAAAGAGGGAGCTTATATAAATTGCGGAAAACAGGGTTATTATATTAGAGATTATAAAAGTGGATAGAGTTACTATATAGTAAAAGGGACGAGACTAGTAGACGATATATACGTATAGAGGGATAATAATATGCTACGAGGAACAAAAGAATATTTAATTAAAAGTTTTGCGTTTTATTATAATAACGTATACTAAATTTATAAGGACGCTAAGTATAGCGCAAGCTATTAGCTATAGAAGCTAGCACCTATAGAATATAGAGGAACTAACGAACTAGCTTATAGATTAGATATTAAGGATAATAAATTTAATATAGGCGAAGTATTTTATAATAATAAGGCAATATAAGCGGTTTACTGGAAACGCGTAGCTATTAGAGATGTTATACTAGAGGTAGAGGATAATTCCATTATAGAATAGGGAATATTAGTAGGGATTAAGACCCTACTAGATACGATGTCTATCGCTTTATAAGACGTAAGAGAAGTAGGATAGTAAGCCACTTTGGTACTTAATAAAGGCAAAAGGCTAAAGGCTTAAGATTCTTAAGACGAGATATAAGACGACTAAGATTCTTAAGACGAGATAAGGCAAGCTTAAGGACCTATAACGGATGATAACCGATAAAGTAGAGTAATGGCTTAGTTTAGTAATATATAAATAAGCTTAGGACGAAGTTTCCTAAAGGTATAAGACTCTTAAGACGAGATAAGTAAGATTTAAGATTTTTAAGACGAGATAAGAATACTAAGTAAGCCTAGTTGGACTAAGGCTGGAGCTAAGCTTAAGTTAGAAGTAAGCTTAGGATTGAAGAATTTAAGGGATTAAAGATTCGGAGTATAAATAAGGGAGCCTATAAGTAAGAGGTAAGAGGCTTCTTTATAGATTAGAGAATCTATAGCGTAAATAGCGACTAGACTAGGAGACAGATATATAGACCTAGAAGACTTACTAGGGGAATATAGTATTTAGCCTAAAGATTAAAAAGTTAATACTAGGATTAAGAAGTAAGACGACTTTAAGAATTAATCTGCAAGATATAAACCAAAAGAAACTATAGAAGAGTTTAGGTAAAGAATTATCGTATAGCAAGAATAGAAACTAGATAAGAGATTTAGTATATTGGGATGTATAAGGGATAGAGCGCTAGTATAAAGAATTACTAATAGGCCTAGGGCAGGTATACTAAGAGCTAAGTGGCTTACCGAACTAGAAAACGGAGAGGATTTAGAAATTCTTACTAGGTTCGAAGAATGACATATAAAGGGCTATTACGACACAGTAATAAGAAGATACTTCCTTACGGATAAGCCGTATACACTTTAATAGCTGTACTAAAAGTGGTATAGGCAGCGATATAATAATAAGTGGGAAGATTTCTATATATAGTTGGATAAAAAAGTTATTTAGGACCACCCGATTATAGAAAAGGCTATAAGTTATATTAAAGGAGCCTTAATTATAATGTTAAAGGATCTAGAGGAACAATTAGAGGACTAAAGAAGTAAGAGATATATCTTAGTACCTGTAAATAAAGTTATAACGTTTAGATTAGCATAATAAAGGTTTAAACTTAAAGATAAAGACGAGTTAAAAGTTAACTTAAAGCACCTAGTATACTATACGCTATTATAGATTGCATATGTGGACGATATATATAAGATATATAAGAATCTAAAGGAAAAAAACCGGAAATACCCTATAAGGATATACTAGATAATAGATAAGCAATAGTATAGGAATGCTAAATATATATATAGATGGCATCTAGCAGAAGTCTAAGAGGAAGGAAATTTAATACTTTAGCTAGGAAGATTCCTTATAGAAGAATACTTAGATGGATAATAGTAGTGGGAATACCTAGAAAATACGTGTCTATAGTATATTAAAGATAAAAAGCAAACTAGGCATTAGCTAAAAAGCGAGCTAAGTATAATAGGATTAAGTAGCTAATGGTTAGAAAAAGTAGAGGCCTATAGGACTAGAGGGAGCTAGTGGTAGAGCCTTAGACCCTTAAAGGAATTTAAGGACAACACCTAAATTTATAAGTTAAATAGTAAGATTAGCAGTTTAAAGCGCTAATAGATAGTGGAGTAACGCAAAACTATATCTTACTAGTAGTAGTTAAGAGAATAGGTTTACCTTATAGACAGAAGGAGTAATCTTACCTATTAGTTACAATTTTAGGAGATCTAATAGCCTATAGAGGAGGGATTATTAACCTTAAAATAGGACCTATTTAGATAACTATTAAAGGGAGATAAATTAAGATGTCTTTTAATATCCTACTATTAGGACGGAATAAGGCAGTATTAGGAATACCTTAGTTATAGGAATATAATTTAAGGATTAATTAGATTATAGGTTAGGTTAATATTAGAAATACTTAACGCTATAAGATATAATAATAGGCTAAGTTGGTATAGTACTAAGTCGGAGCGATATATAAAGAGACTAAGTGAGGCTTAAGTTATATACTAAAGAGATACCATAAGTACGGCAAGAAACTATAGTTACTAAAAAGTGAAAAGCTGTTAGAGTATATAGTATAGGACTATAAGATAGAATTGGAACTAGGGATAAGTCTAAAGTTCTTTCTAATCTATAAGCTTACTAAAGAAGAAGATAGAGCACTAAAAGAGTTTATTTAAGAAAACTTATAAAAGGGATATATTAGACCATTGTAGTTATTAGCGGGTTATCCAGTACTGTTTATACTAAAGAAAAATGGCAAACTAAGGCTATATATCGACTATAGATAGTTAAACAGTATTACTAGGAAGGATAGGTATCCTTTACCCTTAATTAGCAAAATCTAAAATAGAATAGGCAACGTGCAAATCTTTATAAAGATAGATCTAAGATAGGCGTACCATTAGATCTAAATTAAGGAAGGTAACGAATAGAAGGCAGCCTTTAAATTAAAGGAAGAACTGTATAAGCCATTAGTTATGCAATTTGGGCTTATAAACGTATTAGTGACGTTTTAGAAGCGTATTAACAATATATTAGGAGAACACTTAGATAAATTTATTATAGTATACCTTAATGATATTATTATCTACTTAATGACTAAGGAAGAACACGGGGAATACGTTGAATAGGTCTTAAAGAGACTATAGGAAGAATAGATGCTAGTAGCAATTAAGAAATACGAGTTCTTTACTAGGAAGACTAATTTCGTTAGATTTATTATTAAACTAGGCCAACTTAGTATAGATCTAAAGAAGATTGAGGCTATAGTAAATTAGTAAGAACTAGAGAACGTTATATAGTTAAGATTGTTCCTAGGGTTTTGCAATTACTGTAGAAGGTTTATAGCGCAATAGTTAAAGAATATTAAGCCATTTACGCGGTTAATGAAGAAAGAAGAACTATAGGCATAGGGAGAGGAACAGTAGAAATTATTTAAAGAAGTTAAAAGGTTATTTACCTAGGAGCCAGTTCTTAAGATCTATTAACTAGGATTAGAAACGGTTATAGAGATAAATATATTAGACTATATACTAGGGGCGTGCTTTATACAGAAATATTAAGATAGATGGCACCCAGTAGCATACTATAGTTAGAAAATAACACTACTAAAGTTAAACTATAACATCTATAATAAGGAGTTATTAGGTATAGTTATAGTACTTAAGGAATAGAGAGTATTCTTACAAGGTATAGAGAAACTATTTATAGTTAAGATAGATTATAAGAACCTAATAGGATTCCTAATAATAAAGAAACTTAACTAAAGATAGGTTAGATAGGCAGAGATACTTATAGAGTACTATTTTAAGATTTAGTATATTAAGGGTATAGATAACACAAGAGTAGACGCTTTAAGTTAAAAGGCTAAACTATAAAATAACGAAAAGCCATTAGGGGCTTTACTGCGAAAAGATATAGACGGATTAATTAGGTATAATTATCCGAAAATTATAGTAATATAGAAAGAGAAAGTCTACGAGATATTAGAAAGCTTTTAGGTATAAAGAATTCTAGAGGTATAGCTAAAAGATCTATAGACGGATATATACGAAAATTAAGAAATAAAGTATATCCTAAGAAGTATAGCTAAGCAATTTATAGAAGAGTTCTATAAGGGATTAACTTAAGGACATAATAGGGCCATAGGCTTAGTATTAAGACTCTAGGAGGAGTATATTATTAACGGAATCTAGGGCTTAGTATAAAAAGTTATAAAGGAATATCTAGATTACTAAAGAAATAAACTAATAAGGTATAAGCTATATGGAGGGCTATAACTTATTAAAATACTAGAGAGACTATAGGAGGTTATATTATAGGACTTTATTATTAAGTTGCTAAAGTTAAGAGATCCTATTACCGGATAAGATTATAACGCGATTTTAGTAATAGTGGATAAGCTTATAAAGTGGGGATACTTTATAGTATACATAGAGGAAATATTAGCGGAAGATGTCGCTAAAATCTATATTAAAGAAGTATTCGCAAGATATAGGGCATTAAGTAAGATTATATTAGATAAAGATCTAAGATTTATAGCAGTATTCTGGGAAGTGTTCTTAGCAGAGTAAGAAGTTTAAGTAGTAACTTCTACTATATATTATCCACCGACAGACGGTTAAATGGAAAGATTAAATTAGACGCTAGAATAGTATCTAAGGTATTATGTTAATTATATATAGAACAATTAGGTATTGTTATTACTAGTTATATAGTCTATATATAATATAACACCTTAAGAAGGAATAGGCATATTACTATTTAAGGCGAATTATAAATATAAGCTAAGAATATTATTGTTACTATAATAAGTAAAGAAAACGAGTAGTATAGTAAAAGAAAGAATAAAGATGTTAATAAATCTTTATATAGACCTTATGGAATTAGTAAAGAAAGTATAAGAGAGAATAAAAAGGTACTATAATACTAAAAGATCTAAGGGACTAGATCTTAAGGAGGGAGATAAAGTATAGCTACTATATAAAAATTTTAAGAGTTAATAACTAAGTAAGAAATTGGACTACGTTAGATTAGGACCTTTTAAAATTACGTAAAGGATTTTACTAGTTACGTTTAAGTTAGACCTACTAGCTAAAATAAAAATCTATCCTATACAGTATATCGCAATGCTAGAACTAGTATATAGGAATATTAAGTCACTAGTTTATAAAGCAGACATATATAGAGGATAGGAAGAAGATAAATAGTAAGTTTTAAAGATCATTAGTTATAAGGACATTAATAATAAAATATAGTATAAGGTTAAGTAGATAGGCTATACTAAGACTACCTAGGAGCTACTAAAAAATTTAAAGAACGCTATAAGAAAGGTACAGGAGTATTAGAGGAGATTAGGTTAGACAGTATTAATAAAAAGGAATCGCTAAAGAATAAGTTACCTAAGGGGGACCTAAAAAGAGCAGTTGCCGAACTACTTAGATCTATTTCCTTCTCTGTTAGAAGAGAATCTATTTTTTTATCGCCAAGTTCCTATAAATCTTATTCCACTAGTTTCTACTCCTTAGAATAAACCTTCTTACGAACCTTCTTAAGATGGATTAACCGAGCGGACGCCGTAAGACGAGACTTAAGGGCATGTTGTTAAGCATCGGTAGCCTCTTATTTAGCATTATAGAAACGGCGTAACTCCGCTAAAGCAATAGATAGTTTATTATCTAGCCGCATAGCAGCAGATTAAACATAAGACCCTAAGATAAATTAATTAGGGAACTAGATAACTATTAAGAGTAATAGGTTGCGTATATTTAGTATTAAAGATAGAGTAAATGTTATAAGACAAACAAATATTTACTTTAGTGCACTCTAAGTAAGAGGACGGTTATTGCGAAAATAGACTTACTAACGTAATACAGACTAACCCCTCTTTTAAACAACAAGAATATAGAGACGGCATTATCTTATTAAGAGATAATATTATAGTAACGGTATAAGACCGACGGGCTATAGAAGAAGAAGAAATTACTTTAGGTATAATAAGCAAAGATATTAACTAAATTAATTAGACGGATATTATACCTTTAGTAAACAACTTGGAGATGTTTTAAATCTTCAAGGACGAAGATAAAGAGGAGGGAGATAGTATTACGGACGCTTTAAGTACAATATTACGACTACTTAGAGAAGAGTCGGAAGAAGCTAGTTAGTTAATTTAGGTACGGTTTAGGATAGAGCCGATAGAGCTATATAATGAGGAATAGTAACTAAGGTTATATAGGGTGATCTATATAATCTATAGGACCTATATAATCCGTAACAGAGCAAATAGAGCACACGTATATTATGTATAAGAAGGATTTTATAGGAGTACGGTTGTGTATTTAAGGACCCTTAGTCCCTACCTAGATAGTTCCTTCCTTATAGTAATTCTTAGAAATAAACTAGAGTTAATCTGTTAGGCAACCACTCCACTAGTTATTATTACGTTGTTAACTATTGTCTTTGCATTTCTTACACACCTAGCCTATTAACGAGCCTACTGTAGTTCCTGCTATAAGGTTCCGTTACACTAATAGGCTTACTAGCACGCTAAGCGGTAAATATTAACTTATCTAGAAAGTTAATAACTTTAAGATCTAGTTTAGGAATAGCGGCTATAGGCTCCTATAAGGTAGGCACGGTAGAAAGGCCTATTTTTATAACTTCTTTAACTAATAGCTCTGGTAGTTTAGTCTTATCTACCTTATCTGCCTATCCTTAGCAGTTTCGCCATAGGCCTTAAAAATGGCTCCTAATTTATCCTTAATATCCTTAATTACCACTACTGCCGATAAGCTATCGTGTGTATACTGCGTCGCCTAAAAGGATTGTAAATAGGACTCCTAGGCTTAAGGTGCTTTTGGAGGCTTTAGAGACCTTAAAGGCTTCAGATCTAAAGATATACAACGTTTTTTAGGCGGCATAAGGACAATGTTTTACTAATAGTTTAATAATTAAATAGACGGCAACAATATTAAAGCTTTTTAATTAACTATACTATATACTATAGGCTTCCTGGCCACGTCGCTGCTATTTACCGCAATATCTAAGCGTCAAATAAGTTGCTAGAACCCTTGCTGTACTGACTCAAGGCTTTAACACCAAGCTCTATACGGTATAGAGCCTCTAGATTGGCTTATAAGGCGTGCATATACGAAAAGTCCATGAAAAAATTGCCACACAAAGGGATATTGAACTCGTCCATATTGAGGCTGACGATCCTCGGAGCTGACTCCTCAATTGGGCCTAGGCTGTGGCTATGCACGCTAAAGTAGCGTCAAGTTAATGGCTAAAGGTCCATAATAGATCAAGCTTTTAGACTCTTTAAGTGGCAGCGACCTTGAATGTACTAGCATACCCACGTTCGGCAAGCCCACCGTGGGTGCCAACTTGACTTTCGTCATTTTTGAAAAGCATGACAACCTCCGCACACTACCGAAGTTGAGAAGTGGTTAATTGCTTTAAACTTACGGGCGAAGTCTGTGGACAATTAATCGATCCCTCCCTTCTTGCAACTTAAAAGTCAAGCATTTTGTGCCTTCTTCAAGCCCGACTACGATTAACGCTCACTTTTACCAGCCATTTACCGTTTTTTAAAGAGAAGGGAATAGAATTGAACCAGTGTCATGCGTGCACCAGCCAGATGAGATAGTAGCTTAGATTTCTTAGGATAGTTACCTTTACGTGTAGAGATGCAAAGATTTATATTATAATTCATTAATTGACACGCTTTCCGTATCACTCCTCCCTTGATATCTAGATTCTAGAATTGAGATCTGTGAACTCTCGTCATGGACAACCCATTGCCGATTGTTTACATTATCGTTGCTGCCATTACCCATGGTGCTTAGAAGGTCCTCCGTTTTCATAGATGCGATATTCGGCATCTCTATCTCCACGGAGTTACGGAGTGACTGCCCATTCAATTGATTGCTGCCCAGCTCGTGACGACCAGAAGAGGAGAGCAGGCGTGGCAGGAATTTCCTGATTAGCGGAAGTAGGCAGGGTGCAGCGGCACAGATGAGACTAGTGTTTGCCTCCACAGCTGACCAAGATATTACGCCGGATAGAGCCAAGAGTGGGTCGGCCGAAGTTAGAATTTTAGACATGATAACTATGCGAATTGTGGCGGAGACGGCAGCCAGCCAACCTAGGCACATTACGGCGTAAAGAGCAAATTTGTGCCGTAAGCTGAGTTGGAGGGTTCGTAGTTGAGGATATGCAATCGCGATAAGGGCAATATCGGTAAAAAATATTCGATCCGGAGATGAAATAGGTGATTGCATTGGACAATTGGCGATCACACTGTTCGCTGAGGGGGTTGTTCCAATATGCAGAAATAGGCTTACATGCGAACGTCATGCATATGGTGGTCAAGGCTCCGGTTATAACCAAGTAGGCAGCCATGCAGAGGATCAATATCCTACTTGTGTGGTCTCTACCGAAGGCACCCAGATACAAAAGACAAATGCTTAGCTTTGTGACAGGCATCAGCATAGCATACAGAATTCCCGTGGCGTATAGGAGCTGCAGAAACGGCTTGAAAGCACTAGGTGAGATATCCCATATGTGATGGCCAGCTCCATGAGTGAATTGAAGGAGTGAAATAACTGTTAGGCCAATATTTACCAGCTAGTTCTGCAGGTTAGAAGTATTTGCGGTCTATTGCAGGATTTCTTCCTTACCCAAGCGAAAACTAATAGATAGTCATCGATTTGAAACTTGCGGACCAGGAAAAGGCGAGCGTAGACTCTGGCGAATACAAATATTGTTGAAATAGTTAGGCAGATAGCAGGGACTGCAATTAGTCCAGGAGGTTTTGATTCTGTGGACTACATGCTGTTAGCCCGAAACTTTCGCGAATAAAATAGAAGGTGAACTGGACCATCTCGTGATAGGTATGAGAATGTGCATGCGCTCAGTTAAACCAAATTAAGGAACACGCTTTCGGATCTGGCCGACACCATTAAGGTGCTACATAAGGGTAGCTTGGAATCTTCTGCAGCAATGAGCAGAACTTGGAATATTAGAGGAGTCTGAGCAAAGCAATGGGGACAGTGCGTGATGCAAGGGATCTAGCAAAGCACATTATGTGCGGTCTGTGGAGGTAATTTGTGGCAATCGGGTCATCAGCTCCGGAACCTTAATCCAGCCGTTCCTAGGACCATGACTCGGTGTTCTTAGGACTATGACTCGGTATTTTCCGCTGTCACGAAAATTTATAGGGTCTTCTCACATTTTATGTTATCTCAGGTGCCTCAGCCGCTTCTTTGAGGAATTTGTGGCGTTGCATGGCGCGCACTAACTCCTGAGCCAATAGAACGCCGCGCTACTCCCTACCACCCCTGCTACCCCCAAAATTCCTCTGCGAAGCGTCTGAGAGATTATGGGCGCGCGTTTGGTGTAAACTGGGTCCTTTTTCCAACATATGTTAATTTTAAACAACTCTAGCAGCGTGAATATACTAGCTATAGTCTTAGTTCGCGATGCATTTAAATTATAATCTCTTCTTTTATCTAATTATAATAATTATAACTAGCTAACTACTGTATTAGGGGGCGAGATACAGCCTTAAAGTTTAAAGATGCATTTTTGAAACTGGTCCCTTTCCGCTAGCCGCATCGACACAGTAGCCGTACTCTACCACCACCACTCTATTTCCTTCTAAATTCAAGGAGGTGCCTCTTGTACCTTATTACAAACAGCTCACCTAATTATACTATACCTATACTAGTAGGTATGGATTTGCTTTGCAGTAGGGGGGAAGCTTTGGGCAGAGGCTTGTGCAGAGCTTCGTGCAGAGCTTCGTGCTTCGTGCAGAGCTTCGTGTAAAGCTTCGTGCAGAGCTTCGTGCAGAGCTTCGTGCAGAGCTTCGTGCAGAGCTTCGTGCAGAGCTTCGTGCAAAGCTTCGTGCAGAGCTTCGTGCAGAGCCTTGTGCAGGGCCATGTGCAGGCGTGCAGACGTGTAGATTGCAGACGTGCAGACGTGCAGACATTCGTACGGGCGTTCGTGTGAGTGACTAATTGATTGATTAATTGTATGGACGTTTATAGAGCCGTTCGTGTAGACGATTATAGAGTCTTCCAAGTATATCAGTGCTGCGTATTAGGAGAG
>Ga0307515_10019420_pt1 | contig 12232 bp, 8 predicted proteins | sample 17_EM_MG_FD_194513 | JGI IMG/M metagenome (GOLD analysis project Ga0307515, IMG submission 194513) | Populus trichocarpa ectomycorrhiza microbial communities from riparian zone in the Pacific Northwest, United States - 17_EM | ecosystem: Host-associated > Plants > Roots > Unclassified | place...
ATTTGAACTCATAAATCAAACTCATGATGGAATGTAACTTGTAATAAAAAAAAAAAAAAATTAAACCAATTTTAGCTAGAATTATTCTGAGATTACAGTTTTTGTTTCCTTACATTTGATTGTTTTTTACAGAAACCATTGGAAGCAGCACACTGAGGCTTGAAGTGTGTAATCGAGCCATGACATTTCTGGTAATAATGTGTTCGGCTGTACTTCACATGTCATGGGATCAATTTTCGTTGTTTGCGGATGATACTACAAAAAGTATTGTGATTTGTTTTAGTGATGAATGATGGATGATTAAACTTGGAAGTTAAATTGCTTATTTTGGTAATAAAAGAAGCCCTTTACATTGGCATAGCCATTTTGTTGTCACTCTAATGGTTTGATTTTTAACCTGCTATATTCTGATTATCATATGCTATCTTCTCCGAGTTCAAATTCAATTAGTGGTATTGCAACAAATTACAAGTTTATGATGAGTCTTTATTTTTCCTTTTTCTTTTTGCTGTAAACCGGAATGATGTTTACTTATAAGGATAAACAAAATGCTAAGCAAACCTCACTCTTTGAAGAGTAATGCGATAGGCATCATGCTAGCAGGAAATACAATGCTTTTTTTAATCAACAGGTTACCCGAATAGACAATGTGGCAGCTTTTGGAACTAATCATAGAAATAATGGCATTTGTTTTCTTATCAACTAGTCATCTGTACTCATTATCTCATGGGAACGTATTTTGTTGAGTATTGTAGCCCTAGAGGATTCTATATGCTAGATTATGCCCATCATTTCTGAGACTGGATAGACGGTGGATTGCTTTCTGGAAGTGCATCATTTCATTTGTATGGCTCAACCAACAAGGAACTGAAGTTTGATAATATTACAGTCCGTGGTTGAGTGTGTCAAGTTGACACTTTGTTTGACCTGAAGCTTTGTAGAGAAAATAATTGAAGCGAGGACAAATATGAAAAATTAAACTTTGGTCTGGAGAAATTAATGATTAGGTTATTTAAAAGAACAAGTTGACAACAATGGAGCAATGTTGCTATCTGGAAGAAATGGATGCGAAAAGGGTGAAAGTCCCTGCCACCTGGTTTTTATTTGAACCTTACTCTCATGGGCATTTCGGTTCTATTTAACCAGCAGTCTCCTGCAAATTTTGTATTGTATTTTTGGATTTGGGATGGTAATTCCAATACATCTCTAGTTTTAAACACAAAGCATACTTGATAACTGTCCTAACAGTCGTGAAGATGGATATTTAAAACCTTTACAGTAAGCAAGAATATTAAATGCTGGTAATCAGCTAGAAGTCGGACGCAACAGTTTCCTCTCTGTACTCTTCTTTATCGTCTTCTAAATCAGAAACTGATTCCTTGTAAAAATCTCCAGCACCTGCATCGGTCTTGTGTTCTACATCTGAATCCTCCATTTGTTCTTGCCTTTCATGCTTGCTGATATTTATCACTTGTTCATCACTGTTTTCTTTAGTGTTCATATTGCTACTGTTTCGGCTTTCTTCTGTGCCCCTGGCTTGTTGTTGATCTTCATCCAGGCTCTGTTTTCTGTCATTGCTTCTGATGTTACTGAGCTGGCCATCAAGGCTTCCATTTGTCAGCACTTTGGCGTCATGAGCTACTGGGAGCCTTTTCATTGTCTCATGGACTTCACTCATCTGCTGATTTTGTCGATCTTCCCCAAGTTTGTTTTCCAGGTCCTTAGAGTCTTCATGGTTTTGATGCTCTATTGATTTGGTTTTAGAAGAACCTACTGCCTTTGTTATTTCTTCTGTTGTTCCATCAATAGATGCTCTTCCCCCTTCTCTGTATATCAGTCTACCTTGATCATCCCTAGGAAATTTTCTATTTCTTGTCTTCTCAGCAACATTGTTTACATCATTTCTGCTCTCCAGCAGCCTATTCTTGGCAACCACTGTCCTTCTCTTTCCTCGTACTCTGCTAGCATGGTGGTACCTATCCTGCCCCCTACTTCTGGAGTTATCCGCCATTTCCCGCTTCGCACCACCTCTTAATGTTTCTTGACGATCTTCTGCCTCCTGAACATTTTCAAGCCCAGGTTGCCCATCTAGGTTAAATTTATGCTCTTCTCTATCCCTTGATTTCTCATCATTATGTGCATCAGCAGTTTTTGATGCTCTTCCGATTCTGCTGACAATTGTCTCGGTTGCATTTGAAGTGTTATTTTCCTCTCCTGCACCAGAAGCACGCTTCCCTTGAGAACTTTCATTTTCATACTCTTGATCCTTATCAATGCCAATGGAACTTCCATTTCTAGATCCATCAAGTTTCTGTGATTCCTTTTCCTCTGACACTTCTCTCCTGTCTGCAATGCCTACCCTGCTTTCACTTGCATTTTCAACTATGGCAGTATCACCCTGCTTTTCTAGATTGGTGGAAGTAGAGTTGCCTCCATTGCCCCTTGAATCCAAACCATTGCCATCATATGCAGTTTCATGCAATTGAACCTCCTCTTCTTTACTCTTATCGACTTCTATGTTACCCTCGTTTACCATGTTTGAGGATACAGTCATGTTTATGGGTGGGCTTGATGGGTCGTCTGTGCTCACTGACCATTTCTTAGCTGGGTATTCAAGGTGGTGCTTCAATTCCTCAATTTCAGCTTCCTTTTGTTTCAGACTTTCTATAAGATCCGCCATTTGAAGGTTTCCTTTATCTGCATCAATGTTCATCTCTCTTAGCATTTTGATCTCATTTTGCTTGTCCTCGAGGGTAGACTCCATAATCTTTTGTTCATCCTTTATGGAATCAATTGTGGACTGCATCTCCAGCTGCCTCCTGTCAAGCTCCATCTTTTGGGTTCTTAGAGAGTATATCTTCCCTTTCATCTCCTCTGCCTTTCTTTTCATTTCTTTGCTGCGTTCTCTTTCCTTCTGAGTATGGAAAAGAAAAGATGTGACACCTTTTAGTGCTAAAAATCTAGTAAGAATTAAACATCATGATCTAGATTATACACCGCAAAGCAAAGTTCAGCTTCTAATTTTCTGAGTGTTGTCATGTGTGCATGCTTGTTTTTAACCATAATCATGGCGCCCTAGCTTTTCGATTGGCGGAGAAGATTGGGTTTGGAAACTATATAATCAAGTACATTGCATAAGTACATTGCATCTTTAGATAGTTATGAAACCGACATGGCTAGATTCACACATGGTGTTGATTGAGTTTTAAATAGATAAAACTCAGGTTTGTAATTGGTCCGATCAAACTCAAGTAATTTTCCGAATCAACCCAGAACCTGGATGACGCGACATAAATTAGATAAAACCTAATATTTTTATATTTTTTAATAAATCCAAAACATATAAAATTAATCTATAAATGCTTAGCCACATTTTATAAAAAATATTTCTTAACTTTTCGATTTGAAATAACTATATATATATCTACTTTCTCCTGAAATGTTTTCTAACTTTTCGATATGGAATAGCTATATATATCATCTATTTTCAAATTTGAAATAACTATATATAACCCAAATCTATATAAATGTTTATTAACTTTTCCACATGAGTTATTAAAATCTCAATTTTTTTTAAAATTTTTCCGGATTGACCCGTAACCTGATTCTTAGCCAAGTCAACCCTAAACCGAATTTAATAACTATTATCTTTATATAAGGGATAAAATCAAGAGAAAAGTGAAGTGATGCCGGAGGTTAAAATATAGAGGAGCAACTGAGTTCCACAGCTGAATCAGGAAAATATGTCATCACATCACAGGACCTTCTAACCAAATGACTAGTCCTGAACATGCAAATTGCATCTAGAAAGTTGTATAGGCAGATAATCATTCTTTACAGGTGAGTTTTTCAACCTTCTATGAAGGACTTTTGGCTGTATTGGTGGTATTGTTTTGAGATCTGCTATAAATCAGTCAATATCTTGGGATCATGCGCTATCTTCTACCTCCTAGAAATGGCAGAATGAAAGCCGTGGTCAACCTAATTCACATGATATCATAAGCACATTGAAGAAAGAGACCACGTCAAAAACTAGCTAGAGAGCAAGATTGGTCCCAAAAAATGGTGGGTTTTCCATAACTGAACCCTGCATGCTTAATTCACAACTCAAAATGCTATACAGCCCTCCTCCACACTTTTCAAATGGTGAAGAAAGCCATGAAAGCGTGCGTAAACCTTCTTAGTTGTCATGCGGACAGAAAGACACCTCAAAAGTAACATGCATGCATGAGAGAGAGAGAGAGAGAGAGAGAGAGAGAGGTAGGGGGGGGGGGACCTGCAAGATAAGCTGGAGGGACATGAGCTCACGATCCTTCTCTTTGACAAGGAGGTTGAAGATGCGTCTCTCTCTGAACTTATGTAGCACCATAACACCAAGCAAAGCAGCCCCAAATGCTAAAAGCAGCATCAACCCATACGGCCTTCCTCTATTTCCATTACCATTTCCTTTGTGGGCTCCTCCCGCAGCCATGATCCTCTCTTTTTCCCTCGATCTCTCTCTTAGTTGTGTAGTAAAACTACAAGAAGAAGAAAAGAGTTCTTTCCCCTTCCTTTTCTTTAGCAAGGTATAATTGTAGAATTTTATATTCACAGGACCTTGCTTGTCATGTAAAAAGAGCCATGCATCTACTGATCCTCTTTATCTCTCTCATACATAAGAGCGGAGTTAACAAGGTTGTGGAAGCATGGGAACTGTTTCCAGGCGCTGATTCTGGAATATATATATATATTTCAAGTTTCCATGCATATATATATATTTCAAGTTTCCATGCAACCCAATGATTTTACCATAAGGCCCACTTTAACTTTACAGGTATTAATTATGAAGTATGAACTTGAATTGGCGACAAATTTTATAATAAGAGATCATGCCATCATGGTTGCAAATTAGTCAATAGGTTATAAAATTGTCCACACCAGGAGCTGTTTATACCTATCATGATAACCGAAAGAAATTGTTTGATATAAGAATTGGGTGCTTATGTACTTAAACAGTTAAACCCGGATTTATATAACTAGAATTTCCGAAATAATGGAGCTAATATAAGAGAAAATAAGGATATATTTAAAAGTATAGATGTATCAATTTGATCATCCAAGTTTGATCGAATCAATGTTTTAAAAAAATAAGACATAGTCTGATTCAAGTTTGGATTGACTCGGATTACTAGGTAGACTTGCAAGTGCTGAATTAACTAGATTTAATAATCATGTTAGAAAATAGTTTTTTAAAAAAAGAATAATTAGAAAATAAGTTAATTTGATGAGAACTAAATGTATAACTTTATACTATGAAATAACTTGTAAATTCAAGAAACAAATAAGAGAAATTAAAAAAAAAAAACTTCTGGGAGCCATGGCAAAGGGGTAGGCAACTCTTTTATGATGAAAAACTGATTTTGGCCACTGGAGGAGGTTATATGAGTTGCTTGAGCGATATGCCCTCTCTCACTTTTTGGCGTGTACCGCCATTTTTATTTTGCCTGTTAATTTCAATCACATGTATGTTTCAATACTAAATTTAGTCCCTAAAACCCTAATTGTTTTAAATCAACAACATTTAAATATATTTCAATAAATTGAGCATTTAGTCCTGATCATCTCTATTATTATATTTCATCTATTTTATCTCAGTGAAATAATCAAACGCTACCGTATGTAAATTGTCATAAAAGTTATCTAGCAGATCACCATGTCAGTTCAGATGTCTGGAGAGTACATTTTCCTGTAAGATTTAAAACTATGATATGTTCTGCAATATTATGCTAATTAAAATATGATATTATCAACCCTTAGGTTTCACTAGTTTCATCTTCTCTTTTCCTGTGTGCTTTTAACACCTTTTTTCCTTGAATTTCACGCATGTGGATAGCATAAAGGTGGGATTAGTTCTCTACTTTGAAGATTAGTTTCCAGGGATTTTGTTTGAGTTGAAGCAAAGCTTACTGATCAGGCAAGCAACATAGCGTTGTATACAATCTGGAATTGTTTGATAGTAGAGTTGCTTTCAGAAAAGTGTTGAGAGATTGAACCTGAATCGCTATCTCATGGTCTGGTGAACAATTACATGACATTCTAATTGAAATCTGTAGGAAGTCTTTTTTTAGCAAATCAGACAAGAAATAATGGTCTGGCTACTGCTTGGCGTCTCTGGTCTTGACTGTAAAGTATGGAAACTTACAACATACTTATAAAGACAAATACCGAACTCTCTCTTAGAAATTTGATGATTTATCTGCTTAGGAGATCAATGGGACCTTAACAGCCTCAATTTTGCAGATTGCTTGTAAGACAATTAAGAGAAGTCTTTCAGCTAGGGCAGAAAGCACTATCAGCTAGCATAACAAGAGAGTCAATGCAGATTCTGCTTACATCAGAAGTAGAAATCACTTGATTTGTAACAAGGTAATTAACCTAACCCTCTCATTTGTTATAATAGACTGGATAAGAAAGTTGTTTGATTTTTTCTTTGATCTAATTCTTCACATAAGTTCTGATGTATTTTGTATGAAACTTGGTTCTCGTTATCAGAATAGAAACCGTGTTGCCAAGATGAGTTGGAAATACTGTTGTCTGTAGCAAGAAATTAATGACACTCGGATGTAATAATTTAGCTTGGAGAAAATGCTCGAATTTAAGCAGTTTTTATTTTCATTAGGAATTTCTTTTGTTAGGTTGCATTTTGTCAGCAAAACAAATAAAAGGGACACATAGCACACAGATAATAATTCATTGATTTTGATATCTAATGCATGACCAAATTGATCTATCCATATTGAAAAAAGAACAAATACAAGAAAAATAAATGTTTAGATCATCTTTTACTTGTTCTGTAGAGACGAAGATGTGATTGGTCAAAAAGATTCTAGAAAGATAAGGTTGGTGTGAGGAGGTTCCTTGTCCTTTTCAGTGTAAGTTTCTCTATTTTGTATCATCGGCATCTATCTTCACACAAGAACAGTACTCATCTGTATTTGGTATCTGATATATATGTCGCGGGGACACGCACGCACACATCAAGTTTTACAGAGTATGTGAAATACCTTAAAGAATGGTTTGTTGAAAGTAATTCCAAAGTTTTAAATTATGAATCGAGAGAGGTCTAGGGTCCAGAAATAATTATGAAGACTATACAATGTATCAAGGTTATTAAACAGGATCAATCCAGCCCATGATCATCTCGTGCATGACTTGTAATTTTGATAAATTAACTCATAAATTGTTTCACTTAAACCAGCCCATTTATATTCACTTAAACCAACAGCGTTGTTTCAAAGTTTTTTCAACCCATAAATTCATATCTAACAGCCTAAAAATGAGGTGGGTTTTACTTCCCGTCATCAATCTCAATTTGGTATACGAGGCCCTTGATGGATTTCATCTTTTAGTGGCTGGAGATCATGTTAAAGTTCATTTTCCTAGGTGTGTCACCAACTTGGCTGAGTTAAAGAAAATCTTTAACAAATGATCACACGTTGTTTTACCATGTTATATAACAAACAGACATGTATATTTTAATCTGTTCGAGTTCTATAAATCTCAGAATTACTTGAGATTTATAAAATCATTAATTTTAAAGCTTGTGGGATTAGTCGAGGTACACGCAAACTAGCTCGATTACCCATATTAATTTTTTTTAAAAAAACATGCATTCGTGTCCTTGTAATCAGCCATATGAAATCAATAATTCTCAACAAATATCTTAATTTGTGGACAGGAGAGTGTTCTTGTAATAACTCCTCTCGGAGATATTAGGTTCACGAGAGCACTTACCTACTCTTGGCATAGTGAGTTTTCTAACTTGTCCGTGGGCTTTGGTGTGGCATTGTGATATGTCGAGTCAGTTTGTTGGACATTTCCTGTGTTGTTTTCTTTATTCACTCTTATTATACATCACACAATGTTTGCTTATGTGAGTAACATATGATGCTATTCAGCACCATGTGGATCATGCTTTTGGCAAACAAGCCAGATTTCTCCTTATCCATGGCAGTTGATTTTGAGGGTTCAAACCGTGGGGACAGTTTTCTAATGAATTTGCGTAATGCTGAGTCACACAAGCTTAATTGTTAGCAGTACTTTCATGGCTTGTATATATAAACACACACACACACACACAGAGAAATGACTTTTCCTCTCACCATCAGTACTTCCCCTGAAGACTAAAGCCAAGGCAAAGCAGCAAGAAATGGATTCTGACTCAAGTTGCGAGGTAACTTCTATAGAATTTTATTTCTCTTCTTCCTCTCTTTTGAGCTACCTTTTTCTTCTACTCTAGTTTTTGAGCTCGAGTTGCGTTGTTATCTTTCTTTTCCTGTTCATGTTCATGTTCTTACATGTACTGCAAGATTAGTCATTTTGATCTTTTTGTTGAATTTTTATCAAACCCATTTATGAATTAGACAATTAGCTCAGAAGTTTGTTTTCACTTGAAAAGGTTCGTATTTCATACAAATTTACTTCTACGTGTGAATTAAAACAATCCAAAGCACCCCATTTGAGTTTTTTCATATTATGGATAAAATTAGAGTTATTATATAGGCATAAGCTATAGAGAAATTTAAAGAATAGGCATGGCGTTTAGAGTTTTCTATCAAAATCTCAAACTCAATTCAATGATGTTTTAAACTCTTCTCAAACTCTTCATAACCTAAAATCTTCACAATTAAAAAAATAATACAACAATTAATCATTATTTTGCTAAAAATAATGAAGAAAGTACTCGACATCATTCCATGAAAAATCTGCAATTGGAGTAGTTTATTTCCATTAATCTCCTTTATTATTCCTGCCTCCCTAAATGCCATGTACTTGCTATCTTTAGGTATTCTTTTAGTTTTTAGTCTTCTTGAATTATTATACTTTGGTATTCTACTTCTTATGTATGTTTAATTACCATGGATGTAAGTATTTTCTTCTTAATAGAACTATTCAGAAGCATTTGAAGCTAAACCAATTGCACATGTAACAGAGTAAAACCCAGTAGATAATGTATTTTACCTCAGCAAGTTACGACTTTTATACAACAGGGTGGAGAGGGAGGGTAACTGGGCTCGAATCCCTGCAAAAAAAATAAAAAATAAAAAATTCTAAGGTTGTAAATATATTTTATACGTATGGTCCCACAAGAAATAAAAAAAAATTAAGTTTTGGCTCTTCCTATAAAATTATTCTGGTTTTGGCATCTTTAGAAAATTATTCTGGTTTTGGCTCAGCTCCAATTATTGTTATAGATGTCCACTTATACCTAAATTCAGGGCGGAACTAGGGGCCGGGAGGTAAGCTGGTTCCCGCAAAACATTTTAATTTTTTTTTTATTTAGTATTTAAATATGAAACAGTATAATAATTTTTATTTTAAATAAATAAATTTTTTAATTATTTTATTATATTAATTTTGACCTTCCCTGTCAAATATTAGTAGCTTCGCCCTGCCTAAACTCTTATTTTACAGCTAATCAACCTCAATCCTTATTATAAAACTGATCAATTTGTTGATAAAATTAAATATATTTAGAGCTTAGTATTGTATTGGTTTTTTTTTAAGTTTTTTTTATTTAAAAATATATTAAAATAATATATTTATTTTTTATATTTTTATAACAAAAATAATCTAAAAATACTAAAAAAAAATTAATTTTTTTAAAAAACACAAAAAGAAACAGACTCCTTGTATTTTGAAGAATGTTCATCTACATTTTGTCTTATCTCATCAAGAAAGAAAGAAAATGAATATTACCACCAAATCACACAGATTTGCATTCTTAACATTCAACAATCTCTGGCTTCTGACCCCATGCGAACACTTTTTATACTGCTCTTACCACCTCTGTAACTAATCTCAGTCATTTTTTCCAGTGTCATTAGATATCTAAGTAGTTCTTATTCTTCTTTGATGCATAGAACAAAAGAACTGCAAATGAATCCATGCTGGTAAGTTGCATGCTCTACATCTCTGAGGCACGTAACCGCGCAGTTCTGGACTTGATTGAACGAGCTGCTAGGCTCGACCCAGAAAGTGTTATTGTAAACAAATTTGAGGACCGAGTTTATAATAGGATCAGGTTCACTATTGTATCATATGTTGTTGTTGATAGCACTGGGAGTCCCATTTATAGTCCATTGCACCAAACTGTGCTAGCCATGGTTGAGGCTGCTTATGGAGCCATTAACCTTGAGTTGCACTCCGGTGCACACCCTCGGCTTGGTGTTGTAGATGACATTGTTTTCCACCCTTTGGCTCGGGCCTCGCTGGATGAAGCAGCCTGGCTGGCCAAGACAGTGGCAGCAGATATTGGCAGCAGATTTCAAGGTTGGTCCAGAACTTTTATGTAGCATCTTAGTTATCACTTTGCATGGAATGGGATTTATCCATGACTTGAGATTTCTTAGCATTATAATGAAATTACATGATATAGGTTTCAATATATCATGACAAACAGGATTTTGTAGCTCTTGAATTATATCTCCTTTCTTGTTTTCCTCGATGCATTGCAGTGCCAGTATTTCTTTATGCTGCAGCACATCCAACAGGCAGGGCTCCTGACACCATCAGGCGCGAGCTGGGGTACTATACGCCTAATTTCATGGGCAACCAATGGGCTGGGTGGACCATACCTGAGATTCTCCCTGGAGCCCCTGATGAAGGTCCGACCCATGTGTCGCGAACAAGAGGAATAGTGATGATTGGGGCTCGACCATGGGTCGCATTATACAACATTCCTGTAGTGTGCACCGATGTTTCAACTGCTCGACAGATTGCACGGATGGTGAGGGCTCGTGATGGCGGGCTTCCTACCGTGCAAGCATTGGCGCTCGTTCACGGTGATGATTCATTTGAGATCGCTTGTATCCTCTTAGAGCCCAATCAGGTTGGAGCTGAAAGGGTCCAGGCAGAGGTTGAGATGCTGGCAGCCCAAGAAGGATTGGAAGTAGAGAAGGGCTACTTCACAGATTTTCCACCAGAAATGATTGTTGAGAAGTACATGAATTTAATCTCTTCTAGGAGAGACTGATCAAACACTTGTTCGGACACTTAATTGTATCTATTGATTGTCGAGTTTCGATTGATCTAATGGTCAGATTCTCAAAGAACATAACCTAATAACAATAATTGAAACGTTTTAACTCTCAAATGATGCTAAAGCTGTCAAGACATTGCCTAGCGTAAGAGCAAAATCAAGCAGGAAAAATCAACACAAAAACCACCTTACGGTCAGTAGCAGCAGCAGCATATATCAAGTGAGCTAGACTCTTACAATGCACGTATATAGCTGAACACAACCGCAATCTAAAACAAGTTTCTTTAGTAAGCAAAACTGGATGAGAAATAGAAGTTATACAGTTGCCTACTTCTTCAATCACTTGCTATTCGTTTCTTCGCTCAACTTCCAGCTCCTACTCGTTGTCTATTCCTGATTCTTATCTTCTTGTTGCATCCTCTAAGAAGAATGGACTGAGAAGAGTGCTAGAGTTTGTTCCACGTCAGTGAATTCCACCATTTTTTGCATCTTTTGATTTGCTTGAGAGCAGATGGTAGTGATTCTGGGAGTGGGCAATCAACAACTTAAATAGCGTGCAGGGATTCATTCTTGGCAAGGGCTTCATTCCCAGTTTCTGTAAACTTGGACGTGTAAATGAACTACTGTTTTCTTCACCAGTTGCCAGTTTCTGAATTTTCTGGCATCATTCAACATCACTCTCTTCAAGGTTTCTGAGGTTCTTCATCAATTCTAATGGAAATAGACTCTTCAGACTGTTGCAGTCATTGACCTCTAGGTGGTGCAATTACCCGACAGATTCTTCTTAATTTGTCCAAATAACGAAGCTCCAACCTCTCCAAGCTACACAAGTTGCTTTCATCAGCTGCCAGGATCCATTCCATTTGATTGCAAGATTTTATCCTCTTGAAGTTTGCTTCAAGTATTGCTTTGCTAGACTGATGGAGTTTATCCGCTCGTCCACATAATTTACCTAGTCGTTTCCGTAGTTACAAAGCATGATTTGTTCATGGCATGACCTAAGAGTCGGTCACAGGTTAGATAGATAAATTAAAAATGGTGCTGTTTCAAGATTTAATAAAAAAAAATGAAACGGTTCAGTTCTAGAAATTTAAAAAAAAAAATCAAAGATTTTAACTAGATAACAAATTAACCCCTAGATCACAAATTTGACTAGATTGATTGAATTTAACCATATCAATTCCCATTGAATTTCACATAAAACTTAATTTA
>Ga0307515_10019421_pt1 | contig 12232 bp, 3 predicted proteins | sample 17_EM_MG_FD_194513 | JGI IMG/M metagenome (GOLD analysis project Ga0307515, IMG submission 194513) | Populus trichocarpa ectomycorrhiza microbial communities from riparian zone in the Pacific Northwest, United States - 17_EM | ecosystem: Host-associated > Plants > Roots > Unclassified | place...
TTCCCTTTGTTGATGGATTAATAAAGGTTGGGTTGTTTCCTGTAAATTGCGTGTGTGATTATTGTGCTGTGTTGATCATTGGCTTGTGTTCTTGACTGCCGAAATTGGTAAGAGTTGTGGGGAAAACCTCTGAGTGTGTGAAACACTTAGACTTTAGGCAAACACGAGTGTCTTGGGAGGAAGGCTGAGTCTAGTAACGGGACTAGACTGCCACGCGGGGATTAAAATTGTGACGAAAAATTATCCCTGTGACAGTAACCATAATTAAGTTTGTTTCCTTGATAAGTATTCTATAGAGATTTTTATTTTTATTTTTATTTTAGTGTTTATTGCTGTTTTTTGGTTAGTTTTTACCTCCTCTTGGGATTGCAGCCGAAATCCCAAATAAAAATAGATGAAATTTAAAGAAATTAATTATTTTTTTAATATTTTTAAATTATTTTGATATACTAACTTTAAAAATAATTTTTTAAAAAAAGAATTATTTTAATATATTTTAAAAAATAATTGCTACTATACTATCAAACACCGATTAAATCTAATTTATCTTATATATGATTGGCAATAACTTGGAGTTTAATTTTAACAGGAATTACAATTATGACTTTTGATTACATTTTTTATCATGCTTCATAATTTCTTACTCTTTTTGGCTTTAAAGATTGCTAAGTCAACACTGTATAATTTTATTTTATTTTTGGTATTCTAATGATGTAAAAGGCATGAATTTGAGAATTTCTCATTTTAATTTCCTAGTTAGCTAAAGGAATTTTTCCTTTTTTAACAACTGGAGAATTTTTCTACTTTGGAACTTAGAGCTGAATATGGAACTTTAAATTTATCCTCTAAGAATCAGAAACTTTACAGTCATGAAATAATCCATTGTGGTTTGATGATGATGCTTAAAGGGTAATTCTCCTCCGCTAATTACAATATAACTAAGGGGAAAAAAAGATAATGAAATTGGTATAATGATTCATTGAAGGATTTTTGTTGATGTTCTTGGCTTCTCTAATGGATGGTTATTAAGGGAATATTTGGAAACACGGTCCAATTCGTGTTTTTAAAATTTTGAAATTTTTTTGGTTTAAAATTAATTATTTTTAGTATTTTTGGATCGTTTTGATACGCTGATATCAAAAATTATTTTGATGTATTTTTGAGTGAAAAACACTTTAAAAAACAACAACAACCACACTTCTAAACACACTTAATCTTTTTTTTATTATTATTAACATGGGTATCCGGACCAGCTTGCGCGTACCTCGACTAATCTCACGAGCCCTGAAGTTAACGACCATGTAAACCTTCAGTGACCATCATATTAGCAACCACAAGATTCGAACCTGAACACACTCTAAATTTTGATTAAGCTGGTGGGGTCCAAGAAGAAGTTAAGATTTTGTATGTAATTTTCTACATAAAATTACATAAATTATTGTTAAACTAAGCATGAATAATTGAACATAGTTTAGCTTTTATATTTATTATTTGTAGTTTTTTTAATACATGAGTATTATATTCCAAAAACAACTGCAAGGCTGATTTGTTGCTGTGCATTACCACATGAATGAATAAGCTAAAGTAAAGAAAAGTAAAAGGAAAGGCATTACAATCATTAAAAGATAGATGTTCCGGCAATGAAAGTTAGGCAAGTAAGGGGGGGCAAATTCACTGTGCAACATACTAAAAGAGAGTGTGAAAAGAAAAGAAACAATAAAAAAAAAAAATAACAAAATATTCCATCTGTCACATGTATCTCTGCCTAAAGAAGACCTAGGAATGTTTTTGATTAAGAACCTGTGTGGTATTATTTTACTTTTTCTATTTTTCTATTGAAAAAACATTAAATTTATGCTTCATAAGTGTTTTTTTTATAGTTCTATGTATTTATATTAAAAAAATTTTAAAAATATAAAAAAATATTATTTTAATATATTTTTAATTAAATAACATTTAAAAAAAACATCTACATCACATTACAACTCCCTACATGATAGCTTATAATCCTTTTCTTGTCTTTATTTAGAGCTAAAAATCATGATATGCAATATAATTCAATAATATATTTTGGTCGTAGTATCCTCTCAAGCACTTTTCTTAAAAACTATAATAATAATAATAATAATAATAATACTCTCAAATAGTAGAAAACTTGCCTAGCTAAGTTTGACAATATCTAATTGGTAGAAAATTGTTTTAAGAAACATTGTTAGTCAGGTTAAATTCAAAATGGAGTACAATTACCTTTAGGGTTAAAATTTTATTCAGAATTATTCTTCAACAAAAAATATTTTAATTTAACATAAAATATTAACATGATTAAAATAAATTATGAGTAAATAAGAAATTGATCTCAAAGAACACATGGTTAGCATATTTTATGAAACCTAAAATCATTTATCTTACATTGAAAGAATACAAAATAGAGGGAAGTTGAAAAGTTAAAAATGATCTCGTTGAGCACTAAAGCTTTTAAAAGAGAGAGACCCTAGGTGAAGTAAGCTTTGGGCTGAAGTCACACATGCATGCTCGACTCGAGCCCTGGGTGTGGGTTTGGGTTTGCTGTGAAGTGTTTTTTTAGGATTATTTTTTGTCAATTCATTTTAAACTTAAACAAGTTTGCCGTAAAATATTTTTTTGACACATAAAAAATTATTTTTTGCAAACATATTTTGTTTAGCCAATCTATGAATGAATAGTCTGAATAATAATCTTCCTGAATGGTTTTATTTTATATGCAAAAACTGTAGTATTTAAGACAAAAACTATAAGGTTTCTTATCAATTTATGGCATGTAATTAAGTCAAAATGGCATGAATTAATTCTATTAATTATTAGAATAATTTTATATCAATTTTGGTTTAAACAATTAGTATAAATCAAAAAAGGTTGAATGGGAGATGTTCCACACACTTTGCAAAGTTCATTTTCCTTCTTTCATATTGTTTTCCCAACTTCTTTTGTCTTTTTTGTTGCTTAGTTTTTTCCTATTTTCCCTTTTATTCTAGAGCTTAGGTTATTGTTCTTTATAGAAAGAATTGAGTAATATTTTTCTTGAGTTTGTGGATCTTATTTAGAAGTGCAACTAAACAATATGGTGATGTTAAAATCATGAAAGGATGATTATGATCATTTTGTTTGCATCAAGAGATGAGCAATAAGGCCTTCATGATAAAGAATTGATCCTTGATAACAACATATCTTCATCTATATAGATTTTAAGTGCTTTAACAAGTGTTCTTTCAAATCTCGTTTAGATTTTGTTTATGCAGTTTTTATTCAAGCATGCTTGTTTTATTCTAAGATTTTAACTTTATCTTATATCAATTGTATTTAAATGCTTGTGTCATATAGTTAGACTAAACAAACAACTTATTTGAATTAACATTAGGGTCTATCATTCATTTCACAAGTAATATTTATAATTATATCTTTAAGGCTTTATTTAGACATTTGTTTAGTTTATACATCTAGATCTTTGCAAACTAGCTCAATAATTTAAGAGATTGTTATAAACTATATTCTTAAGTTATATATCTAATTGTTATTCTAGATTGTTATGTTCATGTCATTTGTTTTATACTTTCAATAAAACCATGTTTGCTTGATGCATGTTAAATATAATATATATTAAACTACACTATTAAATTGTGATTAATAATCAAGTTAGTTGTAAAACCTTTATTTATTTATTTAATTTAGTTCATGATTAAGTTATCTATTTTATTATTATATTAAAAATAATTGCTTGAGTATAGTTAAATTTTAATATTGGCTTTTTGGTTTTAGAAATATCAATATGTCTTATTCTTAAAATTTGGTTGCGCTAAACAATCTTGCTTCAGAAATTACTAATTTGAGATGGAGGATTTCACTATCACTTTATGTTGTGTATGGTGAGAAACTTGTAAATTTTAATCGATTAAACTTCAAGAAGTGGTTGAAAAAGATATTACTCTACCTAACAACCTTGAACTGTTAGGTTTCTTGAAACTCTTAAACGTATCATAAACGGTAATTTAAATTTTTTTTATAAGTTTTAAAGATCCTGTTAGATAATCTAAGATCGTTTAAGGTTTGATCAAACAACAAATTTAAGGTTTGATCAACTTCTTCAAGGTTGGGATATCATAAATCCTAAGTCGTTTAAATATTCAGCCTCTAAAAGTAATCCACATGAATCACAAGTAAAAAATCTTCTAAAATCCTTTTAGGAAAGACGGATGGGTATGCCTTAAGCGCTAGCTCTTTCTTTTCTCTACTATGTCTATCTATTTAGGTGAAGTGTGCACAATATGTTATGTGTGTAAAATATAAGGTATAATATTCTATTTATAGAAAAAACTTAATAACGATATAAATAACAAACTATCATTTTACCCCCAAACAATATTACATATATTATTTCATGAAAATTTTAGAAATTTATTCAATCAAGTCCCTACTTATTTTTCTAGGTTTATAATTGTAATCCTCTTTATTAATAATATTTAAGTTCTCAATTTCTAAAAATTATTTACAATCAATTCACATTTGATTCAACACTCTATTATATTTCCTTACCATTTGTTCTTAATATGTGTAACCCATTAGGTTTCTAATATGTTAGCCCAAATATAAAACATAATTTTAAATAAATTGAATTAAATAATTTAATTTATTATCAATTCAAAAATTAATTGATTTATATTTAAAGATTAAATGTATCGTTTAGCAATATGTCATGACTCCTAAATATTAAAAAATGTTATATATGGTTTGACTTAACCTTTTAGTGATCAGTTTCTTGGTATAATTATTATTCATTCATCCAGAAAGTTTAGCTTTAGAAATTAGAGTATTTAAGTCCCTACTTGATTTTTCTATGTCTATAATTGCAATCCTCTTTATTAATAACATTTAAGTTTTCAATTTCTAAAAATTATTTACAATCAATTCACACTTGATTCAACATTCTAGTTTAATTTCTAACCATTTGTTCTTAATATGTGTAACCCATTAGGTTTCTAATATGTTAGCTCAAATATAAATCATAATTTTAAATAAATTAAATTAAATAATTTAATTTATTATCAATTCAAAAATTAATTCATCTATATTTAAAGATCAAGTGCACCATTTAGCAACATGTCATGACCCCTAAATATTAAAAACGTCATACGTGATTTAACTTAACATTTCAACGATCAATTTCTGGTATAATTATTATTCATTCATCAAGAAAGTTTTGCTTTAGAAATTATAGCATAAAGTGTATTTACTTTATCAAATCATGTTTATCATCAACATTATAGTCATTGATTTTTTGAATAAGATTTTAAACTCTTTTCAAATCTCATTTTACTTTGCGCAAGGAATTTATAATCAATACTATTTTAGAATATATGAAAAATGTTTTCTAATTCACTTAGAGTCTTTTCTAGATCACTCAAATACATTTATATAGTTTATGTTATACTCAATATTGTCCTTTTATTATCTTTAATTAGGATGATGTATAATTAGAATTAAAGCATAATATTTCTCATAGAGAATAATTTAGTGATCTTAAGTCCAATGATCACTTATACAACTATCATGTGATGTTGATTGTAGAGTCGATTCAAGCAAGTCAGTTAATTGATTCATTTTACCCCTTAAATATTTGTTCTTTGAGCAATTATGCCCGATCTAAGCTCTTTCTTCATCTCTCATGGCTTGATTTAATGTAGGTCTTTGAGGAAAATTGAGCTTTCAAAACATAATTTGTATTTGTTTTTTTTCTGTGAAAAATCAAAAATACTCTTGCATAAATATTCACATAACTAATATCTTGAAACAAATGATGATGATGATTATGATGATGATGATGATGATGATGATGATTAGGATATATTTTTGTTACTTTTCCACAAAGAGGGATTATGTTGGTGTTTAAGATCATGTTGGAATTTTTCTCCGATATAATTCACTGGTTGAATCGCCTTATCACCCATTTTTGAAATTCATGCACTCCAGGCTTGCCACTATGTGTGGATAGGTTGGTTAACTATGGGTGGCTTAGCTAACCTAAATTGGTCTTAAAAATGTCCCTCTCTGACCAAGTTAACAAACCTTAAAATGACTTTTTTTTTTCTTAGGCCAAACACACTTAGCCTTTTTCTTAGATATTTTGATATAAAAATAACCTCTTAGATCAATTTGTTACAATAATATTTAAATGATTATCCAATTATGTCTATGTTTTAAAAAGATTAATGCTTTTTTATAATGACATTATTGATTACTTTATGAATAATTATATAATAGCCCAATGTGCAGAACTTTTATATAATTTGCTTATTAATGTTGAATAAGAATAAATATAATTTGCTTATTAATGTTGAATAAGAATAAAATGTATATTTGTTTTATTAATTTATTAATTTATTAATTTATTATATAATTTTCTAAAAATTATTGTTCATGTTTTTTCCATACATTTATGTGAAAGTGATCTATTCATGATTTTTTAGTTTTTTTAAATTGAAACTTTATTTCATTATCATAATAAGTTCTTACTTTAGAAAAATGCTTCTAAAATAAGCATATTTCATCAAAATAAAAAAGAAATACATGGATAAGAAAAGTAGGTTTTTGAATTCAATTCATAATAATTTTTGCAAATTTGTTTTTATGCTTGTTGTTACTTTTCATTTAATGAACTATGCTACTAATTAATAAATCATTTTATTGTCAAAACAAAAAAAAATACATGAATTAGAAAAGACAATTTTGACCAAAACAATACATTTTCTTCCATAATTTTATTTATTGTCTTTATTGTGAATGTCTAATTTTATCATAGAATAATTAAATAAAAAGTAGATTTCAAAAAGTTTTTCATGAGAGCGCATGGGCAATATTGCTAGTAAAAAAATAAAAGAGAAGGCTTTTCTACTATTTCTTTCACTATTCAACAAGAAATAGATGCATCATGGACTGCTACAATTCATCTATTTCTATCTCTTTTTTTGGGTTCTCGAACAATTATACGACTACAATCATTAATTTTTCTTTTCTTTTCCATTTCATCCTCTCACATTATATTGACTTGATTTTAAGTTTTATTAGTTTATTTGATTTTCGTGCTCTAACATATTTGGTGTGGTGAGAAAGGTCCCAACAACAAATTAAGGGTCGATATTACAAATTATAATTTTAATATAGTTTTAAAAAACTGAAACAACAAAGACAAGAGTTAACACTAAAAAAATAGCTCTTTTTGTTTTTTATTGTTCATGGAAGCAAAAAACTATTGTTTGGTCCCCGAGGTTTTTAATTTTCTATGTTTGGTCCTTATTTTTTAGAATTTTACATTTCAGTCCTGAATCTTTTTAACATTTAAGTCCTTAGGTTTTAAGGGGAGAGAGAGAGAGTCACTAGAAAAATAAAAGGAATAGATAAAGTATTTGGTTAGCTACTTTTCAGTTATAAAAATAATTGATCTTGGTGTCATTGGGTTTATCTGCCCAAACAGATGACTCGTCATCTACTATATTAAAAAGAAAAAGCAAAAACAAATGATGTGTCGTCTATCCATTCAAAAAAAAAAAGGTAGGGACGTGGATGTGGTCTTCTTAGCTTATGCACATTTGTGATATTTTTCTAGGGATTTAGATAAGGTCTTCTGCACCTAGTCTTTTATTAGATATTTTTTTTTAACTAAGATTATTCGTTAAATTAATTTATTAAAGAATATTTAAGAGATTATCCAATTATGTCATTGTTTTTAATAAGCCTAGTTAGTTAATAATATGAAGAAGAAAAAAAGATAATGATAACAGATAAATCGAATAAAACAATTTTTAATAATTAATTATAAAAAATAAGTTGTCAATATTATACTTGAAAGGTGAAGAAACAAAAGTTCGCTAGAGACTCAACGTTGCTCCATAATGGACATTGCCCCACCACCAAAAAAAGCTCAACGAGAATGTTCTAAAATCACTACGAAATGTTTCATGAAGACATTAAAAGAGGATACACGTGTCGCAAAAGCAACTATTCAAAAAGCAAATTAAATAAAATATCATGAAGTGAGTATCTCATATTTATATTTAAGCAGTTAATTTAACTTAATTAAAAAAAACTAAATTTAACAAAGATTGAAAAATAAAAAGACCCGAGAGAAAACTAAGGTCATTTTCAAAATTAGTGATAAATTCAATAGAAAAAAAAAATTAACAGAGTTCAATCTCCAATTAGATTAAATGTTGAAGGATGAAATTGAAAAACCATGAGTTTAATTAAAAGTAAAAAAATCAAGCAAACCCCGGCAAATCTCCTAAACCTGAGTTAATCTTCCAAATTCAAAACCCATAAAATCCTAGACTCGAGCTCAATCAAGAAGCTAAATTCTCAATCAACTTACTGTTGAATGATGAAATTAGAAAACAAATATTAGATTTAATAAATTAACCAAAGTAAAAAAAAAAATAGCAATTACAAGAATAACAATAAAATCTGATATGAAAAAAAATGGAGGATGAATTGGTAAGAAAAAACCTATTTTAAAAATCAACTCAAATAATAATAAAAAAATAAGGACCAAATCTGATAGATAAAAAAGATTGAAGGAGGATGAATTAAAAAAAATCAATTCTATAAATTAATTAAAATAAAAAATAGCAATTAAAAAATACGAATCAAATCTGAAGGAAAAACAAATTGAAGGGTTATTGTGAATATTTGAAATTTCAAGTTCAAAAATCAAGGAGGAGATATATATATATATAAAAAAAGGCTAGCCAATGCCAAATCAAAGGAAATTAAGATACACGTGTAGCTCGAGGATGGCTCGAGGATGGAGGCCCTAGAGTGACGATTCAGAAAATACCAATAAAGGCCTTTTTGGTTGTCTTACACGCCGCCTGAATACAAGAAGGTGACTTACTTATTGGTGGGTATAATGCACACGCCATCCACTTTTTCATGTTTATTAAAATACTAAATTACCCCTCTTGGTACCTAGTAATAAAAAAAAAACACTAGATGAAAATACAAAAAATCCTCTAGAGTCCAATTAAATAAATTTTGCTTTTAAGTGTAATTCAGTCATTTTACTTTGCTTTTAAAAATAAAAATTCAATTATACCTCTAAAAGCCAGCTAATTGAGTTTTACTTTTAAGAAAAATAAAGTTATTTTAAAATAAAAAAAATAAAAAGATTGAGCTATATCAAATTATCTTTACAATCATCAATGAACTACGTGAAAAATCATTTTATTCTCAAGACCAAAACCAATAAATGTTTTAAAATGTAAAATTATCATTGTCCTAATATATCTATAGTGTATGGAGTCTTGGGTTACTGTAATTTTTCTAATATTATTTTTAATATAAACAGAAATGAGAATAAATGAAGAGGTTTTTATATATATATATATATATATATATATAACTTAAGGTGGAGTTTAGAGTGAAAGAGGCGGGGTTAATCAACAAAGTAGGTTTAAGTTTTCTTTGACATCAGCATTATTATTAAGCTGGCTGGGCTGGGCTGGGCTGGGCTGGGCTGGGCTGTCCTAAAGGGAGGGGAAAACCACTACTTAGCAAAGCCCATATATTTGACATAGGGTCCAAGTCAGCCTGTCGGATAGCAAAGCCCATGGACACCTCCACTTGACCCAAATTCTATCCCCACAGCGTTAGCGGACGAGTTCGAATCACCTTCGGCCTCACAATTGTACGAGAGAATTAAGTCTTTATTGAAGAATAAGCTGCCTATTAAATACCAATTAAATTTATTTCTTTTTAAAATAGAACTATAATATTTCTTATAATATTAGCAAGGGCTTTTATGTACAACCATTCATTGTTATTTTTTTATTTTAATCAAACTTAATTATAATCAAATAAATAAAATTATATTTAAGATATAATTTTATTAAATACCATTCGGTTTGACATTTATTTTCAAATAAGACTCTAGCTTCTTCTTTTTTTTATAATGATGGCAATCATTTTATTAATTATTACATATGAACCTGTTGTGAATGTTTTGTTTTTAAGTTTATGGTCATGAATATTCTATGAAAATTAAGTTGAAGTCATTATAATTATAGTTATTGCAAATTTTTTTTTTTTAATTGATGTTACTTTTTATTCAATAAACTATACTTCTTCTAAGGAAAAACATTATTTTTTATCAAAAAAACAAAATCTAATTTTTTTTTTGCATAATTTTATTCATTGTCTTTACTGCAAATATATTTTTTGATACATTAAAGTCAAAATTATGAAAATATATTTTTATTTATTTATTGTTAAAACTAAAATTTATAGTTTTGATAAGCTATTTTTTTATAATAAAAAATTATTATGGTAAAAAATGTAAAAGAAATAATTGCATTAATAAAAAGAATGAATTTTAATTAAAGAGACACCTTTTTTATTCTTATATCAAATCTTTCAAAATTGTTTTTATTTTATTCTAATTTTATTCAATAAACATAGCTCAAAATGCTATTTTATATATATATAAAGAAAAGGAAGAATAACAAAATAAAATTATCTTATTTCAATAGAATTGAAATTATTATTTTTCTTAAAAAAATTATTGTTGTATAATTATATTAAAATATAATTGAAAAACTCTACCTAAGACGAAATCAAAATAATATATCTAGAATGAAGCCCAATTCTTTTCATCACTGGGCTTTGATCCATATGAAAAGTTTTAATATTTAGACTGAAGCCCAATCCTTATAAAAAAACCAGATCCATGGACCCTCTCACTCTTTCTCACAATTACATGATATCATAATAAGAAATAACAGGTAAATTGAAAAGACGGGCTTTGAGGTTATTGATAAGTTCATTATAGTTTCTAGGTTGTTTTTTTTTTTTTTTAAGTATTTTGAATAACAAATGGATTGAAAATGAGTTTTTGAGTAAAAAAACATTCTACCTTGATTTTATAGTAACATTAATGGCTAGATTCTAAGAAAATTAAACGAGATATTGTTTAATTGTTTTAAAAAAAAATTGGGTTGGTGATGGAAAAAAAAATGCTTAGGTGCGTGGGTGTTGGTGTCTCTTACAAAATAGACCAGGTGGGCTGATTTTTTTTCTATATTTTTAAATTAATGCTTTTTTATATTTTTTTCAAAATAAGTTAATGAACATCAATATTGATTATAAAAATAAAGGTATTAACTTATTATTTCATTTAAAATAAAAGAACTAAATTTACTCCACATCCATTTAATAATTATTATGAACATATACTAAAACACTTCAGCATTTTATTGTTGTGATGAACACTAAATTGCTTTGACCTCTTACAGTTTGATCATCAAAATTTATTAGAAGGCCTTGGCATTTCATTGTGGTAATAAACAATAAAATACTTTGAGCTTTTACATTTTAGTCCTCAATGTTTTTTATTTTTCTGCAAATTCATCATTCAACATTGGGTTTAATGGCTATTGAACTTCATAATTTGTTTCAATTTATTTTCTATATAGTTATCTCAATCTTATGACCCAAGTTTGACGGGTTAACACAGGTTGACTTGGCTAATTTCTTTGTTCTTTTTCTTAATTGATTTTTTTTCTTAACTTCATCCATCAACATTGGGTTGATTGAGAATTTGACTTCATCCAAGTTGGTCTAGGTTTTTTTTGTTCTTTTTTAATTGATTTATTTTTCAATTTCATCCTTCAATATTGAGTTGATTGGAAATTAGACTTCATAATTTATTTTGGTTTACTTTCTATGAAGTAATCTCAGCCTCATGACTCAAGTCATGAGTTTGGTTAGTTAACTCGAGTTGATTATGGTGGTTTTTTTGTGTCTTTTATTTTATTTTATTTTCAATTTCATCTTTTAAAATTGAATTTATAAAGAATTGAGTTTCATAATTTGTTTCAATTTTTTTTCTGTGTGATTATCTCAGTTTCATAACTAAGTTTTCATTGATCAACCTAGATTGACTCAACTCATTTTTCTAATTGAATTTTGTTTTCAATTTCATCCTTCAATATTGGATTGATTGGGGATTAGGCTTAATGATTGTTTTTATTTGCTTTTACATGATTATCAGGGTCTCATGACCTGCGTTGGAAATTTGGTCAAGTTAACCTGAGATGATTCTAATAAATTCAAGTAGATTCAGTATGTTGTCGTCTCAATATATATATATATATATATATATATATATATATATATATATATATATATATATATATTTTTTTGTTTTTTTGTT
>Ga0307515_10019422_pt1 | contig 12232 bp, 12 predicted proteins | sample 17_EM_MG_FD_194513 | JGI IMG/M metagenome (GOLD analysis project Ga0307515, IMG submission 194513) | Populus trichocarpa ectomycorrhiza microbial communities from riparian zone in the Pacific Northwest, United States - 17_EM | ecosystem: Host-associated > Plants > Roots > Unclassified | place...
ATGGACAACTCTGCCCATAACACCCCAAAATATCCTTCAAGCTTAGTGCTAAGGACATGCTCTGAAGTCCCAATATCATTATACACAAGGAATTCCATCTGCAATGTACCCAAGAGTTGAAGCTCAGAGGGGGGATACCAATACCCATTGCACAGCTCTCATAGTGAACAAGGCTAAAACCCACTTTGTCAAATACCAAAGAGGGCATATCTTTACACCTCAGCTAGAGCTTGAGTCATGGGCAATTTTCAGTATACCTTGAAAAGGGAAAGTAGCTGGGATGGTGGCTTTGCCAGCAGGAAAGCCCAGCCAGATATATCAAATCTCCACCCAAACTTTCCTAAGCCTGATCAAAATGCAAGTAACTGTGGTGTCTCAATAATGAAAGGCATTGTTTTGTGGAATTCAATCACCTGTAAAGGAGCAAGGTGGGTGGTGGTGCATAGACATGGGGTGGGTTGCCAGCTCAGAGACCAAATATTGGTGGGGCAGTAAGACTTACAAAGTGACATCACATATAATTTAAAATTTACTTTCACAGAGAGTTTTATTTGATACTCAAGAAGACTTGATAAAAAGGACTGCCTTTGATGACTATTTTTGGGACGTGTAGTGAAGTGGTTGCATGGGCGGCGCCCGTATGGCCAGGGAACCTTTACAATCCAGGGGATAGGTAGAAATGCTTCCGACAGCATCGCTACTATGTTGTGAAAATCAGCGTCAACAGACTGTCAACAGAGCATCAACAGACTGTCAACTGAGCTTCAACAGATCCTCAACAGAGCGTAAAGGATTTTTGGTGTCCAAACTTCCAAATGCAATTACTGTGCATCGATATTAACTTATAATCACAGTATTGGCCTCCATAATGAGGAAAAATTCGAGGAACAATACTGCTACCGCCTCCTGAAACTCAGCACCAGCTGAGGGGCCACCGTATTCAAGCAGCCCAGTCAGCTTCAACGCAACGTGCTGTCTTGTGTCATTCCTAAATTGAATTTTTAATGGTCAGTCTTTCCATTATGTCCTTGTATACAACCTCACAACTATACATGCAATGTCTCACAAGTCTTACTTTTCTCTTGCGTGTAGCTCTGGAGTCAATATTTAAGAACCAGCATTCTACTTTATAATAACATAGTATTTGACGGTCCCAAAACTCGAATTACCCTGAATTCGAATGCCTATGGTCATGTCAAATTCCAAATTGTTTAATACCTGATTGCTTGAGGTTATGACATTAACCAACAAAGAACCTGTCTTTAGTCGTGATTTGAGCGACCTTTGTTTGCTAATTATATTTGTTACTTGGTGAATGTCTGTGAATGTGGGCTCAAAGCATCCTATTGCTTGGAATCATTGTAGACATGTGCCTTGGTGGCGATGCTATTTGCACTGCGGAATTGATCTGACCTGCAGCTCAGGCATCATATTCATCATTTGACTTCAAGTTCTTTCCCATCCTTCAAAACCTGGGACTAGCTCAATGGCGAAACACTTACAGAAAAAAGAGCACATTGCAAAGTTAACTGAATTGACAGAGTCCGAAGTTTCTAAATTGATATCTCCAACTGTTGATGACAAAGCTTTACCCAACATCAAGAGACAAGGCAGTCGAAGAATCACAATTGTAAGTGGGTAGAGGAAATTCATATTCCAATGTTAGATCTTATCTATATTAATACAATTGACAGACCCAATGCTCCAAACTGGCAGTAAAGAACTTTCTAAATGCTGAATATCACTAAGACACCTGGAATTGCTACCTCGTGTTAGGAAGGATTTAAGCTCATTTTCCTTCGAACGCTATATCAAACATAGAGCTACGATGATCATAAATCGTATAATGATATGAGCTAGTACTTTTGCAAGCCAGCGCGGTTACCAATATTTGCCGGAGGGAACAATCACTGACAGTGGATGCAATTAACAAAATATTGCCTCCCAGAATTCAAGTTAGCTCAGTGTTAGCAACGGTTCCAGACTGTCACTTCGAGTCCGGGTCCAAGTCCAAACCGAAAAATTACCCAATTGGTGGTTCGGGTTGTCAGCAAACCCGAACCATCAACTCGGGTACAGTTTAAAGGTAAACTCCCAACACCTCTGGGTTGGGCGGGTTGTCAGTGGGTTGCCCGGAGGGTCCATCTATAGATTCATATAAGGCTCTTGTCTTTGGAGTTTATTATTAGTATGTTACCCAAATCGCGTATTCAACAACTAATAATATGCTTTTGTATGCTTTGCAGCTTGCAATATAGATAAATTTGAAATGGGTGTTTCACCTTTGGTATATTGTATTTGTGCTAATAATGGCGGTCAATTGTTCCATTATGAACGCGATGATTAGCACAATGAGTTGATTACCAAATATGCAACAAGTAAAACTGTTGACGCTCAATTGACGATCATTTTCAAGATGCCGCAAGGAGCGTTTCGCAGTCGATTTCGCCAGTCAAGGCTGGCAACATTTGATAAATGGATGTCTGCAACCAATTGGAATAGAAATCAGCGAAAATGTGAAGCTAAAAATTGTTGACGCTCCTGTGACTCCCATTGTCAGCATGCGGCCGGGAGCATGTCGCTGTTGGTTTTCCCAGTACAGGCTGCCAATGTCTGAAAAACGGATGTCTGCAACCAGTCGAAACATAAATCTGGCATTTTGAGAAGGTGAACATCGTCGAATCTCCGTTGACACCAATTCTGAGGAAGCAGCAGGGAGCATGTCAGTGTCGTTTTTCTCAATAAAGGCTGCCAATGTCACAATGACAGAAGTCTAGAAGCAATCTGAACATATATTAGGCATGATGCGAAGAGAAAAATCATTCACACTCTGTTAATGCTCATTCTCAGACTGGGGCGATGACCTTGTTGCATTCTCATTTGTCATTAAAGCTGATAATACATCGGTTATGCCTATCAGTGACCAAAGCACAGTTTAATTGCCGTACTTACATCACTACAAATCGTTGACGATCTGTTGTCGCTCAGTTTCAGAATTGTGTAGGAAGCATATAGATATCTCTTTTGCCTATAAAGGCAGCCTGTACGTCATTTATGAATCTCTGCGACCAATAGCCATGCAGAATAACCATAATGCTAAGAAAGACATTGTTCACACTCCATCGATGTTCATTTTGCCACGGGTGTATGCACAATCTACAACCATTCCCTTAGGCATAGTATATCAATAATGATCTTGTGGCAGCCATTCTGTGCTATTCATGTACATTCGCCTTCATTACTACATTGTTCTTTAATAATGCATATAAATATACCCATTAAAATATACTTTAAAGTGTTTGCTAATTGTAGATAATCATAATACTCGAAAATGCGGTTCCCTTCAGTCAACTCACGTCTTCCCTGGCAGATTCCCTTAAAAGGCTGCCCTCGTGATCAAAATTGCTGTCAGCTGCATTACCACGCAGCAAATACTGTACTAACCTGTGAATGAACCATCAAGAGTCAGCAAATCTGGCGGAACATCTTTATCATGCATGCAATCCTGGGCAAAAATAGAGGGCTGGGAATTGGAGGATGTATATACACATATGCAGGGGAAACACCTTCAGTTTCGGAGCTCTCGTCATCATCAGATGGCACAGGTGGCATTCCGGCCCTGGTGGCCCCAGCCGTTGTGAAGGTCCACCCATGCCTGTGTGCATCCATCGTGTCTGTTGATATTTTTCTGTGCGATTGTGGCACGGAGGGCAGTCATCCGTTTGATTTTCGCGCACCATTGCCAGGTGTCTTCTGATTGCACGCTGTACCTTGTTATAACTGGGAAACTAAAGACCCTGCTGCTTTTCATCTCGGACTTCTGCGTGAGGTTTCTTGATAGTTGTTGTGTTTCCTCTATTACGGCGCCAGAATACCCTCCTTTGGCCATTTTTGCCATATTCAAGGCAAGACACATGTCAGACTGTTCAAGCTGTACCCAACCTCCATGTCTAGCCATAGTTGCTGACATGTTGAAAACCGCCAAGAAATTGGATGCAGCTTCTAAAGTGAGATCCGGATATTACCTCAACCACAGATGACTCCGTAGTCTGCTCTAAGGTCTTTAGAGCCTGTTTTGTCCATTCCCGCAGACAGGTATCACGAAATTCGTCCGGGAATATCCCAGAATTGACCGCATCTTGATATTCAATTTGGTGGACTGTGCGGACAAGTGCTTTTGGCGACCATGGAGGTTTGGTGTTACTGAAAGCAATGAATTGGTCACGTTGCTGTCTACGTAACCCAGCTGAGGGTTACATTCCCCGTTGATCATCCTCTCCCCCGATATGGATAGACTCACATCTGCGCTCATGCTGTTTCTTATTCTTGCGGCTTCCGGTTTTACTTATATTTTTCAAATTGGCTTCCAGGATCATATTATCAGTGGCTGCAATTGCAGCATGGCGGTGGACTAACTGGTGGCTGCGTTACTGCTGATTCTGGCTGAGTGGCGGCTTGCTCGAAGCTTCTGTTGTTCGGCTCCATTTCGCTCCAATCGCACCTATAGGAAGTGTTTCTGGTGCCATGGCTTGCAGTTGAAGAAACATGAGGAAGATGATCACGAAAAGAAGTGGGAAGTGCTGCAGATTATATAGTGAGCTACAATTCAAAATGGAATGAGTCACAGCCAAATTGCACTTTCAATTGAAGTTGAATCCTGCTGAGTATATATACAGTGCGTATAGCTGCCAGGGATACCAACGGTCGTGCAATTCCAGCAAGTCGGTCTAATGTAGTTAGTTTGTTTACAGGGATACATCGTGATGAACCACAGCTGATATCTCATCATTGATAGACATACCAAGGACATTCGGCAATGGAAAGGACATCTGGTGATTTTAATCTCATGACGTTGCCCAGAACTTACATGAATCACACGCTAACTATCAAATCATAATATACTGTTGGCATGACAATTCTCAAAGAAATGACACTCAAAACACTAATTTTGCGTTGTTCGAATTGATCAAACCTACCAACCTTGACATACAAGACCCATATTTCCTCGGTGTGGTCTATTTCTCGCAACATCCAACATTTCGCCCAACAACAAGGTCAACACAAGATTCAATGGTCAATGTTCCTAACAAGAACCTTTCACCACGTCCGGTGGTGAAAGATGACAAATCGACTACGCATTCCACACGATGATGTCATTAAGCGAATAAAGGCCAGAGTGGCTTTCAGGCTAAAAGGGTCAAAGCATTGGGAGCATTGCGCAGCTTACGATCCATAAAGAAGCTTGCAGCGAAGCAACGACGGGAAACACTCTTCTTGAACAACGAAGATAGAGAGAAATTGATCGAGGATCATGTGGAGCGACAGATCCGCGTGGCCAGAAAGCGAGTTCAAGACGCATAGACAGCGATGAATCAAGAGCAGGAACATATGCAAAATGTTGAAAAGGGACAATTGTTAGGGGTTCTCCCTTGATAGTGATAATAGTACTGGAGCAGGGTCTCGGAAGGTACATACCATACCGAGACACTGAAGTAGCTAGTGATGTGCCCTTTAGCGGGGGTTCATATCAGTCACGATAAGTGTTTGCGCAGCTCAGTCGGAGTAAGCTGACAATCCCAAAGAACTTATTTCACGCTTCGATACTATGAGGGACATGTGCATGGGACACGCACATGGCAGTTGATAGTCATATGCAAGTACGTGGGCTCCGAACCACCTTTCTGTAAAGGGTTGAATAAGGGCAAGGCACACCCTGGGATCGTGATGATTGCCTCTCCCTAAGCATGACTGAACTCAGGGAGTAATAACATTGGCTGGGTCAAGAGCGAGCACTATGCATCGGGTTGTATGGGTCTGGATCACATTGTTTGATACGTGTCATTTTCTACGTTATCGCAGGACAGACTGGTATCCGATCAGCCGGAGAGTAACTACCTAATAAACTCATCGAAGGCGAGATGTCAAAGTTGAAGTTTTGGTCTGATTTATGAGCCGTTATCATATCATGCATGAACATGTTGTTACGTGGCCACTTCCGATAGGCGTGTTCTCAGATGTCAGACACAAAGATATCTACAGCGCATCCAATTATGACGCCCAGATATGTGGCTATCATTGAGGGATTAAATGATCGTGCCAGTTGGAGTAAGCCAAGGGACTATAAAGAGATCACATTGTACTGGCAATGAAGAAGATAAGCTCGAACAGCGAGAGAAGAACGATACCAACCTGCGTAGAAATATCCTTATGTATTATTGCGTTTATCTGATACCTATTTGCCTATTATTCTATAGCTAGAATCTATTAGCTTTCTGTAGCGGCAGCCCCACACCATTTGAATATACGATTCTATACATGACAACTACCTGTAGCAACCATAACGATATTATCGTATATGCCTTAGAAAGGATTTTTGCCTACGCTCGAGACAACCAGTATATCGTCTTGGCTCGAACGATTTGTTGGATATCTTCAATTGTCGGTTTACAGCAAGGATTGATAATTCATATCAATAACCTAAAGATAAGATCAGAGACCTGGACAGAAGAGGATTCAAGCGGGTCCAAGGGACAGGATGATAAGCTACCGAGTGTCCATCGGAGCCGGGTAAACCAGATATCCGACAATGGAGCAGTTTCAACCACACCAAGGGATGTTACCGAGGATTCGAGGATAAATCAGCTAATAGAACGAGCTGAGTAGTTAATCCAGTCATCAGAACGAGCTCAGAATACCTGGCAGTGGAACCGGGTAAATCCCTTACCTCAGTCCAAGGTACAAATGAAGAAGGCTCGGAAAGTCAAGAGACTTCAGGAGGCTGGAAGGAAAAAGGAAGCCAAACAAAGTAGTAGGCTTCAGAACATACGAGGTGAGGTGATTAAGAACCTTAGCGAAGACTAGGATCTACGGGCGTAGGCACTAAAAATATATACATATCAAGAAGTATATTGTGAAGATGTGTTGTTACCCCCGTAACAACAATCAACATCCACAAAGCCTGAAATAACATTTAAGTAGATGTTGAAAGCTATCAGAGAAAGTCTAAGAGATCTTGCAAATTCCGAAGATTAAGAAGATGGGTAAGACGAGGATGCTGACGAACAAGATACAGGGCATGACAAGCTGAGCGAGGATGACGAACCTGGCTGTGTGATGGGCACATACTCCAAAACAGTACAGCACCGCAAGGGGAGATTTCGGCAGAAGCAGATGAGACTGGATGAACTGACACAAGCGTGATAAGCGGACGCCTCCGACTACTCCCCTGACAAAGATATGAAGTGAGGGACGACTAAATTGAAGGTTCCGGCTGTTGGGAAACCTGAAACACAGTGGACTACAGCTACACCATCACAGACAACATTTGGAGAGCTTATGCAGTCTCTTCATATCATCCCAGGACATTAACAAATGCCGCAAGTGACATCTCGATAGGGACGTAGTAAAATGAGGTTGGATTGGGAAAAACCTCAGGCAGACAATCATGTAGTACCATTGATGCCCGCTGCGGTGCCTGATATGTTACAGATAGAGATTGCGAACCCAGTTCAACCTGTAAGCTTTTACTCCTTCATATGCCATCCCTAGTTGATTACCATATAGATATTGGATTAAGACGAAGACATTGTGATGGCTCCTGAGTCACCGGAAGTCTTGATAGCGAAATATGTATTTTGGACAAAGTATCTCGGGGAAAAGCAATTTGTGAACCTGTTTTGTTAGGTGTCAGCTGTATCTGTATTTCAGTGACCAAATTGTGAGACAGGGTTATTTGTCAGTGTGTGTGCAAGGGTTGTACAGGCTATCCAAATGTTCAACACTCCAACTCAAGTTGATTGACAAACAATGATCTTTATATGGTATTGCCTGTTACGGAAGAATTATAAAGCAAAATCTAAATTTGAGAGGAAATTTACCAACAAAGTTCAAGTCAGTGATGTCACAAGACTGAGAGAAGCAGCATTCAAAGCTCATGCGAAACTCAGACAAATACCAGCCGACAGGCTCCAATAATTCATGCAGCCAACTACATATCTCTTCACTCAGACCTCCTGCAGTTGGTCGAGAAATTGAAATTTCTTGTGGTACATCATGACATCAAGGAAAATGTGCTGGATATGGAATGGTGAGGATGTCTGGCAATAAATATCTTAAACCAGAGCCTGGATTTTAGTACGGTAAATTGCCGGCTGAAAGCGTTGAAACAGGATGGAGCTAAGGCATTGATCATGTAAATGACGTGTATAGTGGTGGATCAGAAACTGATGTTTCGCGAAGATCTTGGTTTCAAATGATATTATATTGAAACTGTATACTGGCTGCCAATAGAGGCTGTATGCATTTTTGTACAATTGTTAAGCATCCAGTGACTGTTAGTATGTCTGTAAGGTGAGTTCAAAGGTGAGTGTCAACAGAGTGTCACCGATTCTTGGTCTTATATCCTGGATTATAACTGGGCTGTGTAAAGGCATTTAGCCATAATCATAATATTGGCGGCCTGTATAAGCAAAAATGCTACAGACTATATCGCTACTACCTCCTAAATATGAGCGTAAACAGAGCTCTAATAATTTTTGTCATTTCATGACTGCAAATCCAGATTGTTTCGCTGCGACGTTGAATCATAATCGAAATATTGACCGCCATTTGGGGTGAAACATTGTTGTGACAACATCAGGACTATGTCTGAAACATGAGTGTTAACAGAGTATCAGTCACTTTTGTGTATGCATCATGGAAAATGCAAGGGCTAAGGGGTGACTTTGAATAATCATCCAACTATCGGCCGCTTTTCTACGCGAAATTGATTACGACTACATTGCTACCATGTCCTAACATTGAACGTCAATGGAGCTTCACCCACTTCCGGCCTTGCATCTTGGATAATGCAAGGGTTGTGCAGCGACATTGACAAATAATCAAACTATCGGCCACTGTTCTAGGAAACAATGCTTACGACAAGATCTTAACCATGTGCCAAAATGACGGTCAATAGAGTGTGAACAATGTTTTTTCTTGTGTCTTGGATAATCCAACAGCAATGCAACGCAGATAACCCACAATGAACTTATCGGCAGCCTTCAATGGCAACAATGCTAGTGATGATATCAGGTCTGCCTCCTATAAATGAGTCCCCACACAGAGTTAACAGTTTTGGTTGATGCTCAGATCTCTCCACAGCAATGGACTGTATTGTGCTGGTCCTGAATCAAGTTTTACACGGTTAGTCTTCGCAATCTGTCCTTGTATACAACTTCACAAATATGCATGCAATGTGTTACAGATCTTATTTTTTTGCTTGTAGTTGTAGAGTCAATATTTAACAAGCCACAGTTTGCTTTACAGTATCATTACTGTCGGCAGTCTCTCAAATCGGATCACGCACCCTTCCAATTCTTTCCGCCATGTCAGATTCAATATCTTTGAACACCTCTTGATTCAAGGTAATGATCTCTTTCCGAAATGAACGTGTCTTTATTTGTGATTTGAGTGACTGTACATTGCAAATTGTTTTCCATGCCTAGTTGGCTTCAATGAATGAAGCCTCGAAGCGGCCTATTGCTTGGAATAATTCTAGACATGTGCCGTAGTGGTGAGTCTTTTTACACTGTGGAATTGAAGCAACTGGCAGCCCTGGCATCATATATATTGATTGTCATCAAGTTCTTTACCATCCATCAGAACATACGACCAGCTCAATGGGGAAATACTTGCTGGTAACAGCTCACATTGCAAAGTTAAACGAATTAACAGAGACAGAAGTTACTGAAATGACCAGCTCTATGGTTGATGAAACATCCTTAGCCATCCTGAAGAAGCAAGAAAGTCGAGAAATCATAATAGTAAGTTTGCAGAGGCAAATCAGATTTGACATCCAGTTTGATCCATATTGATTGCAATGACAGACAAAACATTCCAAATTGGCACATAAGAACCTTGGAAATCCTGAATTTCACCAATATACTTGGAATCGATACCTCACGTTAGGATTTGTGTCGGCTCATATTCCATGGAACACTATATCAAATCTCTTGCTATGGCGGTGATATAAGGCGTTACGCGATGATCTATTGCTGATGTCCGCTACAACCCTGACTAACATTTACTGTAGGGAATACGCATTGACAGTGGAAGCAATTAAGAAGCAATTGCCGTCACGAAACAAAGTTAGTTTAGCGTTGGCCAGATTGAGATCAACGCATGAATTGCCCATAACGTGGGTTATCGCTTACTGTATGGATCGAAATCTGGCATTGTGTGAAGTTCAACTCGCTTTGGATGATGTTGATAGCCTTTTCTTATCCCGTTTCAAACTCTAATTAAGGATCATAGGTTAAGCGCCAACTTACTAGAGCAAGGCTGACTGTTCATTTGAGGGATGTGCTGGATCCAGTTGAGCTCACCTATGGCTGTTTGCTCGGAATTACAATGGATAATGCTTCCTCAAATTACTCGATGACACCCAAGTTGCAATCAACACTTGAGTTCTCTGGAATCCAGTGGCCTGCAATGAGGAACCACATACCATGCATGGCGCATGCCATACAGCTGGCTTTAGGTGTATTCATGACCAGTCTTGGGGTAAAAGGCCGCACCAACTCTTGTGAAGCCCATGAGGGCGATCAGCAATTTGCAGAGAATGAAGCATAGACATTGTGAAGAGTCAATGAGTTTGAAAAGAGGGCAATGCTAAAATTAATCAGGTGTCAGCAATGACACCAGGTTTGGCAAAGATAATTGAGAAAGTCTGTATTTCATGATACATTGAAAGTCCTGAAACTGACCTTCATCTTGTAGAGAATGCTTACTGTATTGATTACTCTGTCACCTGGTCGTCGAAATGATTTTATTGACTTTCAAAAAGCCAAAGTCCCTCTTGCGGTACTTCCGATTATGCATGTGAAGACAGTTTGGAACTCTACACTAGAATTTCTCAAGCCGGCCTGCCGATTACGGGTATTCACACGGTAGTGGCTTCAAAACCTAAAATACACTGAATACCGGCCACTGCTCACAACTCACGATGAATGGAAGATTGTGAAGTATGTGGTGGACGTATTGATGCCATTACGATATTGGACCCAGTGGATATCGAAGAGGCACACAGTTACATTGCATCATGTTATTACAGTGCACAACGACATGTTGAATCACATGGATGGCCTGATGGGAGCTTTCGCTAAGAAGAATACTCAATGGAAAGAAGACTTGTTCTCTGCGGGGAAGGTCACTCGACAGAAGTTGTCGAAACACTACACTGAACAGACTCCAATGATGGGCAGGCATCGGCAAAATGTATTTTAGTCACTGGAAGCGTCCAGGAGTGTCTAAGAGGATGTGGAGTGTAAATTTAGAAGTGTCAATTTCAGGAGAGTATCAGACCCTAGGAGCGCAGTCCGGCCAGCATTGGCAGCAACTGAGATGTGTGATGACCGCTAAAGGAGTACTATTGGAGTGATTGTATTAAATTTGGGAACAAGTAGGAGCGCTGGAGAGACCTTTGGGTGCACCTGGGTAACTCACCAAACCAGCACGCGAATCACAAGCAAACTCTGGGAAATGCCTTGGATCTTAAGGATGTTCATCCAGAGGACTGCAGACGTGATGTGAGACTCTCCGGATGTACAAGAGCAATCAGTATCCCTCAACAGTAAATATGACGCATGGATTATTGTTCACTATCACTTCTGAATCATACTAGCTATCATCGTCTTCAACATTGTATTTCTTGCCTCGCTACATTAAGAAACTAAACAAAAAGGCAAGTCAATAAAAACATAAACGGCGGTACACCAAAACAAATACCTGACAAAGCGATCGAATGATATCAATCAAACATGGTGTCAATGTCATCCACTCCATCTCACATCTAATCAGGTCCGACGAAAGCAGGAACACACAATGCATTAACAGCACAAAGAAGCTGGAGGCGCTTCTTGTATTCGCTGATTAGTTGTACCTGGCAAGTAGATGAAATGGAATTCCATTGTTGCTGGGCTCGATTTGTGATATCTGACAATCGTATAATGAGATGTACGCTAGCTGCAATGCTGAATGGGCGTGTGAAAGGCAATGATTAGTAGGGTGAACGAGGCGAGCAACCACCAAGGAAAAGAGAAGGTCCAGATAGGGAGTGCTGGGTGGAAAAGAGGAGTACACCGAAGGTGTTGAAGGAGCGCAGAATGAAAAAGATCCCCAAATCTAGGCTTTGGAGCACCGACGGAGATTGAGGAACACCCATACTAGCGCAGGAGTATCGAAAGGGAGGGGG
>Ga0307515_10019424_pt1 | contig 12229 bp, 11 predicted proteins | sample 17_EM_MG_FD_194513 | JGI IMG/M metagenome (GOLD analysis project Ga0307515, IMG submission 194513) | Populus trichocarpa ectomycorrhiza microbial communities from riparian zone in the Pacific Northwest, United States - 17_EM | ecosystem: Host-associated > Plants > Roots > Unclassified | place...
TCATTCCGAAAACCGGCACCCAAGAACGCGTCCGCGAAAACCGGGCGACGGTCGAAGTGCATCTGACGGATGACGATCTGGCCATCCTCGACAGGGCTTTCCCGCCGCCGGGCAGAAAGATGCCGCTGGAGATGATCTGAACCCGTCGCCAGAATTGGAAAGGGGCGCCAGTGGCGCCCCTTGTCATTCACATCCCCTGCGGGCCGCGGTTCATCGCGGCGATGCCGGTGCGGCAGACTTCGAGCACGCCGAGCGGCTTCATGATCGCCACGAACTGGTCGATCTTGGACGACTTGCCGGTGATTTCGAGAATGAAATGTTCCAGCGTCGCGTCGATCACCTTGGCATGGAAGGCATCGGCCAGACGCAGCGTTTCCGCCCGGCTCTCGCCCTGCCCGCTGACCTTGACCAGCGCCACTTCGCGCTCGATCGGCCGGTCGTGACCGAGTTCGGCGGCGCGAACCGTCAGGTCGACGACGCGGTGGACCGGCACGATACGTTCCAGCTGCGCCTTGATCTGCTCCAGCACGTGCGGCGTGCCGCGCGTGACGATGGTGATGCGCGACAGGTGCGACTGGTGTTCGGTCTCGGAAACCGTCAGGCTTTCGATATTGTAGCCACGGCCGGAAAACAGGCCGATGACGCGGGCAAGGACGCCCGGCTCGTTATCGACGAGAACCGATAGCGTATGGTTTTCCGCCTTCTCAGTTTCCTTGGCGATGAAATAGGCGGAGCCGGTCGGCTGAAGATGTGCGTTCATGATCTTGTCCTTTTCCTATTCCATCAAACCAGTGCGCGGCCCTTGGCGTCGATCGCGTTGGCGACCGCCTCGTCCGTGGCTTCGTCCGGCAACAGCATCTCGTTGTGCGCCTTGCCCGACGGGATCATCGGGAAGCAGTTGGCTAGATTGGCGACGCGGCAATCGAAGATCACCGGCGCCGGGCTGTCGATCATCCGTTGGATGGCCGCGTCGAGATCGGCCGGTTTGTCGCAGCGGATACCGACGCCACCATAGGCTTCAGCCAGCTTGACGAAGTCGGGCATCGCTTCGGTATATGAGTTGGACAGGCGGTTGCCGTGCAGCAGCTGTTGCCACTGGCGGACCATGCCCATGTACTGGTTGTTGAGGATGAAGATCTTGACCGGCAGGTTATGCTGCACGGCGCAGGACATTTCCTGGATGCACATCTGGATCGACGCATCGCCGGCAATGTCGATGACGAGACTGTCGGGATGGGCGACCTGAACGCCGATCGCCGCCGGGAAGCCATAGCCCATCGTGCCGAGGCCGCCCGAGGTCATCCAGCGGTTCGGCTGCTCGAAGCCGTAGAACTGCGCCGCCCACATCTGGTGCTGGCCGACTTCCGTGGTGATGTAGGTATCGCGATGCTTGGTCAGCTCGTAGAGCCGCTGGATGGCATATTGCGGCATGATGACGTCGTCGTTCATCTTGTAGGCCAGCGAGTGGCGAGCCCGCCAGCGGGCGATGCCTTCCCACCAGTCGGCCAGCTGGCTCTTGTCCGCCTTTCCGGCCGAAGCCCGCCAGACGCGAACCATGTCTTCGAGAACATTGCCGATATCGCCGATGATCGGAACATCGACGCGAACGGTCTTGTTGATCGACGACGGATCGATGTCGATGTGGATTTTCTTCGAGTTCGGCGAGAAGGCATTGAGACGGCCGGTGATGCGGTCGTCGAAGCGCGCGCCGATGCAGACCATGACGTCGCAATCGTGCATCGCCATATTGGCCTCGTAGGTGCCGTGCATGCCGAGCATGCCGAGCCAGTTCTTGCCGGAAGCGGGATAGGCGCCAAGCCCCATCAGCGTCGAGGTAATCGGGAACCCCGTCAGTTCGACCAGTTCGCGCAGCAGCTGCGAGGCTTCCGGGCCGGAGTTGATGACACCGCCGCCGGAATAGATGACCGGCCGGCGTGCGCCCTTCATCATCTCGATCGCCTGCTCGATCTGGCGCATGTCGCCCTGGAGCTTCGGCTGATAGCTCGCCTGGACCTTCGCAGCCGAAGGCGGCGTGTAGGTGCCGGTGGCGAACTGGACATCCTTCGGGATGTCGACGACGACCGGACCCGGCCGCCCGGACTGGGCGATACGGAAGGCTTCATGGATGACGCGCGCGAGATCGTTGACGTCCTTGACCAGCCAGTTGTGCTTGGTGCAGGGCCGCGTGATGCCGACGGTATCGCATTCCTGGAAAGCATCCGAGCCGATCAGCGAGGTTGGAACCTGGCCGGTCAGGCAGACGAGCGGGATACTGTCCATCAGCGCGTCCTGGAGCGGCGTGACGGCATTGGTCGCACCCGGGCCGGAGGTGACCAGCATGACCCCGACCTTGCCGGTCGAACGCGCATAACCCTCGGCCATATGGCCGGCGCCCTGTTCATGGCGCACGAGGATATGCTGGATATCGTCCTGCTGGAAGATTTCGTCATAGATCGGCAGGACGGCACCACCCGGATAACCGAAGATATGCTCCACCCCATTGTCCCTCAGTGCCTGAAGAACAATTTCCGCCCCTGTCATCTGGTTAGCCTGCGTCTGATTGTCTGTGCCGCTCATTGGCCTGTTTCCGTCCATGTTTCTGAGTTTTGGCTGTGAGTATCGTGTTTGAAGGCATAAAAAAAGGCCCCGTGAGGGCCTCGTGTTTTGCGCATGGGTGGCTATCGCCGGATGGTTACACCATCCTGCCCATGCGCCGTCCCACCACAAGAATTGCTGCGATCTTTATCATGGGCGCGATAGATAAACAGAATTGTCAGCCCCGTCAACGTCTTTCCCGAAAACAACCGGAGCGCGTTCAAAATGGCACAAACTCGCGCAAGCCTAAGAAACAACTTATTAAATCCCTTTCGATAATGTGAAACACTCTTGGCCAGAGGTTTCCTATTGCTGAACAATGACCTTCATTCTTCGATCAGTGCCGGAGAGCAGGATAGACGCGATGCCCTGAAACGGGGCAACCGCTTCCTCGGCCGCGTCGTTGCGTGCGGCGGTTCGCGTGCGACGATCGCTGCCATTGCCGAGAACGGCGAGACCTCGCTGACCGAACTCTGGTCCGTCGGCCGGCTGATTTCGATCACCGTCGGCGAGAACCGCGTCGTCGCCCTCGTCTATTCCATGCAGACGGCCACCAACGAATGGGGCGAGGAACTCGACAACACGTTCCGCATCGAAGTGGAACTGATGGGTGAAGTCCATGTCGGGCCGACCGGCAAGGAAGAATTTTCCGCGGGTATCAGCCAGTACCCCTATCTCGGCGCCATCGCCCACCGCATCCGTGCCGCCGACCTTGCCCGCATCTACGACACCGGCAAGGACGATACCTGCATCATCGGCACACTGACCCAGGACGAGAGCCTCGACGCCGCCATCCACGTCCCATCGATGCTGTCCAAGCACTTCGCCATCGTCGGCACCACCGGCGTCGGCAAATCGACGGCCGTGACCCTGCTCCTGCGCAAGGCCATCGAATCCGATCCGAAGCTGCGCGTTTTGATCCTCGATCCGCACAATGAATTCGCGGCCGCGTTTCCGGATCTGGCCGTCGTCATCGACACCGACAATCTCGACCTGCCCTTCTGGCTGATGAAGCTGGAGGAATTCGCCGAGGTCATCTTCCGTGGCAGGCCGCCCGTGCCGGAAGAAATCGATATCCTGCGCGATGTCATTCCCGAAGCGAAAAGGGCTTTCAAGGGCTCGATGGAAGCCGGCCTTACGCGCCGCACCAGCGAAAAAAGCTCGATGACCGCCGATACGCCGGTTCCCTATCGCATGGCCGATCTTTTGGCCATGATCGACGAGCGCATCGGTCGGCTGGAAGGACGCAGCGACAAGCCGCATCTGCGCTCGCTCAAGGTCAAGGTCATCGGTGCGATCAACGATCCGCGCTACAATTTCATGTTCTCGTCGAACACGATCACCGATACGATCCTGGAAACGATCGCCAAGATCTTCCGCATTCCGGGTGACGGCAGGCCGATCACGACGTTCCAGCTCGCAGGGATCCCGTCCGAAGTCGTCAATTCGGTCGCCTCTGTGCTGTGCCGCATGGCGTTCGAAATCGGCCTGTGGAGCAATGGCGGCGTTCACATGCTGGTCGTCTGCGAGGAGGCGCACCGCTATGTTCCCTCCGATCCCAGCCTCGGCTTCGTACCGACACGCCAGGCCATCGCCCGTATCGCCAAGGAAGGCCGCAAATACGGCGTCTCTCTCGGCATCATCACCCAGCGCCCCGGCGAGCTGGATCCGACCATCCTGTCGCAGTGCTCGACGGTCTTTGCCATGCGCCTGTCCAACGATCGCGACCAGGATATTATCCGCTCGGCCATCCCGAACTCGTCGATATCGACGACCAGCTTCATTTCCTCGATCGGCAATGGAGAAGCGATTGCCTTCGGTGAAGCCGTGGCCGTGCCGATGCGGATGCGGTTTACCCGCGTTGATGAAAAGAGCCTGCCGAAAGCCAATGGCGTCGCCGTCAAGGTGACGGACGAAACCCCCGACACCGTCGATCTGCGCACCGTCGTTGCGCGCATGCGGGCGATGAACGGACCGGATATTTCCGGTTTCCAGCAGGCCTACTCGGCCAGCCTCGGCGGACTCGATCCGGATATGGCTTCGGTGAATGACGGCTTCGTCGACCACGGTGCGTTTGGCAAGACGACAGCCGCACCGCAGCGCGAGATGGATACACCGACCGTCGAACCCTACAATCCGGCCATGCTGCCACGTGCCGAGCCTGCCAATCCGCAGCTTGAGCGTTTCAACCAGATCCGTAACCAGCTGCTTTCGGACGAGCCGCCGGAACAACCGCGGCCCGATCCATACCGGGCACCACACCGCAGCATGCCAGGCTTCGCACAACCTGCCGCGGACCAACCCCGGCCATCCCTGCGCGAGAGCCTTTTGAAAAAGCCGCTGAGCAGCATTATCCGCAAGTAGCTGTCGCGGCATTGCGCGGACGCTGGCGATCTCAGGAATCCGCCGGGTTCCATCGCAGCCAGCTGTCGTCCAGTTGATTGCGGAACCAGGTCATCTGCCGCTTGGCATATTGCCGCGTGGCGGCAGAGGCCGTTTCGATGACCTCGGCCTTGCTGATCGCGCCTGCAAGCATGGCTGCGATCTGCGGCACGCCGATCGCCTTCATCGCCGGCATCTCCGGTTTCAGACCAAGCGACAGAAGCGCCTTCACCTCCTCGACCGCACCACCATCCAGCATTCCGGCAAAACGCCGGTCGATCCGCTGGCGCAGCAAGGCCCGGTCCGGCAGCACGACGACCTTCAAGGCTCGATCGGGATCAATCGCGACCGGCCCCTGCCGCGCCTGGAAGACCCGGATCGACTGACCGGTCGCCTCAACTATTTCCAGCGCACGCGCGATCCGCTGGCCATCGCCCGGCCGCAGGCTCCCGGCCGTTTCCGGATCCTTCCGCGCCAGCACGGCATGCAAGGCTTCGGCCCCCTCGTCCTGCAGCCGGCGCCGCACATCGTCGCGTACGTCAGCCGGAACCGCGGGCATATCCGACAAACCGCCGGTCAGCGCCTTGAAGTAGAGCCCTGTGCCGCCGACGAAGACCGGTATCCGCCCCTCGCTGCGGGCCGCCGCCAGAACCGCGATGGCATCGCGAAACCATTCGCCGGTAGAATAGTGTTGCGACGCCGGGACATGGCCGTAGAGATGATGCGCCACGCCCTGCATGTCAGCGTCGAACGGACGCGCCGTCAGCACGCGCAGGGTATCGTAGACCTGCATGCTGTCGGCATTGATGACCACGCCATCGTGCCGTTTCGCCAGGTCTATGGCGAGAGCGGACTTGCCGCTGGCGGTCGGCCCGGTTATCAGGATTGCGTCCTGTCCAATCTCAAGGTTTTTCATCATGGCCTTCGTTGCCACGCTTGTTGCCAATCCGTCAAATCCCGTTCTGACCACAGCGCTCGCCGAAGAAGCGGCCGCCGCGGTCGATGCGTCCGGCCTCTATTGGCTTGCCGACGGCGTCGCCTGCGATATCGCGTTGAAGGACGGCGGCAATCTCGACTGGCTGGAAGCGCTGCTGCGCGGCGTGGTCGGCGACGCACCCGTCGACGTCGTGGTCCAGAACGCCGAGACGCGCCGCAAGAAACTTCTGATCGCCGACATGGATTCCACCATGATCGGCCAGGAATGCATCGACGAACTGGCTGCCGAAGCCGGATTGAAGGACAGGGTCGCTGATATCACCGCCCGCGCCATGAACGGCGAGATCGCCTTCGAGCCGGCCCTGATCGAGCGTGTCGCCCTGCTCAAGGGCCTGCCGGTCAGCGTCATCGGCGAGGTCATCGCAAAACGCATCACCCTGACGCCGGGCGGCCGCGAACTGGTCGCGACGATGAAGGCCAAGGGCTACTACACCGCATTGGTTTCCGGCGGCTTTACCGTCTTTACCGGACCGATCGCCGCCATGCTCGGCTTCAACGAAAACCGCGCCAATATCCTGATCGAGAAGGACGGCTATCTCACCGGTGCCGTCGCCGAGCCGATCCTCGGCAAGCAAGCCAAGGTCGATGCGCTGGTCGACATCACCACGAAACTTGGCATTTCGACGGCCGATGCCCTTGCCGTCGGCGACGGCGCCAACGATCTCGGCATGCTGCATCTGGCCGGTGCCGGTGTTGCCCTGCATGCCAAGCCTGTCGTCTCCTCCCAGGTGAAAATCCGCATCGACCATGCCGACCTCACCGCCCTGCTCTACATCCAGGGCTACCGAAAGACGGACTTCGTGCTGTGATCATTCTGGAAACAAAACGGCTGCGCGTGCGCAACTGGCTGGAGACCGACCGGCCGCTCTTTGCCGAAATCAACGCCGACCCGAAGGTGATGGAATTTTTTCCGCGTCGGCGCTCGCAGCAGGAATCCGATGCCCTGATGGACGAAGTCCGGCGCCGGATCGGCGAGACCGGTCTTGGCTTCTTCGCCCTGGCGCTGAAGGACACGGACGAGCCGATCGGCTTTCTCGGACTGGCACCCACCGACCTGGAACCGTGCCTGCCCGACGGGACGGTCGAGATCGGCTGGCGTCTGGCCGTTCGGTTCTGGCGGCAGGGCTATGTCACGGAAGCATCGGAAGCGATGCTGCGCCATGGCTTTGAAAAGCACGGGCTTGCGGAAATCGTCTCCTTCGCCGTGGAAAACAACACACGCTCCACCGCCGTCATGCAGCGCCTCGGTTTGCGCCATGATCCGGGCCGCGACTTTGAACATCCGCGCGTGCCCGACACAATGCTGCATCTCAAGCACCATGTCCTCTATGCAATCAATCGGGATGAATGGCTGAAACGGCAAAGGCGAGCCTGACGGCCCGCCTTGTTCGACTGCAACCACGGTCTCGGCAGAGCCGCCTATTCGATCCGCACCGTCACGAACCGCAGTTCGCCGGTCTTGTTGGCAATCATCAGCAGCGCGTTGCGCCGGCCGTCGGCCTTCAGTTCCTCGACCCTCGCCGACACGTCTTCCGGCGTCTTCATCGCTTCCTGGCCAATCTCGACGATGACATCGCCGGATGCGATCCGCCGTTCTGCGGCTGCCGATTGCGGCTGCACGTCGGCGACCACGACCCCCTCGACATCCTCCGAGATTCCATAGGTCTTGCGGCTTTCCGCGTCGAGAACGGCGAGCTTCATGCCAAGCACCACATCGGACGCCGGCAGATCGGCGGCGGGCGGCTCCGCCTGATCGGTGCCCTCCTCGGTTTCCGGTGTCTTGGCGGCTTCCGCTTCGGCGAGATTTTCGCCATCTTCCAGACGGCCGAGCGTCACCTTGACGGTCATTTCCTTGCCGTCGCGGATGATGACGACATCGACGGCCTTGCCGACGGGACTTTCGGCGACGACACGCGGCAGGTCGCGCATCTCGACGACATCGCGGCCGTCGAACTTGATGATCACGTCGCCCGTCTTGATTTCCCCGCCATCGACAGGACCACCCTTGATGATGCCGGCGACGAGGGCGCCTTTCGGCGTATCCATTTTCAGGCTCTCGGCAATATCGGCATTGACGGGCTGGATGCGCACGCCGAGCCAGCCGCGATGGGTCTCGCCGAATTCCCGCAGCTGGGAAATGACGTTGCCGGCAAGCTCCGTCGGAACGGAGAACCCGATGCCGATCGATCCGCCGCTCGGCGAAATGATCGCCGTGTTGATGCCGATGACCTCGCCCTTCATATTGAACAGCGGGCCGCCGGAGTTGCCCTTGTTGATCGCGGCATCGGTCTGGATGAAATTGTCGTAGGGACCGGCGTTGATGTTGCGGCCGCGGGCCGAAATGATCCCCACCGTCACCGTGCCGCCGAGGCCGAACGGATTGCCGATCGCCATCACCCAGTCACCGATCCGCATCTTGCGGGAATCGCCGAGCGGAACGGCCGTCAGTGGCTTCTTCGGCTCGACCTTCAACACGGCAAGGTCGGTCTTCGTGTCCGTGCCGATCAGTTTGGCCTTCAGTTTCGAGCCATTGGCAAAATTGATCTCGATATCGTCGGCGCCTTCGATCACGTGGTTGTTGGTGACGATGATGCCGGACGGATCGATGACGAAGCCGGAGCCGAGCGAGTTGACGGTACGCTGGCGATCGCCGCCCTCGCCGCCCTGCCCCTTGAAGAACTCGTCAAAGAAATCCTGGAACGGCGAGCCTTCCGGCACCTGCGGCATCGGCGCCTGATCGTCGTTCTTGACGTTCTGCGAGGTCGAGATGTTGACGACGGCGTCGAGAAGTCCGGCCGCGAGATCGGCAACGGAATCCGGGCCCTGCTGCGTCAGCACCGGTGGCTTCGTCTGGGCCTGGGCGACGGACAGCACCGCCAAGGAGTTCATCAGCAGCGCGGTACTCGCAGCAAGCGTGACGGACCGGAAGAAGGAAGCGCGGATGGACAAGCCCATGGGGTCCTCTCGATTTGCGATGGCATACCGCCGCAAAACCGGCCGGCAGGAAATATGGTCGTCAGGCGGGCGGGTATCGCAGCTGGGAGATTGGCTCTCCGTCAGCCTCCCGCCGCCTAATGTGGCGTAGAATCTGCTCGAAGATAAGGCGGATTCGGGACGCGTCCAGTCATCTTTTCGTCAACGTCCCAAGCGACGCCTCGCGCCGGACCTTTCAGGTCATGATCTCGTGACCATGCGCCTTCAATGCCGCCACGGCCTTGTCGAGATCCGAGCCGATGATGAAGACGTAATCGGTGCTGAAGGTCGAATTGGCGAAGATGCCGACACCGGCCTCCGACAGCGGGTTGAGCACCGAGGCGAGCACGCCGGGAACATCGAAGGTGAAATGCTGTTCGATGCGGAAGCAACGCCAGCCGCCCGACGACTGGATGTTGGAGGGAATGCGCGCCGCCCGGCAGACGAGCGTCATCTCCTCGCGCGAACTCGAGACCGCCCAGAACCCCGCCCCCGTCAGCCATTCCGGCAGCGGCGTCCCGATGTTGAGCCGTGTGATCGCATATTCTGCGTCCACCAGGCGAATGAGCAATTTATGTGTCATGTCCTATCCTCGCACCATCCAGACAAGTGCGACGCCGATAGCGACGGAGACAAGCCCGAACAGCCGCAACTGTTGCTCCGGAATATGGGGTAAACGCTTCGCCATTTCCACCAAAACCAAAGGGGCCAGTGCGTACACCAGCCCCTCGATGATCAGGAAAAATGCAATTCCTGTCAGAAAATCACCCATTTCGCCGATCAGTTTCCTGCAGCGGGCTGAGTGGCGGAGGGAGCGGGTGCCCCATCCGAACTGTTGAAATAGCGGAAGAATTCCGAATCCGGCGACAGAACCAGCGTCGTATCCGGGCTGCCGATCGCCTGATCGTAGGCGGTCATCGACCGGTAGAACTCGAAGAACTTCGGATCGCGCGAGAACGCATCGGCAAAGACAGCTGTCCGCTCGGCTTCGCCCTGACCGCGCAGGATTTCCGAATCGCGCTGCGCTTCGGCAACGAACTCGACAACCTGACGGTCGGCAACGGCACGGCGCGTCTGGCCCTTCTCGTTACCGCGGGCGCGGATCAGTTCGGCTTCGGCCAGACGTTCCGCCTTCATCCGCTCGAAGGTCTGCTGCGAGACTTCCTGCGTCAGGTCGGTGCGCTGAATCCGGACATCCTCGATATTGAGGCCCAGCGATTCGGCGTCGGTTTTCAGGTCGGCGCGCACTTCGCGCATCATCGATGCACGCTCTTCGGAAAGTGCGGATTCAAAGCCGCGAAGACCGTAGACCCGGCGCAGCGAGGCGTCGAGACGGGTACGAAGACGCGATTCTGCCGATTCCCGGTCGCCGGAAACCGTTTCGCGGAAGCGCCGCGCGTCGGCGATCTTGTAGACGACGAAGGCGTCGACTTCATAGAACTTGCCGCCGGAAACCTGCACGCGGATGTTGTCGAGGTCGAAGCGCAGTGCCTGCTTTTCGACGTACTGAACGCGGTCGGCGTCCATGAAGGCGAAGGGCAGCTTGAAATAAAGGCCCGGCTCGGTCTTGACGTCCTTGATCTGGCCGAAGCGCACGACGATCGCCTGCTGGCGCTGGTTGACGATGAAGACGGAGGAATAGACCACCATCAGCACCAGCGCGATGCCGATCAGAATATAGGGAAGACGGTTGTTCATTACTGGGCCCCTCCCGACTGCGCGGGCTTGCCGATTTCATTGAGCGGCAGATAGGGCAGCACGCCCTGGCCGTTCTTCTCGTCGAGGATGACCTTCTTGGACTTGCCCAGAACGCTCTGCATCGTTTCGAGATAGAGACGCTTGCGCGTCACGTCGGGAGCCTTGGCATAGGCATCATAGACCGAGATGAAGCGCTGCGCCTCACCCTGTGCTTCCTTGACGACGCGGCCCTTGTAGGCGGCCGCCTCTTCGCGCAGCTGCGCTGCCTGGCCACGGGCCTTGCCGAGTACCTGGTTGGCATACTGGTTGGCTTCCTCGACGAAACGGTCTTCGTCCTGCTCGGCGCGCTGCACTTCGTCGAACGCATCGGCCACTTCGCGCGGCGGAGCCGCATCTTCGATGGCGACCGTGTTGACGGAGATGCCGGCGCCATAGGTGTCCATCGTCGCCTGGATCGTCGTCTTCACGTCGGCTGCGATCGCCTGACGGTTGTCGCGGAAGATGTCCTGTGCCGGACGGCGGCCGACGACTTCGCGCATGGCGCTTTCGGCAACCTGCTGCAGCGTGTCGGACGGATCCTCGACATTGAAGAGATACGCCTTCGGGTCGGTCACGGAAAACAGCACGGAAAACTGAACGTTGACAATGTTCTGGTCGCCGGAAAGCATCAGGCCGGCGGCCGACTGGTCACCCAGGCCGGACTTGCTGCCGATATTCTGCTGCTGCTCGGTGATCTTGACCATTTCGACCGTTTCAAGCGGCCAGAAATGGTAGTGCAGGCCCGGCATGGAAATCTCGTCCTTGGGCTTGCCGAAACGCATTTCGACGCCGCGCTCGTCCGGCTGGACGGTGTAGATCGAATTAATCAGGACGAAACCGACGACGAGAAGACCGATGATCGCGGCGACGCCGCCGTTGAAACCACCCGGCACGACGCTTTTCAGCTGGTCCTGTCCCCGGCGGAAGATTTCTTCCAGATCCGGCGGACCGCCATTGCCCCGGCCGCCACCGCCGCCACGCGGGCGGTTCGGCCCCTGGCCCCAGGGGCCTTTATTTCCGCCGCCGCCGCCCCAAGGACCGCCGCCGCCACCGTTCTGATTGCTCCAGGGCATTCATACCTCTTCCATAGAAAAAATTCCGAGATCAATGCCCCGCGGACACGCCGCAGGCCATGATGTGAGACCGTTATAGGTATCTCCAGAACGGCTTTCAACGCGACGCATCCAACTTCACCGTAAATCCGGCAAAATAGTTAGCATTGCTCAGCTTTTCCGCTGCCATGTCGAGAAATGCATGGCGTGGCTGTCCTTTTCGCCCTGCGGCAGGGGCTCATCTGCGATCTTATCGAAAATATCCGGATCGATCGGCGGAAAGCGGGTATCCCCGTCGATAGCGGCAGCGACCTCGGTCACATGCAGAATATCGGCCAGACCGATGGCCTGCCGATAGATCTCGCCGCCGCCGATAACGCAAACCTCGCCCGCCCCCAGTTCCGCCGCCCGCCGGCGTGCTTCGACGAGCGCCGCCTCCAGCGACTGAACGACCGTTGCGCCGTCGGCGACGAAACCGGCATCCCGGCTGATGT
>Ga0307515_10019426_pt1 | contig 12227 bp, 7 predicted proteins | sample 17_EM_MG_FD_194513 | JGI IMG/M metagenome (GOLD analysis project Ga0307515, IMG submission 194513) | Populus trichocarpa ectomycorrhiza microbial communities from riparian zone in the Pacific Northwest, United States - 17_EM | ecosystem: Host-associated > Plants > Roots > Unclassified | place...
CCGTGGGATCTCGAGTCGTTTCTTTATACGGATACGGATCCCGCGTTTCCAACCGATACGGACAATGCCGCGCTGCGCGCCACATTCACGCGCGCACGGCAAGAATCCGAGCTAAAGAAATTGAATCTCGCGGTGTACGGGACTTACGGCAACCTCGGCAGCGACTCGCAGTTCCATTGCTACACCGATTTCAGCGGCCCCTGCGAATTGGTCGAGCTGTGGTATGGCGGAGCGGGAGTACCGAGCGCCACCTTCGTGAATAGACAGGTCGCGAGCGGCTGGCGTGCGGGCGGCGGGCCGCAAAGCGATAACCCATCTTCCGCGGAAAATCTTTATCTGGATGTGGTGGCTCGGAATTGTCGTGCCTGCCACACGCAGCGCGTGCGCGAATCCGATCCCGGAACGCCGCGCGATCCGCAATTCCTGACTTACTCGGATTTCCGGAGTGAGGACGTAGCGATCCGGTCGTTAGTGTTCGATGAAGGCAGCATGCCCCTGGCTCGTCTCACGACGGATCGCTTGTGGACTTCGAGCGGCACCACGCCTTCGGCCGGTGCTGTGCTTGCGAACCATCTGGGGCTCGATGCGGCGGCATCAACGCCCGGTGCATCGATCGCGAGCCTCACGCTCACTCAGCAAAGCGCCGCGCCTTCCACTTCGTTCAGCGTGCTGCAGGCGGACTCGAACGGCAATCTGACTGCGAGCCGCAAGCGGCCCATTCGCCTGGATGGCTCGGCCAGCCTGTTTGTGCGCAGCTTCACGCACACACTCGTCGCGCCCGCCGACAGCACCGCGGGTGTCGTCGGTGCGAACAACCCGATCGCCGAGGTCACTCCAGATCTACCGGGCGTCTACACGTTCGCACTGAATGTGGGCGGAATAGGGTCGCGCAGTGAGCAACGAGTCAACGTCACCGTGGCGAACGCCGCTCCAGTTGTGAACGTGGATACCTATGGCGTCGCTCAGGGCATGACGTTGAGTGTGCCTGCGCAGAGCGGCTTGCTCAGCAGCGCCACGGATGCTGACGACGACAACCTCACGGCATCGCTCGACACAACGGATGCCACTTGTCTTGCGACAAACGCGAGCCAACTCACGGTGAATGCTGATGGGTCGTTTACGTATGCGCATAACGGCAATCTCGCCAGCACCGACTTCTTCAAAGTGGCTGTGTCAGATGGGTTGACCGGCGGCGTCACGACAATCTGTGTTTCGGTTTCCATCACATCGGTCGACGATACGCAAGCGCCTGTCGCACCATCCACGGTGACACCCACAGCGCAGCGCGCGGGTAGCGGCGCTTCGGCGACCACTCCGGTGCAGATTACGTGGAGCGCCGGTTCAGACACCGATCAATTCGGCAATCCGCGAAACCTCTTGGGTTACCAGGTGCAGCGTCGGTCGAGCCCCGCGGGAGTCCTCACCAATATCGGTTCGGTCGTCGCGGCGGCGAGCACGCGTTCCGTGACGGACACTTCAGCCGCGCCGAATCAAACTTATTACTACAGCGTCGTGGCGATCGATGGAGCGGCGCCGCCGAACCGAACTTCATCAAGCCAAGTCAGCGTAACGACATTCTCCTCGTTCCGCGTCAACGTGAATCCGATCTGGAGCACTTCGCTCGACTCGGCGCCGACGTGCACCACTTGCCACAATGCGCAGGCTCCTGTGTTGAACGGGGCGGGCACTGAAGCGGCGGCGGCGCAGAATTTCGCCACACTCACGTCGCCGGTGCCGTTGTACATCGCTACATCGGATCCGGAGAATGGCTTGCTTCCGTGCTGGCCATCCCGAACTTGTCCGGCACCGTCGGCGAACAATCACACAGGAGGCACGGCGCTCAGCAAGCTGTTGCCGCCATCCATTCCGACCACGGACAAGCAGATGGCGTATCAACAGATCTTGAAGTGGATTCAGGAAGGCGCGGTCAATAACTGACGCCCATGCACGATCTTCGACTCTGCACGCGTGCCGCTGCCGCGCTCGCCGCAATCAGTTTTGCGAGCGTGCCGGTCGCAGCCGAGCGTCCCCCATCCAAAGCCATCGAAGGCATGGTGACGCGCGCGGATCTCGAAGTGGTCGAGTGTTTGCTACCCGGGCAGGTGCGCCAGCTCGGCAAGCGCACTTATCTCACTCAGCGCCGCCCCACGCGCACGACCACGGCGGATTGCCGCATTCGGGGCGGAGAATATGTGGCCTATGATCGCGCAGATTATAAGTCGGCGTTACGAATCTGGATGAATGCGGCCGAGGCGGGAGATGCCGAAGCGCAGAACAATGTAGGTGAAATCTTCGAGCGGGGATTGGGCGGCGAACCCAACTATGAGGCAGCCGTCACTTGGTATCAAAAAGCGGCGGACAGCGGTAATTCGCGCGCGCTGTTCAATCTGGGCACGCTCTATGAGCAAGGACTGGGCGTTCCTGAGGACAAGCTCAAAGCGCTGAACTTGTATCGTCGCTCCTGGGGTATCGGCGAAGACAATCTGATGTATGCATCGGCCGCACAGCGCGAGCAGGCGCAGTTGCGCGCAGAGCTCGACCAGTCGCTGGCCGAGAAAGATCAGCAGATTCAGCTGCTGCAAAAGCAGCTGCGGCAACTGGAAAGCGAAGCTCAGAAACGCGCTACACAGGCCAATGCCGGAGATTCCGCGAAAGAGCTTGCCGCCCTGCGCACGTGGATCGCAACACTTGAAACAGAGAGGCGCGCCAATGCGGGACGCCTCGCCGCATTGCCGGCGGGCACGCGTGATGCCACCGCGCGCGAAGCGATTGTTCCGCTCGATACCAAAGCGCAGGCGCGCGCTGCAAAGGGGCTCGAGTTCGGGCGTTATTACGCATTGGTCATCGGCAATCAGAATTATCAGATCCTGGAAAGCCTGCAGACTCCACGTAACGACGCAGAGCGAGCCACGAAGCTGCTGCGCGAGAAATACGGCTTCACGGTACAAATCATCGAGGATGCCAATGACGTCGCGATGCTTCGCGCCCTCAATGATCTGAACCAAGTCCTGCAACCCAACGATAATGTACTCATCTACTACGCGGGTCACGGCACTCGGTTAAAAACGGGACGCGCCGAAACCGGTTATTGGATGCCGGTCAATGCGGAGCGTCCTCCCAACGACACGTTCTGGGTGCCCAACGAACAGATCTCGGCGCATCTCGCACGCCTGCCGGCACGGCGGGTGCTCGTGGTTGCGGATTCATGCTATGCCGGGCTTTTGTCGGCGGACCCTGGTGTGAACATCTTTGGCACGGAGAGCAAGCTGGGTCTCGAATACGTGAAATACAAGCTGCCCAAACGCACCCGGCTGTTATTGGCATCCGGCGGAGATCAGCCGGTGCTTGATGAGGGAGGGCAGGGCAATTCGGTGTTTGCGCGCGCGTTCCTGGACGTGCTGGGCGTCAACGAAGGGGTGCTGTCGACGCCGGCGCTATTCGCGAAAGTGCAAGAGCGCATGAAAGCGGGCGCTCCGCGCGGCGGCATGAACCAGACACCGGAGTTCAAGGCCATCAAGGCGGCCGGCCACGAAATGGGCGATTTTTTCTTCGTGCCGGCGCTATGAGTGCCCAGCCGGATCGCTTGAGCGAGCTCGTGGCGAAGCACCGCGCGGGCGATTATGCCGCTGCGGAAAAAGGCTATCGGGAGCATCTACGGGAGCTTCCGGAGGATGCGACCGCGTTGCACTTTCTGGGCCTGTTACGCACTCAGCAAGGACAGTGCGACGAAGGCATTGAGTTGATGGACGCCGCCGTGCGCCTGGATCCTTCTTACGTGGATGCCTGGAGCAATCTCGGCATCGCGTTCTTCAAGCAACGCGATCTCGATCGCGCCGAGAAGTGCTGCCGCAAGGCGCTCGAGCTAGCGCCAGATTTTGCCAACGCCTGGGGCAATCTCGGCATGGCGCTGCGTGCGAAGAATTTCTATGAAGAGGCGTTGCAAGCCTGGAGCCGAGCTCTGGAGCTGCAACCGGGCATGCGCAATGTCGCCATTCCCTACGGTCAGCTGCTTTATAAGATGAATCGCGTTGCGCAGGCTCGCGAGTTCTATGGCAAGTGGTGTGATGCCAATCCGAGCGATCCGATCGCTTGTCACATGTTGGCGGCGATGAGTGGCGGCGTCGGGCCGGAGCGCGCATCGAACGGCTACGTGCGCAGCACTTTCGATGATTTCGCCGACAGCTTCGATGAGCGGCTGGAACAGCTGGAATATCGCGCTCCCAAACTGTTGCATCGAGTCGCCACGGAGTCGGCGCAGGAAACGAGTGGCGTTAGCCTCGATGTGCTGGATCTTGGCTGCGGCACCGGCTTGTGCGGACCGCTATTCCGCCCCGTGGCGCGCCGAATGGTCGGCGTCGATCTATCGTCGAGAATGCTTGCGAAAGCGGCGGTGCGCGACTGCTATGAGCAGCTTAATTTCGGTGAGCTCACGGCTTATCTGATGGCTTGCCGAGAGCGCTTCGATCTGGTGCTCGCGGCTGATGTACTGTGTTACTTCGGCGCGCTGTCGGCGGTGTTCAAAGGTGTCAGGGATGTGCTCGCCGCGCGCGGGCGTTTTATTTTTTCCGTGGAGTCCGCTAATGGCGTTGGAGGTTCCGCTCCTGAGAGCGGCTACATGATCATGCCACACGGTCGATACGAGCATGCTCAGCCCTATGTGCAAGATACGCTGGCGAACGCGGGGCTTCACGTCGTGACAGTTATTCAGGAAACCTTACGATTAGAACGCGGCAGCCCTGTTCAAGGACTCGTCGTGGTTGCGACTGTGAAGCCCTGAAAGCGTCGTTCAATTGCGGTGCGTGGTGGCATCCTGAGGGGTCAAAGTGCCCTCGGTCGCGGGTACCTGTTGACTAGGCGTGCCGGGTTTAGCGGCCGATTCACCTTGGGCAACTCGAGTGCTATCGCTTGATGACGTGTCGAGCGTTGTGATGGCCGAAGGGGCAAGGGACGCCTGCGAATACTTGGTTCGTAGCACTTTGACTCGCTGCGATTGCGGCACCAGGTCCGCCGCGCGTTGCACGAGACTAACGGCAACATCGCGCCGGCCTTCTTTCGCTGCCTCTTCCGCAAGATCGAGATACGCTTGCCCGATCTCATTTTGAGCGTCATAGAGGAAGGGGTCCGACGGATCTAGGATCGCACTCAGCTTCTTGAGCGTGTCCAGTGCATCCGCCACTTCGTGCGCCTGGGCCTGCGCCAGCAGATCTTGTTTCAATCCGTTTCGTTCGGCTTCCAGGCGCTGTCGATCGTTCTCCTCTTCCACCAGCGCCCGCGTGCTCAGCAGGCGTTCATCCTCTTGCTGAATTTCGGGCAGATAGGGCGCGTACTCTTTGGCTCTCGCCAACAGCCAGGAGGCGCGACTGATCTCGCGCTTCTCGCGAGCGGTTTGCGTGGCTCGAAGATAAGTGCGTGTCACTCGTTCTTTGGCGGCGACCACATCCGGATGCGTAGCGGGCAGAAGCGTCGCAAGCTTTGCGAATTGTTCGTTCAGCTGCTGGTTCCACTGGCTATTGAGACGAATCTCGCCGAGCAGATCACCGATGCGCGCCTCGATTTGAGCCACCGACGGCGCGGCCATACTCGCAGCCTCGGCCGAGCTCAGCTGACTATGAGTCTGGCGCGCGTTCCCTAGCGCTAGCCGCGAACGCTCCAGGAAAGCGGGTTGCAGCAGCTGGGCAAAGCGCGCGAGTAGCTTCTCCACCGTCTCGACGTCGCTCGCCGCGAGCAACTGAGTGATCTTCGGAGTCAGCAGGCCTTGCAGCTGGCGTTGCCAGGATTTCATCTCTGGATCGTCAGCCGCGATGCCGCTGAGCGAAGCCAAAGCCGGCAGCTGCCGCTCGAAATCTGCCAGAGTCGCTGTCTCCGATAACCCCGTCCTCAGTGTCTGCTTGAGACTGGCGATTCGAGCCGGGCCTTCCTGAGTCTCGCGGTCCACCGCGGTGTTGAGGTCGTCGAGACGAGACTCTTTGGGACGGAGTTGGCGGCCGAAGTCGATCAACGATCGGGCGAGCGGAATATTGCCGGCTTTCAACGCACGCTCGGATTCTCTGAGGTAAGCCTCGGTGAGCCGGCCATCGGTGAGGAGCGCATTGCGAGGGTCGATCTGTCGGACGATGGCCAGCACCGCGGTCACATTCTCGGGATTCTGTTCCGCGGTGAGCCAGCCTTTGGAGACATTGTCCGCGAAGCGATCGCGCAAGCGTTTCAGCTCTCTGTTCTGCCGTTCGACCAACTCACTGGACAGCTGCTCCACCGCGCGCGAATCCGGCAACAAAGCATGCAGGTTGGCAAGTTGCCGCTGCGCTTCTGGCGCGTTATAGCGCTGATGTTCCGGATCGAACGCATGTTCGATCCGCGCGCGGAAACTCCGCACCAGCACATCTCGCGTCTCTCCCGTAAGCAGCGTGGCTCGAAAGCCTTCCGGCATCGCACTGAGAACGGACAACGCCCGGTCGAACCAGGCGGAGCTTTTGTCCGACAGGACGATCACGGACCATAAAGTACCTGCACCGATAAGCGTGAGTGTCAACACCGATGCGGCGACGGCGCCCGTCCAGAGGAGCGGCGACGAGCGGCGCAAGGAAATCTCTGTCAAAAACTGCTCGATACTCGGCGTTCTCTGCTGCCGGTCGAATGCCAAGGCCCGCCGCAGCGCCTGCCATTGTCGCTTTGAAATGCCGGCAATCGGGCGAGGCGTCAGCTTCGCATCGCGTGCATGCACCGCCGAGAGCTTGCGAAAGGGATGCTTGCCGGTAAGCAGCTCATAAATTACGACCGCGAGCCCATAGATGTCATCGCGCGGGTCGGGCTCACGACCTTCGATCATTTCGCAACTGGCATAAGCGGGGGTCAGCGCGCCCAGCGAACGCGGATCAAACAAAGTCGTGGCCGGATCGTTGGCCCAAATGGCGCGATGCTTGTTCGCGCGAGCGATGCCGAAATCTAGAACTTTCACGACGCCGTCGCGTGTGAGGTACGCGTTCGCCGGCTTGAAATCGGAATGAATGATGCCTTGTTGATGGGCATAGGCCAGCGCCGCGCACAGGCCTTGTGTGATGCGCAATGCTTCCTTCACCGGTAACCCATTACCGTCATGACGCTTGATCACGCGCTCCAGCGATTCGCCCTCGAGCAACTCCATGTGCATGAACACGGTGCCGCCATCGCGCTCGAAATCGAACACCGTGGCAATGTTGGGATGAGCGAGCTTCTGCGCCTTGCGTGCTTCGCGCTGCAGCGCTCTGAACGCCTGCGGATGGCGCCGGAATTCTTCGCCGATGATCTTGATGGCGACGAAGGGATGGCGATCTCCGGCCTCATCTTTGAGCCGGTCGCGCGCTTTGAAGACGACACCCATGCCGCCGCGACCGATGACATCCACGAGCTCAAAGCGGTTCTTGATGAGGCTTCCCGGCTCAGGCGGCGCCGCGGACACGTCGTCCGCTAAGTTAGATTCGCCCCAACCGGAGTCCGCGGACAAACTTGCGGAGAAGGCGCTATCTGCCGGAGCGGCCAGGCCGCTGGTGCTCGGGCCTGTTAGCGGGCCTGTGTTGGACTCCGACATTGCGCTGGTCTGCGCTGTTACGGGAGACTGCGGCGCCGTCAGCGCTCGCGCAGAGCGAACCAGCGTGCCATTGTCAGGATGAGCGATAGGTTGGACGGGACGGGGGCTCGGGGGGCGGCGCAACTGCGTTCGGTCATCCGGCCGCTGCGGCCCCAACGCACCACACGACTGCATGGCGCCGCGCACGGCCTGCATGAGTCGGAGAAAGGAGTCTTCAGATAAGTGGCCGGTCCGATGACGGGCTTCGATCAACGCGCCGTATGTCGGCGCAAAGTCAGGCTCTTGTTTGATGCAAGTGATGAGCTCCTGTTCCAAAGTTCCGAGATCCACACGCCCGCTGAGATGCGCATTCAGGACGTTTCGAAACCCGTTGATCAACTCATTCATTTTCGAAGTCTCTTCGTTGCAACGGTGGCGGATAACGGACTTTGATTCTTCAGGCAGCCCGGGGAGGATCTGATCATAATCCAGGCCATAAGATTCTGGGGAGCGTCATCCTGTGTTACTGGCACTCAGCGTCATCGGCACAGACGCCGCGCGGCTTGGTCTCAACGGTTACAAGGTCTTTGACGAGCGCGGTGGCGTCATTGGCCGGCTGGAAAACAGCGATTGGATTCTGCGAGACCCCGCGCATCTCGTCTCGGCTTGCCACGCTCGCGTCATCCATCGAAACAAAGACTATTTTATTGAGGATACAAGTAGTAACGGCACTTTCATCAACGATCCGGGACGGCCGGTGCAGCGCGAGGCGGCGACGCCGCTCCGGGATGGCGACCGGCTTTTCATCGGCTCCTTTGAAATTCTGGTCCAACTCATCGACGACCTGCCCGTGATGGTGGCCAACGCACCGCAAGGTGATTTTGATTCCCTGCCGCGCCTCTCCGTCGAAGCTAACGACATCTCTCACCGCCCGGACCGAAACAAAGCCGCGACCCACTCAGACATGCCGTCGGCCCCGCAGAAGTCGCGGAGTTTCGACACCGATATGGATAGTCCGCGGATGGCGGAGCACGCGGGCGCGGTGCTGAGGAACTGCTTGCGGGGAGCTCTCGAAACGCTGCAGGCGCAGTTGAGAATGCGGCAGGCACGCGGGCTTGGGGTGAGTTTGAGCGGCGGCTGTGATCTAAGTGTGCTGCAGCGGTGCGTGTACGCGGAAGATTCTGCGCGCGCTTTGCTACAAGAGTTGAGCTTGCGTCGTGATGTGCTCGCTAAAACAGTCGATGCGGCATTCCAGGAAATTGGTTTTCATGATGCGGCGATGCTGGCGGCACAACAGGCGGCCGCCCGCGCCTTGATCGAACAACTGCCTGCGCAGCGTGGAGATCCATCGGGCGGGCGCGATCGAGATCGGGGGAACCCACTTCAGGCTTTGTTTGACGCTGTCTTCGTGAAGGCCTACGCCCAGCATGTCAATGAATTGAGAAGCCGTGCGGCGCATCGGCCGCAGGTGGGGCGCAACAGCCATAGTGCCGAATCCTGAGACTGGCGCCGATACCACTACCCGCACCAAAGAAAGATCCGCTTGAGCCGGCAAGGATTCAGCGTCTCAGGTTCGAGTCCAAGCGCTCATGCTGACGCGCGCGATTTCTTCAAGCGTTTTCATGATTGAGAGATAAGGCGTCGGACCATAACTCACGCGGGCAACGCCTGCGTCCGTTAACACCTCCAGCGCAGTTGTACTATCGCTGACCATGATGTTGAGGGGCAGCGGCGAGCCGCGAGCCAGACGAGCGATCAACTTAGGGTCGACCAACCCCGGTGCGAAGATTCCGCTTGCTCCGGCATCGGCGTACGCCCGCGCGCGTTCGATCGCTTCTGCGACCATCGTGTCATCGTGCTCCTTCGGCGGTTTTTGAAAAAACACGTCGGTTCGCGCATTGATGAAGTAGGGGAGATTGAATGTGTCGGCCGCCTTGCGGGCGTGCTGAATTCGCTCGGTCTGTTCGGCCAGCAAGCGCAGTTTGCCGCTTTCCGGAAAGCTGTCTTCGAGATTGCATCCGATGGCGCCTGCCCTGATCGTGCGTTCGACCGTGCGCCCCACTGCAGCGGCTTTCTGGCCGTAGCCGCTTTCAATATCGACGCTGACCGGCAAATCCGTTGCGCCAACGATGCGAGTCAGATTGTCGATGACCAGATCGAGCGGTACGTGCTCTGCGTCCGCAAGCCCATTGGCCGCCGCAACGGACCAACTTCCGGTGGCAATCGCCAGGGCACCGGCGCGAGTCACCGCCTTGGCGCTGCCCGCGTCCCAGATGTTGAACAGCACCAAGGGCCGCCCCGGAACGTGGAGCGTACGGAAGATTTCCGCTTTCTGCGTCGACTCAGCCATGGGTCACCTCGCTTTGATGAGGTTGAAGCTAAGGCAGTCGCATCCGGGATTCAACGACCTCGGAGGTCATGGTCGCGCGTCGCTCATGGTGAGCCAAAGCCCTGTATCTGCATCTTCAGGTCACAGTATCGATTCGCCGAAGGCGGGTGAATGACAGATCTACGACCAGGCGAATGCAGGTTCTGTGCGAGCTCTTTTAAAATGAAATTGGAAGATATCGTTATTGATATGAATATTTTTCATCTGCTCGCGCAGGTTTCTGCAACGAGAGAATGCAACGCAGTCATTGGTAGTTAAGCACTCCTGAATGCGCCGCTCCATTTCGAAGACACGCTGTACTATTAACAGACATTGATTGAGGCTGTAATCAATGCCGAGAGATGCACTACACATTCGGTCCAGCTTGGCGAGGTACATCGGTGAAGGTGCGGATGCTGCGCGTATTGCCGACGAAGCAATCTCCGTGTGGGGCGAAATCGATGCTGCACTGGCGCCAGTCATTGGTCAACGTGGCGTTGCCGCTCTCTTCAAGCGAACCTTGTTCCTCGCGCGCCCCACCCATGATTGGTTGGCGGGCGCGCAGGAGAATACGGCCCTTCCAGATGTTTTTGCCGCCTTGCGCGTCACCTTGAGGCAGCAGACCAGTTCGAATGCGGCGGCCGCGCATATCTTGCTGCTGGAGACTTTTGTCGATCTCCTCACACGTCTAATCGGTGAGGCGCTCACAGAGCGCTTGCTCGGACCCGTTTGGGATCGCCCGCAAGGCGACGGCACAGCGTAGGAAAATTTGTCGTGGACAAAGCAAAGATCAATTACTTGAAAACCGGTGTGCCCGGAATGGACGAGGTTCTGGGCGGAGGCCTGCCTGAATACTCGTTCAATATCATTGCCGGCGCACCGGGCTCCGGCAAAACGACGTTAGCGCACCAGCTCATGTTCGCGATGACTCGCCCGCAGCACTCCGCGATCTACTTTACGGTGCTGGGCGAGCCCCCACTGAAAATGTTGCGGTACCAACAGCAGTTCGAGTTCTTCGATAGTGAGAAGGTCAATCACTTAATCCATTTCGTCAATCTTAGTGAGGACCTTGCCTCCGGAGATCTGGCCCAAGTTCTCAACCGCATATCGGGCGAAGTCGCGACACGAGCGCCTGCGCTCGTGTTCATCGATTCGTTTCGATCAGTGCTGCTCGCGAATAACAGTGTTCACCACTCGTTCTTGAGCCTCCAGAATTTCATCCAACAACTGGGTCTCCTGATGACGAGTTGGCAGGCTACGACCTTCCTGATCGGGGAATATTTCGCGGATAACGATCCGAGTCCTGTCTTTACCGTCGCCGACGGAATGATTTGGTTGCGTCAGAGCGCGCAGCGTAACTCCGTCGTCCGAAAACTGGAGATCTCGAAGCTGCGCGGCGCGGCGACTTTGCCTGGGCTTCACACGTTTCGCATGACTTCCGCCGGCGTTCACGTGTTCGCGCCGGCGGCGATTTTGGTGCCTTCGGGATCTGAGGCGCGCCAGGACTTGTCGCACTTGACCCGGGTGCCTATGGGCGTGCCCGGTTTGGATGAGATGTTGGGTGGTGGCCTGCCGCGCGGCTACTCGCTCTTGGTGGCGGGCCCGTCGGGGTCCGGCAAGAGCATTCTTGCGGAGGCCTTCCTGAGCGAAGGCGCGCGTTTAACGGAAACGGGTGTCCTTGCGGCCTTTGAGCAACGGCCCAACAGATCACGCGGCGCCAGAATGGCGAAGCTCATAACGGACGGCAGCGTCAGCCTCATCGATACTCCAGCCTTGAATATGTCGGTCGACGAGATCGCGATGGTGCTGGTCCGGGAGGTGCACCGGCTGAAGGCCACTCGAGTGGTGATCGATTCGCTCTCGGGCTTCGAGCTTGCCTTGGCGCCCACTTTTCGTGAAGACTTTCGCGAGTCTTTGGCCCGTATGATATTGGCGCTGGCGAGCAGCGGCGTCACCGTGCTGATGACGTCGGAGTTGGAAGATCGCTACGACGATTTGCGCTTCAGCCCCTACGGCACGGCCTTCTTGACCGACGCGATTATCGTGCAGCGTTACATCGAGATCGACAGCCAATTGAGGCGGGTGGTGGCGGCGGTGAAGGTGCGCAGCAGCAAGCATTCAAAAGATCTGCGTCTATACGACATAGACGATGAAGGCATCAAGATTGGCCAGAAGCTCCCCGAATACGAAGGCCTGCTCGGGGGGCGGCCGCGCCGACGACTTAGCGCCCCTTCGTCCAAAGGTAATCGCGATGAGTGACCCCCCCGAATCACGGAAGTCGGCGGGCAAAGGCGCTAGAAAAAATGTGGATGAGGC
>Ga0307515_10019427_pt1 | contig 12227 bp, 10 predicted proteins | sample 17_EM_MG_FD_194513 | JGI IMG/M metagenome (GOLD analysis project Ga0307515, IMG submission 194513) | Populus trichocarpa ectomycorrhiza microbial communities from riparian zone in the Pacific Northwest, United States - 17_EM | ecosystem: Host-associated > Plants > Roots > Unclassified | place...
CTGTTCAGCGACGATGACGTCGTCCTGTTCGCTGCGGTAGGGGCGCAGGCGGCCCTGCTCGCGCAGCGCGGCGCGGTGCTGGCCGAACGGCAGGAACTGGCCGCGATCGTGCAGTCCTCCCCGGACGCGATCATCGGGCAGACCCCCGCCGGGGTGATCACCAGCTGGAACACGGGCGCCCGGCGGCTCTACGGCTACCGCCGGCAGCAAATGATCGGAGAGAACACCGCCGTGCTGATTCCGGCGCCGCAGCAGCCCGCCGAGGCGGAAAAGCTCGCCCGGGTGGTGGCGGGCGAGTACGTCGAGCAGTATCAGGCCGAACGGCGTCACGCCAACGGCAGCGTGGTCGCGGTGATGGTGACCCTGTCGGCGATCACCGACGGCGGTGGGCGGGTCACCGGGGTCGCCTCGATCAGCCGCGACATCACCGGTCTGCGCCGCGCCGAGGCGAAATTCCGGGGCCTGCTGGAAGCCGCGCCGGACGCGATCGTCGGGGTCACCGCCGACGGGCTGATCACCCTGGTGAACGCCCAGGCCGAGCGGTTGTTCGGCTACCAGCGGGACGAGTTGCTCGGCCAGCCCATCGAGGTCCTCGTCCCGGACCGGGTCCGGCACCTGCACCCGGCCCGCCGGGCCGGCTACTTCGCCCAGCCCCAGCCCCGGCCGATGGGTGCCGGCATGCACCTGGCCGCACGCCGCCGGGACGGCAGCGAGTTCCCCTGCGAGATCAGCCTCTCCGCGCTGGACACCGAGGACGGCACGGTAGTCTCCGCGGCGGTCCGCGACGTCACCGAGCGGCTGGAGGCGCAGGCCGAACACGAACGGCTCAAGGCCGCCGCCGACCGCGAACGCCTCGAGGCGCAACTTCACCAGTCGCAACGCTTGGAGAGCCTGGGCCAGCTCGCCGGCGGCGTCGCGCACGACTTCAACAATCTGCTCGCGGTGATCCTCAACTACACCACGTTCGTCGCCGAACAGGTCGCCGAGGTCACCGAGACCAGCACCGACACCCGCTGGGCCGCGGTACGCGCCGACATCGACCAGATCCTGCGCGCCGGGCAACGCGCCGGGGAGCTCACCCATCAGCTGCTGGCCTTCGGTCGTCGCGAGGTCGTCCGGCCCCAGGTCCTCAGCCTCAACACCGTCATCAGCGAGGTGGAGAATCTGTTGAAGCGCAGCCTGGGCGAGCATATCCAGCTGCACACCCAGCTCGCCGCGGATCTCTGGCCGGTGCTGGCCGACCCGGGACAGCTCGAACAGGTCCTGGTCAATCTGGCCGTCAACGCCCGCGACGCCATGCCGGACGGCGGCACCCTCAGCATCGAAACCACCAACCGCACCCTCGACCGTCAGGCCGTCGACGGCCGCCCCAGCTTGCGCCCCGGCCGGCACGTGCAACTCACCGTGGCCGACACCGGCACCGGCATCCCGCCCGAGGTCGCCGAACGGGTCTTCGAACCGTTCTTCACCACCAAGCCCAAGGGCCAGGGCACCGGCCTGGGCCTGGCCACCGTCTACGGCATCGTCCACCAGGCCGACGGGCACGCCGCCATCTCCTCCGCGCCCGGGGCCGGCACCACCTTCACCGCGCTGCTGCCGGCAACCGAGCAAAGCCCCGCCCCCGTGCAGGAGCCGGCCGCTCCGCAACTCGCCCACGGCGGCGAGACCGTCCTGGTAGTCGAGGACGAAGACGCCCTGCGCGAGGTCACCCGCCGCATCCTCACCCGCAACGGGTACCACGTCCTGACCGCCGCCAGCGGACCCGACGCCCTCAAGACCGCCGAGCACACCGACCACGACATCGAGCTGCTGCTCACCGACGTGATCATGCCGCACATGCTCGGCAAGGAGCTCGCCACCAAGATCCGCGAGAGCTGTCCCGCGGCCAAGGTCCTCTACATGTCCGGCTACGCCCAGCCCGTTCTCGCCTCGCAGGGCACCCTCGACCCCGGCGTCACGCTGGTCGAGAAACCCTTCACCGAATCCCATCTCCTGCAGAAGATCCGCGACGTACTCGACACGCGGTGACCAGTGCGTCTCCCCGGCTCACTCGCCGACGATCGCCTGGCTGTCCGTCACCGCACCCGACCGCATCGCCGGCCCGTACGCGTCGATCATGTCGGCGAGCACCACGAGCTCCGACTTCAGCTCGGCGCGCTGCTGGTGCTCGATCGCGAAGACTATCGAGTCGGCGTCGCCGTCGACCGCGGCCCACGACTCGCGCAGCACCCGGCCGACCTCTTCCTCGTCGTCGTGCTCGAGCCGAATCCGCTGCCAGCGGTGGACCATCCGCTCGGCCAACCCGGCCATCCGCTCCAGGTCGGCCGCGGACTCCTGGATCCGCCGCTGGGTGTGCGCCAGCTTTTCGCGCAGCTCCATCTGCACCCGGGCGAAGTCCTGCCGCAGCTCCGGCCGCGCCGCCGAGGGCCGCCGCGCGGTGACCCGGGCCTCCGCGAGGCGATTGCGCAGCGCACGATGCCGGCTCAGCCGGGCCGCCAGACCGGTCAGCGCCTGTGCCGCCGCCGCTTTCAGCTCGCCGACGTCGACGATCGGCGGCTGCCCCGCGACCTGAATCTCGCCAAGCCCGGCCAGCGCCGCATCAAGCCGCCGGACGGGGATCAGCGCGGCGAGGAAGCGCTCCTTTTCCCACTGGCCGGTCAGCTGCCAGGCCTCGCCGGTCGGCTCGCCGCCGCGAACCCTGCGCTCGGCGACGGCGCGGCGGACCGCCTGCAAGCCCTTGCGCAAGCTGGCCGCGCCGGTCAGCAGAAACACGAGGGCGAACCCGGCCAGCACCCGCCGCCAGCCGAGCGAGTCGACGGTCGCCGCGTACCCGAAGAAGGCGACCGCGACGGTGAGCAGAACCGCACCGACCGCGACGGCCGACCGCGGATCCTCCGGTGGCTGCGGCGCCCGTGGCGGAGTGGTGGTCAGGTGCAGAATCCGCCCGTGCCCGTCCGGGTCGGAGGTCACGCCGTGGACGGCGACCACACCAGCGTCCACAACCACCGTGACCGCGTCGAGCCGCGGACCGTCAGGCATGCTCTCTCCTCCCGGCGGCAAGGTCGTCGATCGGGATTCTGCCAGAACCACGCGCCGGTCACGATCCCCGATCCGCCCGATCGGGGGCCGCGGGTCCTCGGCTGGTGCGAAGGCCGGCCTCAGGGCGACCACAGCCCACCGCGTGACCGGCCCTGGAGTATTGCGCCTACGGTAGGGCGGAGACCACGGCAGATGGACGACGACGCACCGCACCTGGGCGATGCTGGTCGTTCGCCATGCCCGCCGACCCACCTCGCGCACCGAGAGCGACACTGGAGAGAAGCATCGTGAACTCCGAGCACCTCGGCCGGAAGGCACCGGTGGAGGTGCAACTGCGTACCGTCGCGATGGACTTCTGGGCCAGCCTCGAACACAAGATCTACTACAAGTACGACCCCGACGTCCCGGCCGCGCTGCGCGACGAGCTGGCCGCCGCCGCCGAGGATGCCGCCCGGCTGGACCAGCGCATGGAACGGCTACACCGGGAGATCCACGGCCCCCGCCGGTGACCGCCACCAGCAGCTCAAGGTGCGGCCGCGCCACTCACGATCGGATAGCCAGCCGCCGCCCGCGAAGTCAGCGCGCGGCGGTGCTCTGCATGAACCGGCGCAGGCGGCCGTCCTCGGCGCCGGCCACCCACAGATCACGAACCCGCTCGGCGTAGACCGGGCGGTCCCGGGTCGGGCGACCCGGATACCGGCTGGTCAGGAGGCGGTTTCAAGATTGACATCTGTGGATGGTGAAGCCAAAGTGGACCTGCCAGTAGTCCAGGGCACCGTTCGAGAGGAATGGCCGTGACAACCGCGCATGGCACTGCCCGGCGACTGCCGGCGATCATCGTGTTGGCCGCAATGGGCGTCGCCGCGTGCGCGCCCAGCCAAAGCGCCAAGGACTCCGGCGGCGCGGATGCGATACCCGACAAGATCGTGATCGGCGCGACGCTGCCGCTGACCGGGACCGAGTCCAAGACCGGCGGCCGCTTCAAGCAGGGCTACGAGCTCGCGATCGAGGCGGAGAACGCGGACGGCGGCGTGGACATCGGCGGCAAGAAGGTGCCGGTCGAGCTGAAACTGCTCGACGACACCACCGACCAGGCGAAGGCGGTGAACCTGGCGCAGCGCCTGATCACCCAGGACAAGGTGAACTTCTTGCTGGGCACCTACTCCACCACGCTGGTCGAGGCGCAGAGCACGGTCGCCGAGCAAAACCAGATCCCGTACGTGAACGGTGGCGGCGCCGCGACGTCGATCTACAGCAAGGGCTTCAAATGGATTTTCGGCACCCTCGCGCCGGTGGAGAACCTGGCCACCACCGAGATGCAGTGGATCAGCGAGCAGCAGGCCGCCGGTAAGTTTCCCAAGCCCGCCAAGGTCGCCCTGATCTGGGAGAACACGTCGCACGGCGAGGATTTCCGGACGGGCGTCAAGGATTTCACGGCGGCGCACGGCACGGATTACCAGATCGTCACGGACGAGTCGTTCGCCCTCGACGGCAAGGACTTCTCGGCGATTCTCAGCAAGGTCCGCGCGGCCAAGGCCGACCTGTTCATGGTCGACGCCCACCTGCCGGATTTCATCACCATGCAGCGGCAATACCTCAGCTCCACGATGTGCAACAAGCTGATCACCTACGGCGCGCGTGGGGCCGAGGCCGACGCCCGGACGGCGCTGGGACAGCAGGGCGTCAACTACATCCTGTCCGCGGTCTGGTGGAACGCACAGCTCGGCAACAAGGGCCTCAACAAGGACTTCATCGATAAGTTCACGGCCAAGTACGGCGCCGCCCCCGAGTGGTATCAGGCCGAAGGATACGAGGCCACGCGCGCCCTGCTGACCGCGATCAGCACCGCCGGCTCGGTGAACAAGCAGAAGGTCCGCGACGCACTGTCGACAATGGACATCGACTCGATCCTGCCCGGCGGCAAGCTCAGCTTCCCCGCGGCCAAGGGCGGCCAGGCCGACTACCCCTTCGTGGTCCAGCAGAACCTGCCCGACGGCACCGCACCGATCATCTACCCGGCCGACGTGGCCACCGGAAAGGGCGTCGCGCCCAACCCGAACTGCAAAGGGTGAGGTCGGCATGCCGGAGGCTTTCACCCTGGTCATCTCCGCGGTCCTGCTCGCCGGCTTCTACGCGGCTATGGCGTACGGGCTCGGCCTCATCTACGGCGTGCTGCGCATCGTCAACCTGGCACACGGCGGCATCATCATGGCCGCCGCGTATCTGACCTGGCAGCTGTTCGACCGCTTCGGGATCGACCCGTACCTGGCCATCCCGATCGCGGTCGTGGTGTTCTTCCTGATCGGCGTCGGCCTCTACCTCGGCCTGGTCCGGTTCCTGCCCCGCGGGCCGGCCGGCGCCGTACAGTCGCTGCTGCTGTTGTTCGGGGTGTGGCTCGTCATCCGCAACATCGTCTATCTGCTCTTCACCGGCAACGACCAGGCGATCCAGACCAGCTACGCGACCGCCTCGGCCAGCATCCTCGGCGCGCATTTCTCGGTCACTCGCATCCTGGTGTTCCTCGTCGCCGCCCTCGCCCTGGTCGCCCTGCACCTGCTGCTCACCCGCACCTACCTCGGCAAGGCCATCCGCGCCGTCGCGCAAAATCCGGACAGCTGCACGCTGACCGGCATCAACGTCGAGCGGGTCTACGCGTTCACCTTCGGCCTGGGCACCGCGTTGGCCGGTCTCGCCGGGGTGCTGGCCTCGACCCTGTTCGCCTTCAACCCGTCGTTCGGCGCCAGTGAGCTGCTGAAAAGCTTCGTCATCATCGTCCTCGGCGGCCTGGGCAGCGTGCTCGGCATCGCGCTGGGCGCCTGCGTGCTGGCCTTCGCGGAGGTCTTCTCCATCTACCTCGTGCCGCCGTATCTGACCACGGCGGTCGGCTTTGTGCTCCTCGTCGTGGTGCTCGTGCTGCGCCCCGGCGGGCTGTTCGGCCAGAAGGTACTGCGGTGACGGCCGCTGGGGTACGCGGGCGGATTCGGCTGCCCCCGTGGATCAGCGCCAAGGTGCTGATCGGCTTCGCGGTCGCCGTCCTGGCGCTGTGGACCGCCCCGCTGGTGCTGCCGCTGGGCGACTACACCCACAACATCATCGGGCTCACCTTCATGTTCATGGCCGCCGCGCTGGCCTGGAACTGGCTCGGTGGCTTCGTGGGCCAGATCAGCTTCGGGCACTCGGCGATGTTCGGCGTCGGGGGTTTCGTGGCCGCCCGGCTGATGCTGGCCTTCGGGCTGCCCACCGTGCTGGGCTGGCTGGCCGGCGGCCTGGTCGCCGGCGGGTATGCGCTGCTCTGGGGGCACCCGACGCTGCGGCTGCGCGGGCCGTATTTTTCCATCGCCACCATCGGCGTCGGCGAAGCCACCCGGCTGATCGCCACCTACTGGTCGGATTTCACCGGCGGCTCCTCCGGCCTCTCGCTGCCGCTGTCCGGCGGCCCCACCAAGTACCAGCTGTACTGGTACGGGCTCTATCTGCTCGTCGCCGCGGTGGTGATCTCCTACTGGCTGCGCCGCTCCCGGATCGGCCTGGCCCTGCTGGCCATCAAGGAGGACGTCGAGGCGGCCGCGGACGTGGGGGTCAACCCGACGAGGTATCAGGACTTCGTGCTGTTCCTGTCCGGGACGATGGTCGGCGTCTGCGGCGGCTTCTACGCCTCCTACCAGGCGTTCATCGACCCGCAGGACATGTTCAGCTTCGACCGGTCGATCTCGTTCATCCTGATGGCGGTGATCGGCGGGATCGGAACCGTCCTGGGCGCCACCGGCGGCGCCGTGGTCTTCGTGATCATCCAAGAGTTCCTGCTGGCCAACTACTCCCAGCTTTATCTGGGCCTGTACGGAATCCTGCTGATCCTGATCATTCTCTTCGAGCCGCTCGGGCTGGCCGGCCTATTGCTGCGGCTGCGCAAGCTCACCGGCTACCGCCCACGGGCGGACGTCGGCGCGGGCGGCCCGGCCTCGACAACAGCGGACACCGAAACCGAGAGCGTCGCCGCGACAGCCGACCGGAGCCCACCGTGACCGCCTGCACCGAGCGGCACCCGGCCGCGGCGGACAACCGCGAGGGCCAGACGGAGACGGCGGCACAACCATGACCGCGCTGCTTGTCGGCGAGGCGGTCAGCCGGCACTTCGGCGGGCTTCGCGCGGTGGACAATGTGGACTTTCATGTCGACGAGGCGGAGATCCTCGGGCTCATCGGGCCCAACGGCGCGGGCAAGACCACCCTGTTCTCGGTGGCGGCCGGCTCCATCCCGCCGACCAGCGGCCGGGTGCTGCTGGCGGGCTCGCCGGTCAGCGGCAAGTCCGCCCACCGATCCGTACACCTGGGCGTCTGCCGGACCCATCAGATCGTGCGGCCGTTCGCCCGGTTGACGGTGCTGGACAACGTCCTGGTCGGGTTCCACTATGGTCGGCCGGCCAACGGGCGGCACCGCGACCCGCGCGGCGTGGCCCTGGAGATTCTCGAGTTCATCGGGCTGGCCGGCGACGCCCACCGGCTCCCTGGCGAGCTGACCCTGGCCGGGCGCAAGCGGCTCGAGGTGGCCCGGGCGCTGGCCACCGGCCCGCGGGTGCTCCTGCTGGACGAGGTCGTGGCGGGGCTCAACCCGGCGGAGGCGACCCGATTCGTCGAGCTGATCCGGCAGATCCGCGAGCGCGGCACCTCGATCATCATGATCGAGCACGTCATGCACGCCGTCATGGCCCTCTCCGACCGGGTCATCGTGCTCGATCACGGCCGCAAGATCGCCGAGGGCACGCCCGCCGAGGTGGTCAACGACCCGCTGGTCATCGAGGCATACCTGGGCCGCGACGAAAACGCGGCAGGCGAGGAGCCGGGCCATGCTTGAGGTACGCGACATCGCGGCCAGCTACGGCGACGCCCAGGCGCTCTCCGGCATCAGCCTCACCGTCGGGCAAGGGGAACTGGTCACCCTCGTCGGAGCCAACGGCGCCGGCAAGACCACCACGCTGCGGGCGATCTCCGGCATCCGCCCGATCACCCGCGGCGACCTGCTTTTCGAGGGCGAGTCGCTGCTGAAGGTGCCGGCGCACCGCCGGCCCGGGCTGGGCATCGCCCTTGTGCCCGAGGGACGGGAGCTGTGGCCCCAGCTGACCGTGCTGGAAAACCTCGAGCTAGGCGCGTACGACCGGGCGGCCCGCCGGGTCCGCGCCACCACCCTCGCCTGGGTCTACGAGCTGTTTCCGATCCTGAAAGCCCGGGCCGCCCAGGTGGCCGGCAGCATGTCCGGCGGTGAGCAGCAGATGGTCGCGATCGGACGGGCGCTGATGAGCCGGCCCCGGCTGCTCATGATGGACGAGCCCAGCCTCGGGCTCGCTCCCCTGGTGGTCAGCCAGATGTTCGCGATCATCCGCCGGCTGCAGGCCGAGGGCCTCACCATCCTGCTCGTGGAGCAGAATCTGGTCCGGGCCCTTGAGGTCGCCGATCGCGGCTACGTCGTCGAGACTGGCCGGATTTCCCTCAGCGGCACCAGCGCCGAGCTACTCGCCAACCCGGCCGTGCGGACGGCGTACCTCGGGATTTGAGATTTTCTGCCGTCCCGCAAAGGTTTCACCCGAGGGCCGGATCCTCCCCCTCTACGGATCCGGCTCCCGTTCTGGCCCGCCCCCGAGTAAGACTAGTTGCGGCGGGCGTGGATGTATGTCGGTGGAACTCCCCACATCGACTGCCGGTACACCCTTGAATTGATCTTGTCCGTCCTCTAAATAGGAGTTACACAAATCGAGGAGCGAGCGGGGGCCCCGTTGTCCGGACGGCGTGGCCACGTCATCGGTGCGCCGGTGCGCGGGCCGCTCGCCAGCGAGGATTCCGGCGCGCCCGCCCAGAGCGGCCGGGGCGAGTCGGCCCAGCAGGCGTTGACCGATTTGGGGCGGCGGTTCGCGGCGGCCGCGCGGGTGACGGTGGTCGTCGCGGCAAGCCTGGTGGCGCTGCTCACCGAGCCGACCCGGATCTCGGGCATCGCCGTCGCGCTCGTCGCCATCGCCTGGAACGTCGTGTTCTGCCGGCTGCTCTACTTCGCGCCCCGCCCCCGGCTGGTCCTCCTGGACACCGCCGTCGTGTCCGCGATCTGCCTTAGCCAGCCCTGGAGCGCCCCACCCGAACTGGACTTCGACGGCATGACCTGGTGGTATGCGGTCGCCGCGATCACCGTGGTCACCAATCAGCTGCACACCGGGCGGGTCACCGGCGCCACCAGCACGGCGGCCATCGTCGGGGCGTATCTGGTCGGCATCGCGCTGGCCGAGCCGGAGACCTGGCAGTCGGAGGCCCCGTTCGCGCTGTGGATGGTGGCCGAGGCGTTCCTCGCGCGGTGCGTCCGCGTGGTGGTCTTGCGGGAGGGGCGCGTCGCCGACCGGCTGCTCGCCCGGGCCGAGCGGATTCGCCGCGACGCCGAGGTCGTCGAGGCCCGGCGGGCGGCCGAGCAGGGCTATCTCGCCGCCCTGCACGACACGGCCTCGGCCACGCTGCTCATGGTCGGCACCGGTGTGCTGCCCGGGCCGGAGCCGTGGCTAGCCGAGCAGGCCCGGCGTGACCTCGAGGTGATCCAGGGCACCGCCGAGGCGATGGCCGACGAGGTCGACCTCATCGCCATGCTGCGCGACGTGGCCCGGCTGACCCCGCTGCAGGTCGCCTGGCGTTCCGGCGACGAGTTGCGGTTGCCCGCCCGGGTGGCCGAGGCGCTCTGTGGCGCCACCCGGGAGGCGTTGACCAATGTGGTCCGCCACGCCGGGGTGACCGCCGCCGAGATCACCGTGGAGAGTGGACAGTCACTGGTCGTCGAGATCGTCGACCAAGGGCGCGGCTTTTCGCCGCGCCGGGTGCCGGCGCACCGGTACGGCCTGACCGGTTCGCTGGACGCTCGGCTGGCCGGGGTCGGCGGCCGGGCCAGCATCGTGAGCCGGCCGGGCCGCGGCACCCGGGTCCGGCTGGAGGTGCCGAGTGTCGCTGCCTGACGGGTTGCGGGCCGAGGCCGGGCTGCTCACCGCCCGGTTCACCCGGGCCATGCGCCTGCTGACGGCGGGCATCACCCTGGCCATCCTGGGCGGCCTGGAGTTGCCGGTGCTGGTGGCCAACCGGTCGGCGTACACCAATGTGCTCCCCCAGTATCTGGCGTGGGTCTTGTTTGCGCTGGTGGCCGTGGTCGAGGCGGTCGCCGCGGCCAGCGGCCGCCTGCCCGGCTGGTGGCGCTGGCCGGCCGTGCTGCTCGTCCTGGCCGCGTCGGCCACGGCAACCGCAACGGTACGACCGGAGGACCTGCTCGGCATCCCGCACTGGTCGTTCGGCGTGGTCGGGTGGGCGCTGGTGCTGCTGACCTTCGGCGAGCCGCTCAGCCGGTTCGTGGTGTTGCTGCTCGGCCACTACCTGATCACGCTGGTCCAGGTTCTGCCGGGCGGGGTGGTGGCGCCCACCCTGGCCGGGGTGCTCAATCAGGCCATGCTCGCGGCGGCGTTTCAGCTGAGCGCCGCCGTGTTCGCGGCCGGGCTGGGCCGGGCGGCGACCGGCACGGCCCACGCCTGGTGGCGGGGCGAGCAGGAACGCACGCGGGCCGCGATCGCCGACAGCCTGCACGCCGACCGGGTCGAGCGGTACGCCTTGCTCGCGACGACGACCTCGCCGCTGCTGGCCGGTTTGGGCTCCGGCGCGCTCGACCCGGGCAACGAGGCGGTGCGGCGGTCCTGCGCCATCGAGGCCGCCCGCATGCGCCGGCTGCTCGCGGACACGGATCTGGTGGCCGATCCGCTCGTGCACCACATCAGGGCCTGCGTGGAACTCGCCGAGCAGCGGGGCGTCCGGGCCGCGTTCGCCGAGCGCGGCGAGTACGTCGACATTCCCAAGCCCATACGGCTGGCCCTCACCGAGGCCGCCGCGGCGGCGCTGGCCACCGCCCGGGAGACGATCCGGGTGACCCTCGTCCGCACCCCGTCCACCGTGACGGTGAGCGTGGTCAGCGACGCCGTGCCGGCGTTGACGGCGGCCCTGGCCGAGATCAGCGGCGCGACCGACGCGGTGACCGTGTCCTCGGTCGTGCTGGGCGACCAGATTCGCGTCGCGTCGGTCTGGCCGGCCAGCGCGGCGGAGCAAGCGCCAGCCGGGCCTGCCCAAGGAGGTACCGCATGACCGACTGCACCGCAGCGAAGCAAGGGCCAGGAGGGCATGCCCAAGGAGGTACCGCATGACCGACTGCACCGCAGCGAAGCAAGGGCCAGGAGGGCATGCCCAAGGAGGTACAGCATGACCTCAGTCGTCGTGGTGGACGATCATCCCGTGGTTGTGGCGGGCGTGCGCGCCTGGTGCACCGGTGCCGTGCCGCCCATCGAGGTGGTCTGCTCGGGGCCTACCGCGGCGGCCGCCTGGCTGCCGCCCGGTGACACCGCCGACGTCGTTGTCCTCGATCTGCAGCTCAACCACGGCACCCCGGCCTACGGCGAGTTGCGCCGCCTGGTGGACGCCGGGCGGCAGGTCATCGTTTACACCATGCGCGATGACCACGACTCGGCCCTGACCTGTCTGGACATCGGCGCGTTCAGCTTCCTGACCAAGGCCGAGGGTCAGGACCATCTCGTCGCGGCGATCGAGGCCGCCGCCCGTAACCTGCCCTACACGCCACCCGGGCTCGCCGGGGCTCTCGGCACGGATCTCCGCTCGGACCGGCCGAGGCTCGCCCCGAGGGAGGTCGCGGTGCTACGCGAATGGTTCCACTGCGAATCCCGGGAGATGGTGGCGCTCGCCCTCAACCTGTCCATCCACACGGTCAACACCTACCTAGATCGGGTACGCATCAAGTACGCGAACGTCGGGCGGCCCGCCCCGACCAAGGCCGCCCTGGTCGCCCGGGCCATCCAGGACGGGCTGGTCACCGTCGACGAGTTGTGAGCCGCCGGCCTCAGCGGGCGAAGCGGACGAAGCTGTCTTCGCCGGCGGTGTTCGCGGCGGGGAAGACGACCGCGTCGATCTGGTGGCCGGTGGGGTCGAGGAGCACCAGGTTGCCCCCGGCGTTGCTCAGTTGCACCCCGGTGCCGTCCAGCGCGATCAGCTCCGACCCGCCGGGGGCGGGCCAGTCGAACAACGGGGCGCGGACGTAGTCCAACGCGGAGGCCGGCGAGCGGGTCGCCGTGCTGAAACCGGTCGGCAGCGCGGGCAGTCCGGCCAGGACGGGGTGGCCGA
>Ga0307515_10019429_pt1 | contig 12225 bp, 4 predicted proteins | sample 17_EM_MG_FD_194513 | JGI IMG/M metagenome (GOLD analysis project Ga0307515, IMG submission 194513) | Populus trichocarpa ectomycorrhiza microbial communities from riparian zone in the Pacific Northwest, United States - 17_EM | ecosystem: Host-associated > Plants > Roots > Unclassified | place...
TATTTTTATATTAACTATTAAAAGCTAAACGCTATTACTTAAAAGGACCAGTATCCTATTCCTTTAATTAACGAGACCCTTACACGTCTAAGCTAGGTAAAGATCTTTACTAAACTTAATATCCGCTAAGCTTTCTACTAAATTAGAATAAACCCTGCATCTAAAGATTTAATAATATTCCGTACCCGCTATAGTTCCTATAAATATAAAGTTCTTCCTTTTAGACTAATAAACGGACCGGCTACGTACTAAAGGTATATAAATAACGTTCTTTTTAATTACCTTAACGAATTCTGCACGGTATACCTAGACAATATTCTTATATACTTAGACGATAAACTTAAGCATTAAGTTTATGTTAAAAAGGTTCTAGAGAGACTATAGAACGCGGGCTTATAAGTTAATATTAAGAAATATAAGTTTAGGGTAAAACGTATAAAATACCTTAGGTTTATTATAACTACGGAAGGAATTAAGGTTAACCCTAAGAAGGTAAAGGCAATCTATAACTAGAAGCCCCCTTATATAGTAAAAGGAATTTAGTCCTTCCTTAGTTTTTGTAATTTCTACTACCAGTTTATCTATAACTACGGAATTATAGTAAAACCTCTTATATAACTAACTAGGAAGGATACACCTTTTATCTTTAATAATAGCTATATAGAGGCCTTTAAAAAGGTAAAGAATTGGCTTATCTCTTTCTTAATCCTTTATTACTATAACCTAGACCTTAAATTAATGCTAGAAATAGATGCCTCTAATAGGGTTATAGCGGGAATCCTATTACAGTTATATCTAGACGGTAAATAGTACCCTATAGCTTTCTTCTTAAAGATAATAGACCTAGCTAAGTATAACTATAAAGTATATAACAAAGAAATACTAGCTATTATTTAATTACTCTCCTAATAGCGCGTAGAGCTTAAAGGTATAAACTTCCGGATTAAGATATATACAGATTATAAAGCCCTAAAGTACTTTATAACTATAAAGCAGCTTATAGGGCAATAAGCCTAATAGGCTAAAATACTCTCCTAATTCTTCTTTATAATTATATATTATTCTAGTAAGTAAAACTCTAAGGCTAATACCCTAACCTAAAGAGAATAAGATATAGAACCCTAGGATAAGCTAAAGACCTAATATTGGACGCGTGCCCTCCTCTATCTAGAATAGCTTAACCCACGGATTCTTAAGGAGCTAGACTTCTAGTAAAACGAGCTAGTACTAATGGAGGAGTCCTTAAATAAGTTAATAGGGCTAATTAACCGCCTTCTAACTATAAACCGCACGGCTAACGCCCTAAGGGCCCTCCGTAAATAAGCTATAAAAGAAGACCCTAATTTTAAAATGGAGGAAGGATTGCTCCTATACTAGGAGCGGCTTATAATCCCTAATATTAATAATCTATAGACTAAACTAATCCGCGAAGCTTATTACTAAGTCTTTATAGTATACCCTAGCAAAAATAAGACCTATAAAATTATTAACTACCGCTACTACTAGCCAAGAATAGTTGCGGATATTAATTAATATATACAGAACTACGAAGACTACTGAAGAGCTATAATCCCACGGGATAGGACCCTAGGACTACTTAAGCCACTCCTAATACTAAAGCGCCCTTAGTAGTATATCTTTATAAACTTTTATAAACTATCTAGGGACCGTAACAGATATGATATAGTTATAGTTATAGTTAACCGCTTTAGTAAACGCCTATTTTTAATTCTATATTATAAGAACATTAATACTAAAGAGGTAGCCTAGCTATATATCTATTACGTCTACCAAATCTACGGACTACTAAATACTATTATATCTAATTATAGGCTATAGTTTATATTGGCCTTTTAAAATAAGTTTACCTAGATTTTAGGCATTAAGCTAAAGCTTTCTACGGCTTATTACCCCTAAATAGACGGTTAGACAAAGATTATGAATTAGTACCTAGACTAGAGGCTTAGGCCCTTTATTAACTATTTCTAGGATAACTGGTCTAAACTACTACCTTTAATGGACTACGCGCAAGCAACCCTACCCTATAACTCTATAGGGTTTACCCTAATTTAGCTAAAAATAGGATATTTACCCTACATAAGCTTTAACTAGAAAAGGCTAGAAGAACCCTAGACTGTATAAGAGAAGCTATCCTATACTAAGGCCTAATAGTACACTAAATAATTAGAGGAGGCCTAGACGGTAGCCTGTAAGAACCTAAAAAAAGCTTAGAGGTTAATAAAACAGCAGGCGAATAAACACCATTAAGAGCCCGATTTTGCCCCTAGCAATATAGTCTAGGTTATAATAAGGAATTAGAGGACCGAATAACCTAGCTATAAGCTAAACTACTAGATAGTAGGACTATATAAGGTTTTTAAGAAGATAGGCAACTTGTATAAGATAAAGCTCCCAAACTTAATTAGGGTTTACCCTATCTTCTTACTAGATAAGTTACGGAAAGCTACAAACGACCTATTACCTAGATAAAAGAATAAGCCTCCCCTACTAGTTTAAGTAAATGGTAATAATAAATAGGAGGTTAATAAAATACTAGCCTATAAGATAGTACGGGGAGCGCTAAAATACTGTATCTAATAGAAGGGCTATAATCCTAACCTAACCTAGTACCTTACGTAGAACTTTATAGGCTACCCCTAGAAGCTTAAAGAATTCTATAACTAATACCCTAATATACCTGGACCCCTAAAGTACCTAGATAAATAGATAGAATGCTAGTATAATAAAGATAATAAGTTACCGGAAGAATATAGGGATAAAAACGCCCCAAAGCCCTAATACAGCTATCTGCCAAATTCTGCCATATTCTGCCATTTTTTGCTAGTACCGTAAAATTTCAGATATTTAGAAACTTTAACCGCCGGTTAAAGTTGTCTAATTAGTTAGATCCGTGCTAAGACTTTTAGCGGCTACTCTTTCTAGCCTAGTGCTTCTACTTAGCCTATAATCGCCCTTTATACTTAGTTAGGACAGACTTATATCCCCTTTATCTCCTTATCTTATATTTTTATAATCCTACGTTTATAAGCCTAGTACTACCCTATTTTTTCTAACTAAGCCTAAGGGCAGGCTTTCTTTTAAAGAGGGGGGTGATGTAATAGCGCTATTGCACGTTACCTGCCAAATTCTGCCATATTCTGCCGACCTGCGATTAGCCCGCCTAAAGCTAGCGCCTTAGCGGCTCACCCTATATATTTGTTTACATCGGTCCTGGCGACCCCTTTTCCTTCTCTTTAGCTTAGTATCTTCGTAATACAGCATTCGTTCAAGCTTTGGTTCAGAGGCATTTATTCGAGCCGTGACACTAGTTAGACGGAATTAGTTCTTTAGCAGAAAGTAATAACTTAGGAAATCTTCCTAGTTAAATATTAAATTAATTGGCTATCCTTTTAATATAGGAGTCTTAGCAGAGCTAGAGCTTCCTATTTACTCAATCTCGTTTAATTTAAATACTTAGAAACTACTATAGGTCTCCTAGTATACGGATCTCGTATTAGTATAGTAGTTTAGCTTTAAATTCTTCTAGTCTTAAAAGGTCCTTTTTAGCAAATAGAACGGCAATATTATCTACGTAGAAGAAGATAATAAGTCGTTTATTAGTAAATAGGTAATTAGTACTTAGGATAAGTTTTAATCCAAATTTATCTAGGGTACTAGTAAGCTCTTTATACTAAAGTAGTGGTGAGGTTTTTAATCTATATAGCGCTATAAGTAGTTTTAGGATATATCTGTTTTAATTAAAACCTTTTAGGCAATAGCAGTAGACTAGTTTACTAAGCTTAGTATAAGGGTACTTTTAGTCCCTTACTTAGCTGCATGCCTAGGAGCTCTAAGGGGTAGCTAAGGCCTAGCCGAAGGCTAGGCTTGGCACCTCCTTATAAGTACCTCGGGCTTGCAGCCCTTCCCTCCTTATTAGTTCGTCTCTCTCTCTCTCTGTACTTAGGCTATTGCCTACCCTCCTTACTATATCGTCCTCTTCCATCGACTCTCCTTGTGACTTATGCTCGGCTTGCCTGCTCCCTACCGTACACCCTAGCAATGTGCCTTATATTTAAACCGATCCTACACCCTCGCGGGTGGTAGCCTGCAGCAAGCCGAGGGCTTCGCCCTCGAGCAATTTCACGATCCTCCATTTTTACCTAGGACGATCGCGTTTACTGCGACACAGCAGGTACACTAGCAGACGCCTGGAGATCGCATCCGCATAAATGGTGTTGGAATACGGATTAAGGTCCCCTACCTTTACCTAGGACGATCGCGTATGCTGTAAAGCAGCTACAGCAGCAGACGTCTGGCAGATCGCATCCGCATATTATGGTGGTAGATACGGATTAGGAGACAAGGGAGACGGTAGCTACCTCGCCAAGGGTCGGTGCTATCCGGATCGTACGCGATTATCCCCTGGCGATTGGTATACCCGCATACGATCGGCAGTGCAGCGGTGTAGCTCTGCTCCGACGGCGACCCGAAGGCGATTCGATTGCTATCCGAAAGTTTTCTGGCAGGAGTTAAGGGGGATCCTACGCGATTAAGCTTGCAAACACTCTATGGCCAACCGCGGTTTACTTGCTACAGAGGTCCCACCAAGAGAGATTGGAAGGTTGAACGTCCTTAAAGAGATGCAGCTACCCTGGAGGCTATCCAATTGCTATTTAATGGCTATCCGGCTAGTTTTTAAAGCTATAGCTACTACCCTCTCTTCCAGATCAAATGCAATCAGGGCTACGGCCCAACCCGGAAAGTTTCCGGCTGTCAGCTATAGGGCTGCCGAGACTAAACCGTAGGCGGTTGTCTCTTATTAAGCTACGGCTTACCTCAAGAGCTTCGGCTTAGAGATCCTATGTAATCTCGCAAGCTACTGCTTGCTTCAAGAGCTACGGCTTAAAGATCGTTCACGATTGCTCAAGGGCTACGGCCCGACCCGGAGACTCTCCGGCTGTCAGCCATAGGGCTGCCGAGACCTAATCGCAGGGCGATTGTCTCTTAGAGCTACGGCTCGTCCAAGAGCTACGGCTCAAAGATCGTACGCGATCATCTTTTTGCAAGGCTTTGGTCGCTCCAAGAGCTCCAGCTTGCATCAAGAGCTACAGCTTGCCCAAAAGATATGGCAGCAGCTCAAAGATCGTACGCGATCATCTTTCTGCAAGGCTTTGGTCGCTCCAAGAGCTCCAGCTTGCATCAAGAGCTATAGCTTGCCCAAGAGAATAGCAGCAGCTCTTAGATCCTACGTGATCTCTTCTTATTGCCAATATTACTCCGTAATAACAGTGTAATTCAGAAGGAAGGAAACACGCGTATGGCTATTTGGCCATCACTTCCTTATAAAAACTGATTGCGCGGCCGGGGTAAGGCAGTTAAGACGTCAAGATAAAGACGCACAAACGAGCTACAAGCTCATCGATCGTATACGATCAACTCCCTACCAGCAGACGCTCTTTTCCTACCTAAATTAGGCCTTTTTTCCCACTGGGTTTTGGCCATAGGTTAAGGTTTTTATGGAGGCTGCTTGGCTGGTCTTTTTCCCTATTTCCCTGTACGAGCTAGGCTTCTGCATTGCTTACCTTCCTTTGTACATAGAAATCAATCTATTGGGTATACGGGCTGGGGGCCAGCCCTAACCAAGGGGGGGCAATGTAAGGGTACTTTTGGTCCCTTACTCGGCTGCATGCCTTGGAGCTCTAAGGGGTAGCCAAGGCCTAGCCGAAGGCTAGGCTTGGCACCTCCTTATAAGCACCTCGGGCTTGCAGCCCTTCCCTCCTCATCAGTTCGTCTCTCTCTCTCTCTGTACTTAGGCTATTGCCTACCCTCCTTACTATATCGTCCTCTTCCATCGACTCTCCTTGTGACTCATGCTCGGCTTGCCTACTCCCTACCGTACACCCTGGCAATGTGCCTTACACTTAGCGTTTATAAATATATTTACAGCGTTATACTATCAAATTTCTAAATTAAATGCGGCTGCTATAGCCATAAGAGCATGGAATATTCGAGCAGCTAGGGTTACTGCATAGGTCTCTTCTTTAGTAATTTATAAGTCTCCGCGGACGTATAGTTAAGCTTTAAGCTTTTATAGGTAGCCGTTAGTGTTAAGCTTATATTTAAAGACTTATTTTAGTAAAAGGATCTGCTTATTACTTACTTCTACTTTTAGTATAGTTTTAAATTATAACGGGACTAACCTAGTTATAGTAGGAATGTCTTGGTAAAACACTTAATAGACAAATTCTAACGCTTTAACCAAATTCTACTAAATTTTACTAGCTTAATTGACTTCTGCTAAGTTCTGCTAGATTAATTAAATTCTACTAAAGTCTGTTAAAGACCGCGTGCGTATATATGCATATATTAACTACTAAGACCCCTAACTATTTAATTATAAGATTTTCTTATTATTTCTTTCTTTTCTTTATATAATGTCTTATACTCTATAAGAGCTATATACCCTTAGATTTAGATAAAATTTATATTATTCCTTTAAATCTCCCCTAAAGCCTCTTTGCGCCCTTATATTACGTTATATTAAAATAACTATTATTAAAATGGCAACCAAACCTATATCCCATTTAATAACTATAAGTATTATATCCCTAGTTAGGGAGCAGTTAACTATAATATAGTCCTTTATAGATGCCTTAGCTTAGTAGCAAGCTATACTAGAAGTTTAGTATTAGTAATTAATGGAAGCACTCTATAAAGAACTCCGTAACATTAAGGCACTTATATTAAAAACCCTAATAGTAATACCCCTAAATAAGATTAAAATAACTATATCTAAACCCGGTCCGTTAAATATAAATACTAAACTAGTAATAGTAACTTAACCTATATATGTAATAAACCTAGTAACTATTATATAATCTAAAAAGCTCCCTAATCTACCAATATTTAATAGAAATTAAAATAACCTACGTCTCTTTATAACTAAGCTCCGTTTTAAACTTTTAATAAACTATAACTAATACCCTACTAAAGCTAGCAAGGTTAGCTATAGAATATCTTATTTAAGTAAGGACGCTATATAAACTATAGATCTATTCTTTTATAACGGCACCTTTATTAATTTTAAAATCTTTATCTTTTTGCTAAAATAAACGTATAATAACACCAGCCGTAAATATACAGCTGTTACTAAACTTAAAAACCTATAATAACGGAACCGAGACTTTACTAGCTTCTTTTCTGTCACGGAACCCCACCGCAGGGGCCTCCATAGGAGAGCCCCATGCTCTCGCGTATACCTCGCGTATAGCTTATATTAGCTACGCGTAGGTATATTACCTCCTTACGCCCTCGACCCTCACGATTAATCGCGTAACGTCTTGTAGACTCCTCAGATACATACGCTCTGTAGCCACTACCCTTATTTCGTGACATTTTCAGAATTTTTAGGCCTTATTAACGAGCTAAATTAGAATAAAGCCGCTAAAGTCGCTGCCCTTTAATAAGCTATTTTGGATAAAATTAGAGCCTAGTTAATAGATAGAGAATTACTAAAAGACTTACCCAAATTTGCTATAATGTGTTAACGAATTAATAAGGACCTTTAATATAATAAATAAACTTATTTTCTAAAGCTAACTACACCTTGCGTTTAAAACTCTATAAAACTAGTATATACTCTAAAGCGCGATCTGTCTCTAAGACCTAAAAGCCCTATATATAACCCTATAGACCTTAATACTATCTAATCCTATATACTCTTGGGAACTAATAAATAAAGAACTTAAGCTATAAATAGAGAATGCTTTAGATGCGGTAAAAGGGGATATATTTAAAGGAATTATTAAACTTACCCTTTTAATATAAGGGCGCGAAGAGACTTTAGGGAAGATTGTAAGGAATAATATAAATTCTATCTAAATCTAAGGATATATAGCTCTTGCTAAAAACAAGACGTTATATAAAGAAGAGAAAGGAATAACAAGAGAATTATATAATTAAATAGTTAGGGGCTTAGTGGTCAATGCGTACGTATATACACACGTGGTCTTTAATAGACTTTAGTAGAATTTAATAGATCTAGTAGAACTTAGCAGAATTTAAACAAAGTGTTAGAATTTATCTATTAAGTGTTTTACCGAGACGTTCCTACTATAACTGGGCTAGTCCTATTATAGTACCCCCCCTTTTTAGCCAAAGGTTTAAATAATTTAATTTAGTTAAGACTTATTACGTATCGCGTTCGTATAGTTGCGTTAGGTGGCGGTATAGAGTTTTGCCGATTCTATTGTTAAATAGGCTAATTAGGATTTTCCATTCCCGGGATAGAAAATTACTATTAGCTTAGTTAAGGCGGTAAGTAGAACTAATATCTTTATAGTAAATCTTAGTAAGGTAAATCTAACTAATTAAATAACTTTAACCGGCGGTTAAAGTTCCTTAATATCTTATATATTATATAATTGTATTATAAATATTATAATATATTTAAAGTTCTTTTTAATTTTAAGCTTTTTACTATTATGTTTTATATATTTATATTAGGTAGTAGTTATTTACCTTTATATTATATCTATTTAGCTAAAGTAGGCTATAAAGAATAGTCTTTATAGAATTCTTTTATTAGGGAAGGCGCGTTAGTCTTAATCTAGTTATAGGTTTCCTAAGTCTATATTTTATATCCTTCCCACTTAATAAGGAGTTTAAATTATTTAGATTATATTTTCTATTATATATTATTAATTAAGTTAATAAAGTAAGAACTATTACCGTTATTAATAATTATAGGAGGTAGTAGCGGCACTTCGCAAGTTATAGGTTTACCCTTTAAAGGTTATAGTAAGCTTATATAAAATATAAAATATATTTTTATCTTAATTAGTAGTTTAAGCTTATAAGTATATAGGCTTAGTCTCTTTTTAATTTAGTATAGGCCTATAAACTTCTAATTAAGTTTCTTTAAGGGCCGTTAAGTCTTTAGGTTTTATATATTTAGGTAAACTATATTACCTTCCTTAAAGTCCTATATAAGAACTCGTCCTTTATTTATATGCTGTTTTTATACTATTTAAGCATACGCTAAGTTACTTTATAATAGTTCCGTTAACTACTTTATTTAATTAATAAAGTTATACGCGTTAATTAGTTAAATCCTCTTAATTATAGGTCCTATTATATTAATTTTGGGTTATAGTTTAAATCTAAATTAAGGGTTTTATTTATAGCTTGCGTAAAACAGTATTACGCCTATTAATTTGTTTCTCGTATTATTTATAATAAACTTAGCTAAAAGTAGCTACTTTTCCTAGTTATCTTATAGGTAGGAGCAGTATATTTATAGGTATTATTCTATAAATACGTTTATAATTTTAGTTTAGCTATTTATTTCCGGATAAAATATAGTTAAGAGTTATAATTATATGCTTAATTGTTTATATAGGGTTTACTAAAAGTTTAAAATAAACTTGCTTCCATAGTTAGATATTATTAAATTAAAAAGTCTATATAGCTTAAAGATATACTTAATAAAATATTCAGCTACTAATATTATATTAATTAAGTTTATAGGAATTATATATCGTATTTTTATAAGACGGTTAATGTCGGAATGTATGGATAGAGATTATATTGTCTCTAATTAGTCACCCTTATAGTGACTTATCAGCCCCCTACTTAGGCACTACAATCCTTACAATCCTTTGCTTTCTACATTATAAAAAATAATAATCATTATACTGCCTACAACTTATAGATATATAATATCACCTTATATAACTAACACTAATCAGTAGTTAACTTCACTGTTATACTATAGAACAGCTAGGTATTCCACTAAGAAGAGACGAGCCACTATACCAGTGCTACTCATACTAAAGGAAGCTATCTTTTAAGGTCAGAACTGGTCCTAAACCTTAAATAGAACTCTTCCATAAATCTAAGGATCTAAAAGGCCAGAACTGGTCCTGAGCCTTTCCCAGATTACAGGTTCTTACGTCTATTACACAGAATAATACGCTTTACAAGTCTTCGCGATTTAAGGCTAGAACTAGTCCTAAGCCCCATAATTACAGATTCTCGTCACAAACGCGTACTAAACGACAATCCCTACACCAACAACACTTCCCGTCCTCTAAAAGCATGGCTACGGCCATTCTAAATAACTAGAGAGACTCCTTACTACTAAGGGTAGCTACATACGTAAAACTCATTAATAAAAATTGGGACGACTTTGCCTTTAATATAACAACTTATACCGCAAAATAAGTTAATAGCTTTCTTCTACACTATATTCTATTCTACTAAAATAAACACTACACCGATTTACAGCTGGGGGAATATTTTAGGGAAGACTTTATAGGATAGACCGCTAATACCTAGGCACTTGGAAATGTTAATATTATTTGGGATTTTTAAGACTTCCTCTATAGGAACGGGGTATACATTACTAAGAATAGTAACCCAATTACTAGTATTATTTAGGCCGTTATTACTAGTATAGAAGAACTAGTATAGACAGAAGCTAAGATTATACGTTAACTACGGAAGCCTAAAACTAACCTATATTCTTTAAAAGGCAACTTTAATTTATATTAAAACCCCCAGAACGCTAATCTCCTATTAAGTCCTCCTACCTAGCAATAGTATAACTTTTAGTAGCCTACCTAGCAGTAGTATAACCCTTAGCAACCTAGCTAATAGCAGCATACCCTATTGCAATCTACCCTACAACCTCCGCAGCAATCTCCACAGCAATCTCCGCAACAATCTCCGCAGCAATCTCCGCAACAACCTCCGCAACAACCTCCGCAACAACCTCCGCAAGAATCTCCGTAACAACCTCCGCAAGAATCTCCGCAAGAACCTCCGCAACAACCTCCGCAAGAATCTCCGCAAGAACCTCCGTAAGAACCTCCGCAAGAACCTCCGCAAAAACCTCCGCCAATTCCACCAGCTATTCTAACTACTGCACCACAAGTTGTCCCAATCGCTGCACCGCCAGCTACTCCAATCGCTGCCCCCGCTACCCTACAGCAGCCGTAGCAACTGCTGCAGCTACATATACATACACTACCTAAACTAGCCGTAACTAGTATAGAGTAAGGACCTAGGCAAGGACCTAAATATAGCAAGAAGGTAGCCACAATTATAAAGATCTACACAGATAATAAGTTATTTATAGCTTGCTAGGGAGTTCCCGCTTATAGAATTGCCGTCTTAAATCCTAGAGAAAACTTATCTTAGTTAATTAATAAGTTATAGCCCTTAATCGCTATATAGGAGAAGGAACACCTTAGTTAAAGAGTGTATACTACCTTCTTTACAAATTACCGCTACTATAATTAAGATTAAAGCTAAAACTACAACTAAGATAACCAAAACTTTAGCCATAATTAAAATCCCTACGGACGCTATAATAAAGGGGTAGGTTAAATAAATAAACTTATTATAGAACTACCTAACGCTCGCACCGTACTACTACCTAAATTTAACAACTATTACGCCGATACGCCTGTAAACCAACCCTATAATAAAACTCTATACCAATCTACCTACGGAACCAACCCTACGCTGGCACTATACTACCATATAACAATAACTATAAGTACCGCACTATACTGCTATATACCATTAACAAACTAATAGCGCCACTATGCCTACTATTATAATACTAATCGCGCTAATATACCTACAATCTACCGACTAAACAATCGTGCCTATATGCCTACAATTAACCAACCGACTAATAGATAAGCTCTATGCCTAACCACTATTACTACCGCCGCTAGTACCGTACTACTACCTAAACAGACTTTTACTACTTCCACCTGCAGCTAAACTAACACTTTACTACCTTTCTGCAGCGTTATAAGCATAAAGAAAGAACTACTAGTGTCGGAATGTATAAATAGGGGTTATATTATCACTAATTAGTCACCCTTATAGTAACTTATTAGCCCCCTACTTAGGCACTGCAATCCTTACAATCCTTTGCTTTCTACATTATAAAGAACAACAATTATCATACTGTCTATAACTTGTAGATATGTGATATTACCTTATATAACCAATAGTTAATAACTACTATAATATTTATAAACCTATTACTATTAGGCAGGTTAACTATAAAGTTAATTAAGATATCTTGCTATCTTTATATTAGAATTAGTAACAGTTAAAGTACTTTTTACTTTTTTATATAAGAGGTCTTCCTATATACGCATATTCTATATACTTAAACGTATTTTTATATATAGTTATATATTA
>Ga0307515_10019430_pt1 | contig 12224 bp, 11 predicted proteins | sample 17_EM_MG_FD_194513 | JGI IMG/M metagenome (GOLD analysis project Ga0307515, IMG submission 194513) | Populus trichocarpa ectomycorrhiza microbial communities from riparian zone in the Pacific Northwest, United States - 17_EM | ecosystem: Host-associated > Plants > Roots > Unclassified | place...
GTCTAGTTTACACCAAGAAAATCGCACTAAGGAAATCCTGGCTCTTTTATCTATTTCTGCCGTATTCTGCCGTTCCTAGAGTAGAAAAAGCGCTCTAAAAGATAGATTTTTAACGTAGTTTTGCATATAAGAATAAGAGAAATCATATAGCTTACTAGCTTGAAAGTAGCTACCAATTACCCCTATACGACTGTTTTATTCTGTACCCTATTCCTTCTCCTTGCTAAAGAAATGGATAGGGAATTAGTAATTAGTAGGTACTCTCCCCAAAAGTAACCTACTAATGCCAATATTTTATTGGCTGGAGTTTCGCTTATTGAAAACCACGCCGGTTGCATCCTAGAGCCATCGCAAGGCATCTGTCTCCACTGACTCTATCCCAGTCGAATAGATTCCTCCAATAGATAAATTCCGGTATTGGGTTGCTGTGGGTAATCCTCTGGCTCGGATGCGGTGAACGGTGACCTTTCTCGTTGACGTATACCCGATCTTGCCCAACCATCCAGGAGCACATATTCATTATCGGTTGCGTTCGACTCACCGGAATTCAGGGGTTCAGACTAGGGCGGAGCATCTCGAGGTGGGTTTGATACTACTTGATAAAAGAACTTAGGGAATATAGGTGCAGGGGAGAACGGCATACTCTGTAATGGATTTGGCTTGCGCGGTGTACTCATTTTGGTGATATGCTATGGTTGACTCTTTCCCTGGTTGATTTAGATTTGTGTCGCCTCTTCCGAGATCATGAAAGGATTGTGCCATGAACGGGACCGAAGTGTTGAGTAGGGCATCCTAAGGGTGGAGTGGTTCCTATGGCGATCATGGTGTAATGAAGGAGTTACTGTAGAGACCTTTTGCTCGTGAAATTCATCTACAGTGAATTGGGGCGTCGTTGGCTTACCTGAAAACCGTATGGACCATTCACTCCGCTGGAGAGATCCGTTCGAGGGCTAACGTTATGCTATGGTGAGAGATGTGAACTGGTTCCCTCTGCGTGAGCAACGAGAGGAAGTCATACGAAAAAGGGGACAGTCTCTGCGTTATAGCGTGAAATTTAAGAAATACATGAATGCTAACATAACGGAACAGGTAGTAAACTGGCTGCAACGTAGAAATTGAAGGAAACTTAGCCTATGAGTGTCTTAGGTGGTGCTAAGGCGTGGATTTGACAGTCTTCTGGTAATGCTTTTGTGCATGTCTTCAGTCATCTTGGCAGAGTGTGACGATGGCTGCGATAGTCTCTCAAGTGAGATCTCAGAAAAATTATATAAAATAATGCCTTCCGCTTAGCCAGCTGTGCCTTGCCCAGCCGATTGTACTGCGTAGCGCAGAAGGGAAATCTATATAGGATACAGAAAACTCCCTGTCAAAGTATGGACGACGGTTCCCAGAGATCATCGTATGACTTGCCGTTGGTTGGCTTTTGAAGATTAGACAATGTTGACAATGTTGACCGCCTTGGACTCCATGAATTTCTTGGCCCACTTTCGCTGTACGTGGTGTTGATACCAAACCAGTGGAGTGGATAGACTACTCTCCGACCCCTGGATCCCTAAAGTGATTCGGGCGGATTTCGCTAGAAAATTCGCTAGCGGCGAACGGCTTCGCAGAACCATAACTAGCCAATGGTATGTTTGCAAGGCTGTATTGCCGTCAAAGTCATGCGCTTGGAATAGAAGACGCGCTGACAAGTCGAGCTATTGAGCATCCGCCGCAGAGTAGAAACAGATGTGGCGCAGCTGAAGGCAAAAGCCAACCAACATCTCACTGAATGTAATGGAGTTGAACCAAACCAGTAGGAAAGTTAGAAGCTTAATTCAGCGAGACTCGGTAAGGAAGAAAAAGCAATGTTGATTCCAAAACGTATTTTGGGCGATACACATCGCCAAGTTCTACTTCCACCCCTCAGACTCGTCTATTTTGGCTGCCTGAGGTTTGGAGTTCTGTTCGCTCAGCTTACTGTTACATATCACATGGTATGGAACAATCCGTCTTCAGCTACAGGCCAAGCACTCACCTCTGCACGACAGCCATTCAAGGTGACAACGCCTGCGGCTAACTACGCAGCGCCCACATACCAAGAACAGCGCCATCCAGCCGTTGCGCCGCCTACCTCCAATTAACGTACAATTAACATCACAACTCTCCTTTCGCATTTCATAAATGAGGTCTTCGATGACATCCAGGAATAGAAGCACAGTTCTTATGGCGCGCATACGAGTTATGGGAGGTCGTACCTGTATCGTGGGCTTAGATCGAAAGGGGATAAATATGAGTCTCATAATGGCCCACATGCGGGGAAGGGGGGATTTTCGACTCGCTGTCAGGAATACGCCCATGTCGCGAAGTCTGGTAGACCCGTTACCTTTAAAAATATACCCCTATCTCCTAATTCCTCTTATAATATCTCTTACTATCTTCATCCTCTGCCTCACGTCGATCCACATGCATAAGAATACCACTACCATGTTCTGTTGCCCTAGTCCCAGTAAATATAAACCAAGACTTTCTCCATCTTTCTCGATTGCCGTTTCTCTACTTTTCTTCCACGTCTCTTGTGTGGCGTCCGAGGGGAATGAGGCTAATAGCATCCGGCGTACGTGGATCCCCATCCCTAGCCTTGTTCTTGAGCCATTCCTGCCAATATTGTTTCTCCTGACTTTCTCAGTGTGCCACTAACAACCCGTCTTTCAGTCGGCATTGGGCTTGGACTTGGTCTCGGTATACCCATCGGTCTATTCATAATCGGCATCATCGTATGGCGGGCAGTGCATCGCTGTCGCCAGAATCGGAGGGCTAGCACTACTGACAGTGAGAGCGGAAGAGGATGGATAGCGCTCCGCCGTGGAAGTTATGGAATTGAGGAAATAAGGATGTCATGAGCGCGTTGCTGTATGTAAGGTCGGGGATGGAAGATAACCATGAGTCATGGCGCTGGCCGCAGCTAGACAAAATGTCGAAAGAAATGATACCCTAGAGCAATAAAGAGGGCATGGCATCAAACTGGAATTTCTTATCCCTGTGCTAATGCCACCGGTAGCTGTTGATATCATTTTTACGTTCTTTGCCCTCTCTCCAGGTCGCCGTGAATGCCAATTTGAACACTCCGGGCTTCTTCCAAAAACTTCTCAAACGCTTCAACAGGCAATTAAATCCCCTCTTTGCCATTTCCTTTGACCCCCATACTGCCCTCGCCTGTCAGCAATGCACGCTAGCCGAGGACCGGCGAATGAGCAAGAAGTCATGATATGCACATGAAAATTTCTGGCCGCTGGCAAGTCCTCCGGGCCTGCTAAAAGATACGCTCCAGCCGGCAAACTAAAGGTAATGCGTGCAATTGATGCACGCCGACAAAGGGAATCTAAAAATGTGCCTACGCTGCCGTAATTAGCTCTTGATACTACTGTGAACCGTGGTAAGAATTGCGGGCCGACCCTACGTTAGCGTACTAGAACCAGCACCCACGGCTCAAGGCGTAGTCTATCATTCTTAGCAGCCTAACAGATTCAACAAAATCTTGGCATCTCATTCCTTTGCCAGTGCCAAAGTCTCAGTTTAATACCAAAAAGCTGTCTCCCGAGGGCTGGGGCGAGCTGCCTTGGGCAACGGCATATTGAAGCTAGAAGGCTGGATGAATAGATCTGATTCCGGAGGAGCTTGTCCCAGGCTTTACGAGATTGTCGGCAATGTTGTTAAAGAGACCTGATATGAAGACTACTGACGTAGCGGCAGACTGGTGCATTCGGCTGCTTCTCTGAGCCTCTTGTGTGTGATGTGTCCCATGTGAACGCAAGACAACGGTGTTTGGCTTATGACCTGGGATTTTCCCTTGGAGAAACGTACCGCGACGGGCATTGTGTTGTTTGATCTTCCTTTCTTTATGTCTAGCCAGGAAAGACTGACTGAAATCGTAACAGCGGAGCCTTAGGAAAGTCCATGTTCCGGCCTAAAAGATTATAAGTGCATGGATTCCTGCTCACGGTGCCGTATGAATATTTTCCCGATAATTGCAAATATACCATCAATCTTCGCTGATAATGCTGGGAGGAACTGGTTTTGTGGCATCTCTTTGATAGAACACAATGCATGATAAAAAGTAATAACCCTACATGGCATAATGTAAAGAATCCAGTTGCTGCGCCTCGCTCAAAAGAATTTAAATCATGTCGTAAAAGTACACCAAACCCCTCGGATCACGGCGAAATCGGCACATTTCCCACAATCGTCCAATCCGTACCGTTATTCAGGACTTCTCTCAACGCGCCACCAGCTTGGAAATAACACCTCGTCATGTCCTGGCTAACCTCCAGCGGAAGGTTAAACCATGAGCTTGGTGTTAAACACGTTATTGATGTGCCGTTGTCCGCGCCTTTGAATGCCGTAAAAGTGGACGGGCCCTTCCAACCCGATGCGTCGTCCTCCCACACGACCTGTATGGTGCTAGTTGTGTCTTGATAGAGGACATATTGGTTGAGGTCGCTACTACCATTGCGCGCGGATGAGAACACAGCGATGTTTGCGGCAGAGGGGATGGATCCCGAAAAGGTTCCAGCTGTGCAGCGCGCAGTTAGCGGGTGCCCTCAAGGAGGTAGGAAACTAAATGAATGACATACCAGTAGCGAATAAACCAGAGGTCGAATTCCGCGAATAATCAATTACTTTACCATCATCACGCTGATAAAATACGGACATATCGGTGAGATTTTGCGTCTGCGGTACAATCACCAGCCCGCCATTAGCAGACGCGCTCACGTTGACCGGCGCCATAGACCAACATCCAGGCACTGTGCAATCATAGACGATCTCTTGTAGATTATTCGATGAATCCTCCCATATAATAAACGGCCAATATGTCGTTAATCGCGTTTGAGAGCCAGCGGTTATTGTATTCTGGGTTAAGCTTCCGCTTTTGCCGGTTCTAGTGGTGTTATCCCAATTCCATTCCACGATATGGTCTTGCCGTCCGTTAGCAACACGTCCGATCGAACTCTGGGGTACACTCACTTTGATTATCTAGGTAGAATAATTCTATTTGATAAGTCTGTTATTCAAGCTATTAGCAAAAGAAAGTGGCTCATATGAAAGGAAGGAATTGCACCGTATCTGTCGCATAGAAGCTATGGTTGAAATTTGTAACAGCCAAAGGACTTCCAGTTTTGGCCGTGGTAAAGTTTGATGTCTGTGTCCAATTCCCGGTGCCCGATTCATAGGCAGAATATGAGAGGTAGTTGTCATCGTTCTGAAAGTAAACACGAATCGAGAAGTTTCCCCCAGTTCTCCAACCAGTAACTGCCAGCGGAGAATTTTCACGAATTCCAATCGGCCTGGAAGTACTCGTAGGTGCTGCTGTAGGATTGCTTGTTGTTGTGGTTGCAGGCTGTGCGCTGGAGTTGTTGCTGTTATGGTTCAAAGTTGTGCCAAGAACTCCTCCTAGGACAGCGCCTACGATTATTAAGACTACTGCAACGACAAGAATCCATAGCCGTCGCCCATGAAGAAAGGAGTTTCGAGGTGCTGGTGGTGCTTGCACCATCTCTTTTTCTGGAGCATAGTACGCATACTGCTCTACAACCTGGGGTGATTCATTGTACCGAACATCCGCGACCTCTAACCCTTCAGGTGGGACGACTGCCTCCTTATGGGCATCAGAATCTTTCTAGAGACGCGTAAGCCGAAAGATTATATATTAGGCCCATCAAATAGTAAGGTTCTTACTTACACTCATATTCCAGGTGTTGGGACAGCTCCCTTCATGACGCTTCCTGAAAATCGGGCAGCGAGCTTGAGGAGGGGATTTCGTGGAGGGAACCCTCCATTGTATTGCGGACCATCAGCAATTTGACGTGGTGTAAGGTTGCGGATCCTAATCGCCAAGCCTCGTGCACTGAGTCCCTCGTACCCAATGGGGATGAGCCCGAGGTCATTCAAGGGGCCTGGTCTGGCGCTGAGCCGGGCAAGGATGGATGTTGGTGGCAGCGGGCGAGCTTGATGCCGTTAAGCTGAATTTCTGTCGTGGGCCGCTGTGGGGCTGGGAGTCCGCGTTTGAAATTGACGTCTCGTAGGGGTTTTGGATGTGGAATTCTGCCTTGTCAAGTATTATCACAGCTATCATCACAATCACCTGCCAGGGGAGGGAGAGGTGCAGGAACAAAAGTCCGGTGACCTAAAGCCCGCACGTGCCGAATTCTTTGCGACAGCGGGAATGAATGAGGACTTGTCCGGGCTGATGGTAGGGTTCGCGTTTTGTGGGGCTGACCCTTGAGCGATTTATTTCTGTACAGGCGAAACAAACGTACATGACTACGAGGGCGCGTAAAGACCATTATCCCTTAACCCGTCAAAATTGGTCCTTACGGTATCGATAAGAGCTCACCAATCAAACCGGTTGAATCAAGCAGTCGTTCTCAGAAATACGAAGCCTTTGACTTCGTTGAGAACAATGTTCCGCACGGACCACTTACGCTAAGGGCCTTGACGGGTTAAGGGATAATACCCAGTTACACCTCTCCAGTGTCTCCCCTTGCGTGCGCGCGCAACACAGCAATTTCGGCGATCACTAGTCAAGTGCACCATCCAGCGTACACACTGTGCGCTTGCCAAAAGAGCTGTAAACCCGCAAGAAAGGTAAAGACTTTAATTTTTTAAGGTTAATCGGAAGAGTTAAACCTGGAATTCTCTAGTTCTAGTGCGCATAAAGCGAAATTGCTTTGTGTTGCGTGCGCACACTGGAGGTGTAACAGACTGTACCGAAGCTCGTGATGATGATTACAATATCTTAGCTATTGAAGGTCAACACCACGCCAAGCTTCCCCAGCCACCGCCCAGGTGCATGGTTTCATCAGCCGTCGCTAGTCCCTAGTAGTAATAGCTGATCTAAAATACATCGCTGGCGTCCTCAGTCCAACGCTCGTCTTACGGGATTAGAATCGAAGTTAGTATACCAATGAAAATAACCGAACATCAGTACAGGGCTCCAAAATGTCTAGCCCATATTCACATTGCTCCAAGCTGCGGCTCGCTCAATTAGACAGATGGAAAAGTAGAAACATCCTAAGGGTATCATTATCACATCGTAGTCACACTCGCTCGTTCACAAAAATAGTGTGAAGAAATATAAAACACATCTGCAGATACAGATCCGAGAATCGCATGGCCGCCTCAACTCAAAAAACCTCAGGTCTCTCAAGATTCTACGCACTCCCTTCCATACTCAACAAAACATCTAGCAAATCGTACCCTCCGACGTCTGGCCCGAACGTTGTTTGTGTGATCTCCGCTCCATAGTTATTCAGAAGTGGGTCTAGTGGGAGTGCCAACCAGTCCGGCGCATAGCCATCTGCAGTATTGTCACCGCCTAGGTTAGGCGTCGCAGCTCCAAATTGTGCACCACCAGCACCAGCTCCACTAAAGTCGTACCCGTTTGGCCCAAAGCCCGGCGGCGGCATGATGGAGATGTTGTTTGAAACCGGATCATACGTTTCCGTGGAAATACCCCAGAGTGGATGATTGGGGGTTGCGCGACCACTGCTGATGCCAATGGAAGGACTACCAGGGCCTGGAAGGCCGTGATGACCATATCCTGTGACGCCCCCACTCCATTGCGTACCTAGATGTCCTGCTTGCTGCGCGTGAGTTTGTTGCGGCGGGGGCATCAGAGGCGTGTGTTGCCCAGTGCCAGCCCCCGCGTGAGGAGGCGAATGACTTGGGGCTCGAGAAATGCCAGTGGAACCATTGGCAGCCATGCGCACAAAACGAGAGCGAATGCGGTTAGTGAGAGTGTCTAGAAGGTCGGCAAATCGATTGCCAACATGAACATCGTCGACGATAGAAGCGCGAAGGGCAGATACGGCACGGTCCATAAGGCCGAGAGAAATAGCCACGTCGTCTTCTGTTGCGCCGAGAGCGAATGTCTAAGGTACGAGAAAGTGTTAACAAATGCTAGGTAAAGCAGCGAAACGAGAGGCTGTATAGTATCAAAAGAAAGGGGGAATGGCGCCTTACCTTCAAGAGGATGATTGCCACAGAGACGATCCTGAAAAACGTTCGCACAGGCGCATGTTTGAGGTAATCTCCCGGATAGAGCCCGTCAACCACAACTTTGAGGACATTTCGGCTCGCATCTATGACTTCCTTGATGTAATACTGATCGTTGCCGTACCACTTGACCAATGTAGAAAACGGTATCGCACCGCCATCCTTAGAAGTTGAGCTAGACGGCCCATTCGAAGCGCCGTTGGGTGGCTGCAGATGAGTTTGCATGGGCGTGTTATGTGTACAACGCTCGACAACAGCTTGAAGAGCAAGAGAATTGAGGTACACGCGGCAATATTCGAATTCAATTGTAAGGATATGTCGTAGCTGCGTTGGTACTGTTCAAATGTCAACATCGTAGCCCTATTTAATAAAATATCAGTCTTACTCTGCAGGGATTGCTCGAAGCCTCTCCTCCAATCCCTTAATGGCGTTTGGAAAAATCGTAGTAGTTCCACATATTTACCCGATTTGATTATGTCTCTCGTCTGGCGCCGATTAGGAAACATCTGATGATTGCCCATCTCCATAATTTTCGCAATCTGCTGCCAAAAATCGAGTACTAAGTCCTGGATAACATGGCGAGTCTGAGTAGCCACCGGTTCATAAGGATGTCGTTGCCCATCGGCTCGCATCATTTGAGACTGTCGTTGGATTTCTGCCATTCGCTCTTGGTAGAGCTGGGGCGGAGACTTCATAGGCGAGTAATCCCGCTCAACTTTTGGGAGCATGGAGGTTAAACCAAGCCGTCCACTAGTTTGAGTGACATAGATGAGTAGCAGGTCCTTTAGATGATTCTTGCGGCGGAAATAGGCTTTGACGGTTGAGTGCGGAAGATTTTGATTGGCTTGCTCGAATTCCACTTCGCTCGTCTCGTCGAAAACTGCAGCATGTTAGTGACGCAACAGAAGGGCAATTAGTTAGACATTACCTCCAATTTCAAAAGCTAATGCCATAGCATTTCCGAGCAACATCCAACACCTGGCGTCATCAGTGACTTCTCCCACGTAAAAGCTCAAGGAGGCTTACATTCGGTCACTTCGCCAACAAGGCTCGAGCCAACTATCAATACGCTGTCCACCAACACCTTTGTACAAGTCAGGAGAAACCCCATTCCCAGAAGCACCGCCGTTGGGGTCCAGCGAGGCCTCGTCGGGGACCATGAGTTCATCATCATCGTCTCCGGGAGGGAAATGTAGTGCACGAGGGTGCCATTCAGTTAAGAGCATCAAACTTTCCACAGTGCCAAGTGTCCGGAGGCCTTTTCGCGAGAGGGGGTTGACATCAGATCCAGGTTGCTGTCCTGCTCCACAGAACCCTCCACCAAATTGCTCTTGTCCCCAGATCATCCTATCAATCATACCTTGGAGGTAAGACCAAAGTTTCTCGTGGATAGCATACGGGCGGGACATAGCTCCAGGACCAGTGAGTCTCGCGTATCGTGAGGAAATCGTGAGCAAGGTCACAACTAACATTGGCTCTTCTCTGAGAAGCTTGGCATGCGTGGCGTGATCTCGATAATCCGGAACCACAATAGGCGTCAGCGGAGAGAGATAGGTGTAGAAGTAATCCATGTAGGCGATAGCTTCCTGCGCGGTGAGCCATCCCGCTCGCACAAAGCGGAACCTTGACCATGCTTTCACAGCCTCAGCGAAGCTCGCATCATCTGATGGATTCTCCCCATTTATGTATGAGTGAGTGATAGCTGGGTCGACTGCTGGGTCACCTGCTGTGCGAGATTGATTGCGCCCATCTATGCCTCGGATACCATTGGCTTGAGGGCTTGGGAAGCTCGTCTGGGAGCCTGGAGTGTTACCAGTGCCCATCATGGGACGTTGAAGACTGCCGGAACTTCCAGTCCGATGGTGATCGATGTCCCCATTGCGGCCTGCGGCCTCAAATAGGAGGTTTAGCGCATCATGCCCGCTATAGACCTCCTTCTTCTGCAGTATTGCCGCCGTCGCATTATTGACCTTCTGATCCTCATCATCGTTGGACGCATTGGGATTTGCGGTCGGGCGACGGAGGGGTTCGAATCTGCCCACCGACCCACCAGGCGTCAGAGGCTGCTCTTGCTGAATCGCTGTAGTATAAGCAGTCGAGGTGCTTGAGCGACTAATCTGAATAGGATCAGGACGTGGTGCGCTGGCAGGAGTTCCATCAGGTGGCCCTGATCTCAATCTCTTTCTCCCATTTCGAATCTCGTAATCTGATATTTCGCCGTCATCGAGTCCATCACCTCCATCTGCCGGTTTACGCTTCCTCCGCGTGGCAGAGAAATAACATTCCTTACTTTCGCGCCGGCATCTGACGCAAGGTGGGTCGTGAGGGTTATCTACCGGACCAAGGTCGCATCGCACTTTTCGACGGCGACAGGGGATGCAGGCTTGGTAGGTGCGAGTATGGGCTTGCTGCGGGCCTCTAGGAGGAGGGGAGGCGTTCGATATGGTGGTTGAGATAGTGGACATTTCTGTTCGGCTTGCGACGGGTTACGGACAGCCCTGGTCTGAGGGCGAACGGCGGGACGGTCGAAGCTAATGTGTGATACAAGTAACAAAGAAGCACGGCACCGAGGAAATCCAATAAATGCACAAAAAGTCAATCCAGGATGCGCGAGAAGAAGGACGAGTGGTGGATGGTGACCTGCGTTCAGACGTTCAGACGGACGTTCCGTCGTCACCGAGATTTTGCGCTTCTCGCTGCCTGGTGTTGGCCTCTGAGCACCCTGACACTGGCTGCCAATTCGCCTTGATCAGGCGCATGCCTCAATGAACGTCCAGCAAGAACCCGTAATATCAGGAAAGTAGTATTCAACGTGATTTGAAGGGTCAATTGTGAGGCCCATGCCATTCTACAAGAAGCCCGCCGGCCGCTACCTCCATGTCACATGGATTAGTAAAAGTACAGTGAATTCACTGAATTTGGCTACACCATCGATACGCTTGTCTTCGCGGCACCGTTTATGCAAAGCTTCAAATAGTAGCATATCCCCGCCCTTGTTCATCTTCGCATTTGCTTTTTTGAGCTGCAAAGCGGAACAGGTCTTCTCACCCCCACCTCCTCTCATCAAGCCAGTCCCAGCAAAACACATTTACAAACCTCTTCCCTAAACTTCCGCCTGCGTTCGCCTAATCTGTCGTTGCTCCAATTCCTTGTAAAAATCTTCCATGTCCTCCTCATCCCTGTAGATGAGTCTCAGTCCGTCCCTGTGCAGAAGAAGCATGAAGAAAGCAAGTATGATCTGAAACCCAAGAGCGCCAGCAATCATGGTGTAATAGAAATACTTATGTTTTTGCTCCCACTCGTCCAAGCCTAGTGTGACCTGGGCATTTTTAAACCCTAGTGTCCGGCGAGCAGACCAGCAATCACCATCCTAGACGAGACTTAGCAGGACCGGCTAACTAGATGAGGTGGAGACGACCTACCTTTAAAGGGTAGGAATAAGACAAGGGTCATCGGCGTGGCGAACATAGCATCTTTCATAGTGATTGCAAAGAATAGGTGTTTATCCCTCTCGCACTTTGCTTCTGCGTTTTGGGTCCGAGAACTGTCCGTATATTTACAAAACATCTGAGTTAAAGCACAGCTGAAGCACCAGGCCATAAAGTAGGATAACTCTATGATCGAGCGGCATCCGAGACCTACAGTGGGGTTGAACCAGGACATTAAAAATGAGCAGCGGAAAGGAGTGCTAGGCCAAAGACGAACTTATCGTAGGGCTCCTCAAAAGATTTCTGTGAACGCCAAGTATACATAGCGCCATTCCAAGGCTTTAAACAGGTCAGCGGTAAGTCTCCTTGGTCAGGTCTAATGTGTTGGGAATGCTCCAGCAGCAGAGCTCAGAGTAATTGCGGACAAGAGCTAGTAATGCTACTCTCGGAGAGCTATTGCGAGGGAAGTGGACTGGCGTGCTTGTTGAAGCTTTCCCACTGGCCATCAAAGTAAACATGGGATATGCGTAAGCAATAATAGTTAGCATAGATCGTCGAGCACTCTTGATTCGGTTTTGGGAGAGAACCGTACTAGCATGATTGCATGGTATCAGGATATCCTCACGATCCTCTCTAGTGAGTCGGTCGTCCTGAATGAAGTTTACGAGCTTTCTTGCGAAGAACCCTCCCGGTATTCCTTTGCTTGTTACGCGATATTTCGGATCGAAGTCATCTAACGCAAAGCATATGACTTCTAAATGC
>Ga0307515_10019431_pt1 | contig 12223 bp, 11 predicted proteins | sample 17_EM_MG_FD_194513 | JGI IMG/M metagenome (GOLD analysis project Ga0307515, IMG submission 194513) | Populus trichocarpa ectomycorrhiza microbial communities from riparian zone in the Pacific Northwest, United States - 17_EM | ecosystem: Host-associated > Plants > Roots > Unclassified | place...
GAACAAGGCATTCATTTTTCACTAGTCCCATGTAAGACCGGTGATATTATAACGCATTTTTTCTAGATCTGTCTTGATTATACTATGACAGAACTGCAGCTGTGAATTCTGTTATTAGAGGTTTTAGGGCTTCTTAACTGGTTAAAAGCGAGATGCACGAATGGCATTGACATGCTGAAAATAAGCTCAAGTTTGATTGTTCTTTTGCCTCTGGTAGAGGTACGTCTAAGAGACCTTGGATTCTCCAGCTTCTCCAGCTAAAACTGGACGTGTATAGTATTTGGACGAGTTCAACTACAGAGCGTGGGCACGCAGAAAAGGAGTGCTGGCGTCCATATCAGCTAGGACACTTCTTGATCATATGTCAAACACACATTGGAGCTTGTTCTAGACAGAAAACGGGTCATTTAGAATCATATGATCTTATCTCTAAATTAGCAAGTGCAGAGAGATCCAACAAAGACTAAAGATGAAAATTCCAAGTTGTGGGGTGTTTAGAATTGTTGAACCCACCCACCACTGCCAATTTTATTCCTCAAAGAAAGGCCGCATATGAGACTGTCGATGCTTGCTTCTGAGGTTTCTCCTCCTTGCGGTCAAAATAGATCGCGTGGGACGTCCACAGCTCCATAAAATAATGAATCGTATTCCAAGTTTGTGGAGACAGGACACGGGATTGTATGCGGGCAGGGCCTTTACAATAAAGGGCAAAGCTAGTTTGCAAGATAAAAGTTGGCACGCACGAGTCCTCTCAGGCACATATGACAAAGGTAAAGGCCTGTTGAACAAGATAGAAAATTTTGGCATCAATACGGCGGCATCCAATGCAATGTAACTGCGTTGTAGTTGAAAAGAAAAGGGGAAATGGCTTTCCTCTACATTGGCACGAGGGTATATTGCACAACTCAATCAATGCTTCTGTCTGCTTTAACGGCTAGCTAACATCTTCCTCCACCGCCAAGAGTTTCAGAAGATAACGTCCGTGTAGCTTACCACGTGTCAAGTGTCTACAATGTAAGTAATTCTGCCATGAATGAGTTAGGTAAGGACGGCTATAATGCCACTCAGTTAGAGGAGGATATTGAATGCATTTAAGTACAGAACTCTTTCTTCTCATCCCTGCTAAATTTACCACTGCTGGTTTTAGCATGGTGGTAGTTTTTGTTTTTCAGATAATTTTTTGAATTATCTTATTTTTAAAGAATCAAATTAATGTTTTTGAGCTCGGGATAATAAATGCTTTTTAAAATGTGTTTTTGTTTAGAAATATATTAAAATAATTTTTTTTAATTCATTTATAATATTAACATATTAAAATGACATAAAAATATATATATAAAAAATAATCATGTAGTATCTTGTTGAATTCAAACCCCAGATGATAAAGAGGACGCAAACTCACTTCCTAACAAACCAACTCCTCAAAGTTGAGTCCAATACTATGTAACACCATACACACACACACACACGACACAACATAGTTCTATGTCATGATGATGATAGGAGCGGTGGAGCTAGTATAGTAGAGCCTGGACTCCTGGGAGATCCTCCCCTGAATATGGGTTCTAGGCATCATATTTGCTGGACTTCTAAGAGAACTTAATTGAGCTGGTTTCATTCTATATGATCCAACCAGAGCCTCAACAACATTAATCTTTCGAGTACCAGGATTAAACTCTCAACCGATCAAGTAGTTTCTCGCTTGATACTGTAAATTTGGACAACGAAGGTTCCAAATGGGAACTCCCAGAACATCAGAATCTGCGTGTAGCAATAAATCAGGGGACCCGCCCCCATGCCATATGACAAAGGTATCCTTTATCATCGCTAGTCTTAAATAGGTTGTCCGTACTACCAACTGTTCTCTTCGTTTAAATTGTTTTTTTTTCAACATCTTATAAATACAGGCAGTTGGGGAGTTAATGACATCTCTACTCATTTACTTCGTTTTCTTGACAATTGCTGCGGTGTTCATAACATCAAGCCTTTATATTCTTCTCCTTAAATCTTGGTTGTGTTTCCTGTATCTATCAAGGAACATGGATTGGTCACACAAACTTCTTTTCTGTGTTTTTCTTATTTTTGCTGCAGCCATTGGTGGAACTCAAGCTGATGCCACAGTCACCGGCACTGTCTTTTGTGACCAATGCAAGGATGGCCAAGTATCCCTTTTTGACTATCCCATTTATGGTGAGATGAAGATCCACTGCGGTCATCAGCTAAATTTCTTCTATCCACTTCCTTGTGTTTCCTAGTAATCATTTGACAATGTTGTTTCTGCAGGAATCAAAGTTACAATGACCTGTGCTGATGCTAGTGGTCAAATCACAATGTCAAGGGAAGAGACCACAAATTGGTTTGGAAACTATGTAATGACGTTTGATGGCAGCCCAGATTTGAGCAATTGTTATGCTCAGGTTTCAAGCAGTGGTCAGGGTTCAAATGCCTGTGGTGCAGCAGCTGGTCCTGCCCAAAAGCTTAGACTAACGTTCAGGATGTTTGATATGGAGTTTTACGCGGTGGATTCTTTGCTAACTGAGCCTTCAGCCTCCATGTCTTTTTGTCCAAGGTCTGTGAACCCAGTGCCTGCACCTGTAACACCTGTAACACCTGTAAGGCCTCCAGTAACTCCTACAACACCTCCCCCTGCTTTCAGGCTTCCTCGAATGCCTCCACTGCCTCCACTGCCTCCTATGTCACCAGTTCCCATCCTAGAAGCATCAGCATGTCCACACCAGTAAGTTCATTATCAAGGACTCATTGTTTTGGTTATTTGAAATTCATACCATTCCAATGGGACTTCAAATAGGGTAGACTTGTATGATCTATGTTTCCACTAACAAGAGCAAGTAATTCTTCAGGAGCTGGACTATGCCAGAGTACAAATGCTACTGGAGGGCAGTGAGCCCTGACATGAAGGTAGCTGTTGTCTTCGGGTTGCTCGCGGCTAGAAGATACGGAACAGATATGACATTATGGCAAGGCTTGCAAGGGAGAGGTGACCCGTACAGGACTCTCCTGAGGGAAGGAACAACTGCTCTCCTCAATTCCTATAACAGCATTGAGTTCCCTTACAATGCAATCAGTGTGGTCACACGCATGAACTGGGCCTTGATGGGTTCCCAAAGGAGTGTCCTCCTGACAGCTTTGAGATTCATGAGGGCAAATTCTGGTTATGGCAGAGTCACCTGCAAATTCAACACTTGCAAATGATGTATATTATTCATTGGCTTTTGTTTGTCCATTGGATATATTCTATTCCTTCTATAATTATGCACTATATTCCCATTCCTGTCTTGTTCTTCATGCTTGTTTAGTACAAGCACTGAGATTTGTATCGATTTATCAACTATTGATATTATCATATATATGATTATAATTCAGTTTTGAGAATGTTTCATTTTTAGATTATATGCTTCCAAAAAAAAGGAAAAAAAAGCCAATAATTACAAGTGATATTCCTTAAATTTGATACATCATAGATCATAGCTTTTGTGAGGGATTGATTCTTAATTTGGGCATGTTTGGGTTTTAATGTAGTTAGTTTCCTATTAGTTAATGCTTTTAATCTTGATTCTTGAATTTAAATTCTTGTATTTATTAAATTTTAGTTGAACAATGATTTGAAGCTTGACTAAGATTGTTTTTATTTTTTATTTATTTTGACATGACTAAATCTGAGTAATTATATGAGTTGACACATAATTTAATTGTCCAGACCAAACACTACTAGATTTAACCTAATAAATTAAAAAATTCAAAAAATATTATTTTAAATAAAAATAATAATAAACTTAAGTTTGCATAGTTATGTACAGACAATAATAAGATCCTTCTTTAAATTATATATCAATAAACTTAAGGCTTGATGCTAAAAATGTTCACGGTCCCTATACTTCTTACAATTAGTAAAACCAAACCTATACTTTTAATTAACTTAAACCAACCCCTCCGTTCCAATTAAATGCAATTTAAGATCCTTCTTTGAATTATAATTATGAAGCAGCATTCATATAGACATTGATTAAGAGGCTGAAATCAACTCTGATTTGAAGTGAAGGGATTGATTTGATCCGATTCAAAGTAAATGTCTTGATTAAAAAAATACAATAAGTAGAAGGACTACATTTGAATCTTAGCCCCAAAAAATACGCTAATCTAACGGCTCAAAACTATTTCCTTATGAAATCAACGACTATTCCTTTCCCAATACTCACAAGCCCCAACAGTCAACACCAAGCTGCTCCTTAAATTTAACCAGATAAAGCACTCCATTCGATGCTCTATCCCTCCAATAGTTTGACTTTTGACCTTCAACTCTTGAACCAAAATGAAGATCCTCAAAAACCCAGCAAGGAGTCTCCCCTCTCTATGTCCATTAACGATTTTTCTACTTCTCCTTTTTGTCAACACAATAAAGGGTTCACCATTTTCAATCCAAGAAGCCACAATCCAAGAAATCCAACAAGCATTTGCTCAAAACAAACTAACTTCAAAACAGCTAGTCAACTTCTACTTAGATAGAATCCAAGAACTGAACCCTTTACTTCACAGTGTACTAGAAGTCAATCCAGACGCATTAGAACAAGCTGGAAAGGCTGATGAAGATAGGGAAAGAAACAAGGGCAAGCGGTTCTTAGGGGACTTGCATGGGATTCCAGTGTTGTTGAAGGACAGTATAGGGACTAAAGATAAGCTGAACACAACTTGTGGGTCATATGCTTTGGTGGGATCAGAGGTTGCTCGTGATGCCCACGTGGTGGAGAAGTTGAGGAATGCTGGTGCTGTGATTCTAGGGAAGGCCAGTCTTAGTGAGTGGTATAATTGTAGGTCTTTTGACATTCCTGATGGTTGGTGTGCTAGAGGTGGCCTAGCTAAGGTTAGTTTCTTTCTTTCTTTATTAATTTTGAGAAACATTAATGGCTGTGCAATTTGAGATTTTCCCTCTTAGAATTTTTAGATGCTTATAATTGATAGTGGGAAAAAGGTTCAATATTGAGTAGCATTTGTTGATATTTTATGGCTTATAATTTATAACTCTTGCATTGGATTCCAGGTTTGGTGAAACATAAGGTACCAGTAGAGATTTTATTAAGTTCTTTCCAACCTGGCTCTGTTTGGTTATGAGTTATGACTTGTGTACTGTTAAAAAATAATGATATGAATACAATGTTATATTGTTATTAATTTGCATAATAATGGAATCATCAGCCTTTTGATTCATGTACTGATTTTGTTGTTTTGGATAAATGTGTTTCTTGTATTAATTCAATCAATTGGTGAATCAAACATTGCCATGTGTGATGATAAACATTAGACAAAACCAACACTTTGTGGAAATGTGCAGAATCCTTATGTCGAATCGGCAGATCCATGTGGTTCAAGCAGTGGATCAGCAATATCAGTGGCTGCAAATATGGTGGCAGTATCACTAGGGACCGAAACTGATGGTTCTATCATCTGCCCTGCTGATCACAACTCAGTTGTTGGGCTCAAGCCAACAGTTGGCCTCACTAGTCGGGCTGGTGTCATCCCAATTTCGCCTCGCCAGGACACCATTGGGTAAGCCAGCCAATTATCACATTTCTTTTAATCTTGAAAAATTGTAATGATGAAGTCACAAGACAGTCATTTTGGTTCTGTTGGCTAAACGCTGTAGGTATTAAGAATTTATGAACCATCTTCCCTGTAGTTTCTTGTAATGGTACAATTGCAAGATGCAAGAATGCAGTGCTGGTCAAATAACATGCATATTTTGGATGCTGACATGCACACTTTACCTTTTCTTTCTGCAATCCTCTTTTGAAGAGAGAAACTCAGAAAGAGATAGTGAGATCAACAGGTTGACTGTTAATGTAACTTTTCATTTACTTATTGAGTAGGTATTAACTGAAGAATTTTTATACCAACAAAAAAATGAAGGCCTATATGCAGGACAGTGTCAGATGCAGTGTATGTGCTTGATGCAATTGTTGGTTTTGATCCAAGAGACTCTCAAGCAACAACCAAAGCTGCTGAGTTTATACCTGCTGGTGGTTACAAACAGTTTCTGAAGAAGGATGGGCTCAAAGGGAAGAGAGTGGGCATAGTGAGAAATCCATTTTTGGACTCCTTCAACGATTCAACTGTTATCTCAACATTCAACCACCATCTGGAAGTGTTAAGGTTAGTGTCAAGCAACAATGATGACAAGTACTACCAACATGGACAAATCACACACATCAATCTGACACTGCACTTATGCTTAAATTTGACTTGGATATTATAGGCAAGGTGGTGCAAATATAGTGGATAATCTTCAAATAGACAATATTGATGTCATTTTGGATCCATATCGAAGCGGCGAAGTAATTGTAATGCTAGCTGAGTTCAAGCTCACAATCAAACAGTACCTTGAAGAACTAATAAAATCTCCTGTGAGGTCATTGGCAGACATCATCGCTTTCAACAACAATAATCCTGATCTGGTAAGTAGTTTCTATGATCATGCTTTACCAAAAAAATCAAATAGTCAGAAGAACTTAGCTCACTGTAGAACGTGGTTAAACCAATTTACAACATCCTTTGGCCCTTGATTTATGCTCTCCTATCAGCAAGGAGATCTCTCCATGCTTCACACCGAAAATGATGCATTGGAAATTCATCTGTCCAATTGCAAATTTATCATGCTGGGAGTTTTAGTTGAAACCATTAGGCGTTCAAGTGAACAATCCTATAAAAGATTTTTCGGTGATATAACCACATTTTATAAGTTGGGTCTTTGATTTTATAGCTGATTCCAATCAGTTTGGGATTGAGGCTTTGCTGTTGTTGTTGGTCTTTGATTTTAAGACATGGCATGCCATTGAGCACTGCAGGAAAGCATGAGCAAGTATGGTCAGGAACTACTCCTTGCTGCGGAGATGACAAATGGGCTTGGAGAGGAAGAGATGAAGTTAGTGAAGTTAATGGAACAACTATCAGAAGAAGGATTTGAAAAGATGATGAAAGAGAATGACTTGGATGCCATGCTGACACTTGGTGTGGATGTTTCTACAGTGCTAGCTATTGGAGGGTACCCTGCACTTACAGTCCCAGCTGGGTATGACAGCAAGGGAAAGCCATTTGGGATCTGTTTTGGAGGATTAAAGGGAATGGAACCAAAGCTGATTGAGGTTGCTTATGCTTTTGAGCAGGCTACCCTGTCTCGCAAGGCTCCTCCTTCTCTTTGGACTTGAAACAAAAACCCTGTCTCTCTAAATTATGATTTTCTTTTGCTGTATGAATGTACCAAAAATATGCCGCTGCCTGTAGCATTGCATACATCAACTATCTCTCCCTTCCCCTTGTCTCTCGACTAGAATGAAAAGTCTCAACTTTTGAACTTCTTTCCACCTCTGACGCTGACTCTGAGTATGCTATTGATTAGTTTCTTTAACTAATGAAGTAACTGACTGCTCCTTCCCAAGCAACTTGATAGTCTTGGAGTCAGGAGTGCTCCTTATCATAGTTATGACATGGCCTGGGGTTTGACCTGTCCAAGGCTTTGGTTACGGGTTAGCTGGGTTAACTTACACGCTGGGTTAACTTACACGAGGACAGATTAACTCAATTTTTTAACCAAAACGGCCCCAACTAGGCACTGGATTGATAGCTATTTAAGAAAACATGACTCGGTTCCGAGGCCCGTGTATCAGCAAGTTTGGTTATTATTATTATTATTATTATTATTATTTGTATTAACAATAACATCATCAGCAGGGAATATTGCTGGGCATGACCATTATGACAAGACATGTAAAATGACAAAAAATTCCATAGTTGCTCAAGGAAAAAATAATAATGGTGACTTTCATATATTGGTTAAGCCCATAGCAATTTCTTCTCATAACACAGTATGTATTATTAAGAAATACTTTAAAAGTAGTGGGAAAATACAGTTCTTTTCGCTGCTATTCATCAAAAAATAAATTATTATGAATTGTCATTGTGATTTATTTTTTTAGTCTATTTTTTTATTACATCTTTGTAGGCCTAAATTAATGGTCAATTAAATCATATATTATTAAGAAATGGTAAGATTCAAAGATAAAGGACTAAGATGAAAAAAACAGCTAAGAGAGATGATTTTTCTAAACTTTAGGCTAAACATATACTTTGGTCCTCTAAGCTTTCAAATTATAAACTTTTAGTCCTTAACAATTTATGAAATTAAATTTTGATTCTAAACTTTATTTTCCTTATTTTGGTCCCTAGTTGTGAAATGAGAGAGAAAGTGATTGAATTATGGTGGTAGAGAGAGAAAGTCTCGTCTGAGACCAATTCCGGCCATGAAAACAGGTAGTTTTTGTGTCAATAGGTTGCTTTTAATGAAGAAAGTTTATACAATGTGTTTTTTCTCCTTTAAACTTGCCTAGAATGGTATATCTGAATCCAAAAAAAATTATTTTGGGTTGATTGTGGATTTTGGAGCTAATTTCTGGGTTGTTAGAGGCTTTGAATATGTTTTACAAGGTGTTTGGGTGTTTTATTGGTTTTTTTGGGTCGAAATATGATTGAAAATGAGCTTCTCTTGGTTTGAAACAGATTAACCTGATTTTCTAGTGACTGGAGGCTACTGAAATCTGGGTACTGCATGCGTTTTTTTAATTCAAGGATGGACGACCTATTATCTTCCCTTTAATAAAATGCAAAAAAATAAGGCCTAGGCTCATGGGTTGCTCTAGGCCCACGCACCTGGGCTTTTTTTTATGGAGACCCGAGAACTCTGGGCTTTCCTAACTTGAGAGACTGGGCTTTTTTTTTTTACTTGTTTCTTTTTCATTTTTATTCATTACAATTGCATTTTTTGTTATTTTTTTTCTTTGAATTTCATCGTTAATATTTGATTGATTATTAATCGAGCAATGTAATTTATTTCAGTTTGATTTTTTTTCAATCACTTTGATATTTTATTGGTTCTTAATTTTATAGGTGTTTATTTTATAAAAAAAAATTGTCGAACTGTCCATGACACGGGTCATAGGTTTAACTAATTAACTTTGGCTAGGTAGGAATTGAGCTTGATAAAAAAAAAATTGCTACATAAATAGTTCTTGATTTATTTAACTAGATGTATGTATGAACTTTTTGAATTCCACTTAGGATTTTTTTTATATATAGAAAAACATCGTAAAATTCTACATATACACTTTTTTTAAGAAGAAAGAAAAAATATCCGACCTACCATGAAGCGCAGGTCAAATAACTAGTTAACATAAACTAAAACATGTGGGAAAAAAGATTATAACTTTCCTCATAAAACACTACAATGCCTCCTCACATTTAGTTTTGACAATTAACGTTAACAAAAAGCTAAAACACGACCTTTTCTTTTCTTTTCTATGTTGCTTGAACACATGGTTTTTTTTTAGTTATGAGCTTTTTCAAAAAAAATCTTTTGTCGATTTTATTTTTTTAATATTGTGATGATTGTGAATTTATCTTTGTAATTTGTTCTTTTTATTTTGTCTTTCTCTGAGATCAGCGTTGTTTGCGAGGTTGTCAAGGTAAACCAGACTTTTGTAGGGTATCTTTTTTTTTTTTAATTGAACTTGACTTTTTTATAGTATATTTTTTTTCTCATATAGTTAAAAAAATAGTTTTAGAGAAAAATCATGTTATTAAACTTTATACAGTAATAAAAATTAAAGGGTGTATGAAAACCATTGTTCACCCATATCCATTGCACTGTGGATTACAATAATAATCCATAGTGTTTTGTTTTCTTTTTTTTCTTTCTTATTATGATTTTTTTTTAAATTGTTTTTGTCCATTTCATCTTTTTAAAATTGAGATGGTTAAGAATTTGACTTCATAATTAGTTTCTTTTTATTTTTTATTTATATAAGGTTAATGTGATTTGTAGATTTGTCAGGGTAACTTAGATTGTCCTGGTTTACGGATTTGGTGCGGTGTTTTTTTTAATTGAACTTAATTTTTTTTCTCGTTTTTTTTTTCATATAGTTAAAAAAAAATTAGTTTAAGAGAAAATTCATGTTTTTAAACTTTTTAAAGTCCATTAACCTGTTCACAAGTTTGATTGGTTGACCTAGTTTGCGGGTTTAGCAAGTTTAACTTTTTTGTTATTAGTTTTTTTTTATATTTCATCCTTAGATATTGAGTTAATTGAGAATCTAGTCTCATAATCGGTTTTGTTTTACCTTTTATGAGGTTATCGAGGTTTCAAAAAAACATCTCGGTATTGAGTTGATGTTTGAGTTCACAATGGTCTATTTTTATTATCATATAATTATATAAAAAATAGTTTTTTTAAAAAACAAATTATAATTCCAGTGGAGTCCATAACCCGATTCATAGGTTTGGTGTGCTAGCCCGGGTTACTTGATTCATAGGTTTGGAGAGTTTACCTACCAACCAAATATGCTTTTTTGTGTGTTTTAATTGTTTTTATTATTTTTTTTAAATTTGGTCCTTCAATATTAGATTGGTGGGGAAATAGACTGCATGGATAATTTTTGTTTGCTTTCTATATGTATAATTGTTTCAAATAAATGTTTATTTTTAGATTAGTGATCAATTTTGTGAACATCTATTTTTATCATATAATTAAATAAAAATATTTTATAAAAATAAAAGTTATAAACCTAATAGAGTCCATGATCCGAGTCACGGGGGGATCGAGATCAATCCAATTTGTCATTGTCTCAATATGTTTTTTAGAAGTTGTCATTTTGAAGTTTTTTTAAAAGGTAAATCATGTTTTTACCAATAATTAATGTTGCAATTGGACCCATCAAATCTATTAATTTAATTTGAGTTAACTCCAACACAATTTAATCGGAAACTCGAGTTAGGGAAAAAGTTGTGTTGAGAGGTTTTAAAATTGACCCACTTGGTCAGGTTTAATAACATCGTCAAAAAACTCATAGCGCTCTTAATATTTTTCACATTTTGAAAAAATTGGTTCACCCCGCGGCGGAGCGCGGGCCAATAGACTAGTAGTTTAAACTAAAAGAGGTGGTGTTTTTATTGTGTACCCCTATACGTAACACTATTTATTTCAATAATGTTTTTTTCCTCTAAATCTATATTTTTTTTCTAATTTTATACTTTAATATTTAGTTTATTGAAAATTAAGCTTCATAATTTATTGTGTTTTGCTTTATATGTCGTTGGCTTAGTCTCATAATCCGTTTGGCGAGTTGACTCTAGTTTTTTTTAATTGATAATTTTTTTTTTAATTTCATCCTTCAACATTGAGTTGATTGGAAATTAAGCTTCATAATTTATTTTAGTTTACTTTATATAAGGTTATCTCAGTCTCATGACCTGAGTCGCGGGTTTGATGGGTTAACCCAATTGACTAGAGTTTATTTTGTCTTTTCTTAATTAACATTTTTTTTTCTATTTCTTCCTTTAACATTAAATTTATTATGAATTAGGCTTTGTGATTTATTTTGTTTTGCTTTCTATGAGGTTATTCTAATCTTATGACTCGGGTCACGTGTTTTGTAGGTTAACATGGGTAGACTCAAATTGTTTTATTATGTCCTGTTTTTAGATTGATTTTTTTTTTCATTTTCAACATTTAACAATGAGTTTATTGAAAATTGAGCTTCATAAATTTTTTTTATGGGGTTATCATAGTCTAATAACCTTGGTTGCGAGTTTGACAGATTAATCCGGGTTGACTCAGGTTTTTTTTTTGTTCACTTTCTATGAGATTATCCCGATCTCATAATCTGAATCACGAGTTTGAAAGGTTAACTCAAGTATTTTTTTTTAATTGCATTCTTCAACATTGAGTTGATTGAGAATTGAGCTTTCATAATTTGTTTGATTTACTTTATATGGTGTTATCATGGTCTTATGATTCAGGTCGTGAATTTGATAGGTTAACCCAAGTTGACTTGGATCGATCCAATATATTACCGTGTCAATATTATTTTTTAAAAAAGATGTTTTGAATTTTTGTTAATCAAACGACGTTTTTGTTAATCAAACCGTCTTTAGATCTATCAAGTCAATTAAGTAACATCAAGTCAACCTCTACGTTGTTTTAAAAAAATATTTACCAGAAAAATGTTAATAATGCCTGGATGTTTTAAAAAAATTCGATTCGATCCGCGGTATAGTGCCGGGGAACAATCTAGTCTACATCTATAATAATTTATAGAAATTTGCATATAAAAAAATGAAAAAAATCAGAGTAACTTGATCATTGTGAATAACTTTATATTAA
>Ga0307515_10019432_pt1 | contig 12223 bp, 6 predicted proteins | sample 17_EM_MG_FD_194513 | JGI IMG/M metagenome (GOLD analysis project Ga0307515, IMG submission 194513) | Populus trichocarpa ectomycorrhiza microbial communities from riparian zone in the Pacific Northwest, United States - 17_EM | ecosystem: Host-associated > Plants > Roots > Unclassified | place...
TTAGAATATATTTATTTTAATTTCTTCAATGAAATATGTTTCTGTCTCTTCTAACCTAAAACACTAATCAAACATAATTTAATAAAATTTTATATTTATTTGATAATGATAAATAAGTTTAAAAATACTTTACTTATTTACCATCAAATGTCACGTGACATGAAAAAAAATGACCTAATATTTATTATTTGTAGTTTTGTAAAACTTTTTTTTTATTAATAAACACATGAAGAAAAAAATCATTCTTATATGAACTTAATTTAATTTTAAAAATATGATATGATATTGTTAGTTAAAATATAAAAAATAATAATGTCACATAATATATTTGCAGTGCTGAAACAATGATATTGTAGCAATTACATGGCAGTGATCGATGATAGCAGTAATGATAATGTAGCAGTATTGACATGAATGTAATAGTTATAATGGTGTATAGTAATATTAATTAGTAGTGATTGTGTTTTTATTAATAAATAGTGATAATTTTAGTAGCTGATAATGATTTGATAAACATTACTAGAAATTTGTCAAATACAAACAAAAATATTATTGAAAACAATATCATAAGTAAATTATAGTGATATTTATCGACAGATCATGACATCGTTATTTCCTGTCGGTATTCACTAACAAAAATTTTCTGTTGATGAATACTGAGAGAATTAGAGTTGGAAATCAAAGAATAAAAAAATAGAAAAATAGCATGTCATTATTACAAATAGAATTACCAATGAAATATGTATGTCTCTAATACCTAACAGTAATACTTAAGATATAACCTAACAGACGACTTCTCATCTCCCTCTCTCCCATTTCTTGCTCTTCTTCTTTCTTTTTATTATGTAGAAAACAACACATAACACCCTTGCTCTCTTTATTTTGTCACAAATCAAGATCTCATCGTCACAAATCTGGCCACCCCAACAGATTCGTATGTGAGTATCACTGTTCTAGTTCAATTTGTTTTTGAAGATTCGCCACATCAAGTAAGCAAAACTATCCATTTTTTGTTACCCATTTTTAAAATGATATTTTTTGGTATTTGTATGTAGTATATGTAGTTTGTTTGTGTGTTTACTTATTTTATATTTTTTTCCTATAGAAATTTGTTGTATGAATGTATGATTTGTACATGTTATTGTTTGTTTAAGATTTTAAAAAATTATATTTGTTTGTCATTTAATAAAATTGAGTTTGATTTTGTAACTTAGGTGTTTTATAATGAAATAAATAATGACTTACTTAATGAGTATGATTCACATTGAATCAATTTTATTGTTCAGATAAAAAATTTAGTAAATTTAGAGGAATTTGAATTTTGAAAGAAAATTGATAATGATTTATAGGTACTATTAAAATAAATTGAATAAATTTGAGTTAAATCAATGATAGCTAATTAGTTGGGTACCGATAATTTGTTTAGTTCACATTGTTAATTAATACATTTTGTCATCAATGTTCTATATAGGTTTTATATAAGTAATGAATGATCGTTCTTGGATGTATAGAGTTTTATTTGAAAGGTTGCGCAAGATGAATTATTGTAATGGGGTTGAGAATTTTATTAATTATACACTATCTAATCCAAAAAATATTGGTTGAAACGGTATTAAATGCCCATGTAAAAGGTGTAAAAATAAAAAATTTCTTCATCTAGATGTTGTTACGAAGAATCTTCTACAAAAACGGTTTACAGAAAAATACTTTTGTTGGTTTACACACGGAGAACCATATGTTCCTTATGAGACTATGATAGAAAGGATGGTTGGGTCAACTTCTAGTTCTAGCAACGTGCATGGAGTTGTAAATGATAATAATAATTGTTATAGCAGTATGATTATGAATGCAATGAGAATGAATTAAAGTGATGCAAATGAATTTTCAATCATAGATGAAGAACAAAATAAAGACGCACTAGGTTTTTTGATTATTTGAAAGATTCTGATGAACCATTATGCGATGAGTGAATAAATCACAGTAGATCAAGGCTGATTGAGGTCGGTTATGACATAATCATTGAGTAGACGAGAAGCATTTTACTTGAAGAGAATAGGCTGGAAGAGAACTTCTGTTTGCTAAATCCATGATGAAACTCTTTGGCCTAAGATACTAAAAATTTGACATGTGTCCAAACTTTTACATGTTGTACTACATAAAAAAATACTGATTTGATTGAGTGTAGAACTTATAGTCATGTTTGATATAAACCCAGAACTGGTAGGGGAATGGTTTTTATCTCACATAGAAAACTAAGATACTTCTCAATCACTCCTAGACTATAAAAGCTATTCATGTCTCCAAAGAATATCGAGCACATGACATCATATCATTCACAAGATGTGGTAGATGGAGTTATGGTGCACATTTTTTATTGTGAATCCTGTAAGCAGTTTAATAAGGTGTATTCTTAGTTTTTAATGGAACCACAAAACATATATGTTTGTTTATATACATATAGATTCAATCCATTCGGGTCATTTGCTGCACCATATTCTTGTTGACCAGTGATACTCACAGTTTATAACTTGCCACCAGGGATGTGTATGAGGTCGGAGTTCATATTTTTATATATGGTCATACCTGGTTCTAATAGTCCGAGTAGGAATATAGATGTTTCTTTTCGATCATTGTTTGATGAGTTGAATCAATTGTGGTCATCTAGGATTTTTTACGTACGATGTCTCGAGGAAACAAGATTTTCAGATAAAGGTAGCTTTGATGTGGACTATCAATGATTTTACTATGTATGAGAAGGTTTCTGGTTAGATCACACGAAAAATTAACATTTTTATATTGTATAGAAAACAATAATGCCTTTACTTTAACAAATAATGGTAAATCATCTTTTTTTATTGTTACCGGAAGTTCTTGACAACCGATCTCAAGTACTGAAAGAATGGAAATGACTTCTTTATAGGTAGATTTGAAAGAGATCTTGCACTGTTGGTATTATTGGGTGAAGAATTGTATGATGTAGTCCCGCAGTATGAGAGCATTGTGTTTAGTTTCAATCCGATAAGCAGGAGTTTCTTGGTTTTGGTGTGACCCATAATTGGGTAACACATAATATTTTTTTTGGAGATTTTTTATTAGAAGACTAATCTCTTCCGTCTTAATCTGGATGTTAGACATCGAAAAGAACGTGTTTGAGAATATTTTTAACATAATGGTGGACGTGAAAGGGAAGACAAAGAACAACTTGAAGGCTATAATGGATATACCTTTGTTTTTTCACCATAAAAATATGGAGTTGGTTTATGATGGATCACAGGTCACAAAACCCCAAGCCAATTTCATTTTAGACTAGAATGCACAGTTACTTGTATACCAATGACTTAAGAGTCTTTGTTTTCCAGATGAATATGCTTCGAACATATTTAGATTGATGAATTTAGAGAATGACATATTGTATGGAATAAAGATTCATATGATTGCCACATGTTTATGTAAACACTAATTCCATTTGCTTTCCAGGATTTATCGATAAATGGGATATGGAATGCATTCACAGAGATTAGATATTTTTTTAGAGGTATATTCTCTAACAAATTGCATACCTAATACATAAAGAAGCTTGAAACAAATATCATCTAGACAATCTACAAACTTGAGATGATATTCCATCTATCCTTTTTCAACTTGATGGAGTATGTACTTATACATTTACTATTTGAGGCAAAAGTTAAAGGCCCTCTTAGTATAGATGGATGTATCAATTTAAGAGGTTAAGGATTACACATACATCATAATTAAATTTCTATTTTTTTTTATAAAAAATTAAGGCATTCATTCAATTTTATGAAGATATTTGTTCAACCTTAAGAAAATAGTTTAAAACAAGGTGCATGTTGAGGCTTTGATATGCGAGGCTTATGTTGTTGAAGAGATTTTAACATTTGTCTCGTACTATTTTAAGTCGTACTTGAGAACAAGAATTAACCACGTTTCAAAACATGATGATGGTGTGGAAGTGCTTTCAAATGAGAATTTGTCAATATTTTCCAATATTTGATGACATTTACTAAAGAAATATAGCGAGGGAAAGATATTTGACATAAATTGAATTTAGACATGCATATAATTATGTATTATTTAACTGCGATGAATTGAGACCTTTTATTTAATAAGTATAATATTAACACACATTTTTTAACAATTCTTCTTTTATACTCTCACAACTAATAGATTGAATAATTTATTGTAGGCAATATCGTCACTTTTTACTATCTCAAAATACACATCTGACTGAATCTTAAATTTTTCAATTACAAGATGAACAATTTGTCACATGGTTTAGAACATATGTAAGCACTACTTAATAATTTTTATCTCTTGTAATACTTAATTTCATTACACATTTCTCTTTAATTATTAATGGTTATAATTCTATACTAGGTTTATCAATTGAAAAGGAATATTAGTGTTAGTTTGAATTTACTATGTTTGGGTCCTGAAAGAAAGGTCAAGTGTTATAACAAATATTTTGTAAATAGATATGTCTTTCAAACTGAAGAGTATGGTCAGGGTAGAAAGACCTATAATAATAGATTTTGTGTTAAGGGATCAACTTCTAATAAGTTTGAAGTTGATTATTATGAGAAGTTAGAAGAGGTGATTGAAATGCAATATCATAAAGTCCTTTTGTTTAAGTGTGTTCCTTTTATTTTTAGTGTGTTTCTCTTGTTTTTATAGATTGTTACTTTCTTACTGTGTTTAGTTTACTGGTTTAAGAAAAAATTGTTGGGTTAAAAATGGTAACTTTGTAGTCAACCACAAGTCCACAAATATTTTAAGACTCCTTCTTGTCTTTAGGATAACCAAAGTTTAGGCCTAACAAATGTTTGGCCTATGAATTACAATAATAGCTTTGGAGTATTTTATTTTTCCTCTTTCTTCTTTTAGCTATTACAGTTTAAAAACAAGTTAAGACTTTTTAGGTCGGGGAAATGAATCTAAGTTTCTTTTTGTTGTTTTTGTAATAATTCATAATAAATGATGGCTTGATTTCTAAATCTAGATCTTTAATTCAAACAAGTGTTCAACTATTATATCAACTATTGGTGTTGTTTCTTTAAGTTTGTTCTTCAATTTCATGCCATTTAGTAATGGATAATTTGAGAGTTATCCTTCCATGACATTATATTTGTTTTGAGTTACTTCTAAATTTAGGCAATTAAGGTTTGTGCATGAATGTGTTTGAAAAAGTAAAATTGGGTGAATATTGATTAGTTTTAGGTTAGATAACATGGTTTGAAAAAAATGTGGTTAGTTTCAAAATGCAGGTCACTTAGTTCATTGGATGCATATAGAGCATAAAATGAGAAAATTGAGAGCGACAATAAAATTTTGTGGTTTTCTTTTTAAAATATTAGTCATAAATAAAATCAATTGGTTTGTGGCTCTATTTATTGATACGTATTTGCAAGTAATAAAATTTTAGGTAGTCTCGTATACAGGGGAGGTGCTGCCAATTTTTTTTTTAAAATAGGATATAACGATAATATTATTATCTTTTTCATGCTTTAATTTGTTTAGATGACGAAGAGAAGGTCATTAGTGAGTAATACGAATAGGAGCGCTATCGGTTTTTCTAGCAATATGTCTAATGATCATGAATCGTTAGGAGCAAACCATGACCAGGAACCCTATCTTAACACAGGCTTTTCGAGTGCAAGACTGCCTTATAGAGAGGGTGTCCCTTCTGAGCATGATGTACACTAGGAAGTTTTTTTACTCAGTGGAAGCCTGACCACATCATATAAGTTTGTTTTCCTTTCATTCATGATTAAAAAATAAATAACAATGGATAGTTTTTGAATAATTAATTTTAATGAACAAATGGAATTTTAGGTAAAAAATGTGGAGGGTACTCGCACGATAACATCTACGATAAAAGTGTAGATGAAAGTGCCTTTGTTTCAGTGAAGTTAGGTTTCTAAAAATCCTAAATGGAAGCCTATGATTAATGCTTGGTTCAAAAAGTTCAAAGTTAGTATATACATAATTTATTATTATTATTTAATTCCATCAATCTATTAATTATAATAAACTAATTATTTTATAAAATTGGCGTGCAAGGAAAACTTTTATTGGGAGGAGGATGTGGGAAAATCACAGCTTTATTAGGTAATATTGAATTAAAAATGTGATTTTCTTTTAATGTTCAAATTTTATTATTCATTATCTTAACTGATAATTTATTTATGTACCAGGTTGCATGATTTATGGTATAAGGCACAAAAAAATCAAAGAAATATACCAAAAAAAAAGATGTCGTCCAGGGTGGGAAGACGTGGTCATGTGGAGGGATTTTAGACCTCCACACGTCTTTAAAGGCTATATGGGATGCATATTCCAAAATGTGATGTCTGAGCATTTCTAGAGTCGGTCACAGTTTGGTGTGGAGAACCGAAACAAGGAAATTCATAGTTCAATTGTCATGCACACCAGTGAATCCATTTCATATGCAAAATGGATGATAAGACTCTATTTTATTACATATTTTTTAAAAAATGTTGTATTATATCAAAATGTTTAAATAATGGTAGTTTCCTTTTACAAGCTATGGTTTTTGGACGCGATCCAAGACCAATTGAGCTTTTTGTTGAAATTCACATGCAAAATGAGGATTGTTGGAAAAGTATGCAATAACTCGTGGATAACTGAGCTCAAAAGTTCATGGTAAGTTAGATTTCAATAATTTTTTTCTTAAGTTATTATTTTTTTTAAAATTTGTTGAGTTGTTTTTTTTTTTAGAAAAGTTATGGGGATGATCTTTCCACCCATCTAGAACTCGATTTTGATTTATAGTTGAAGGTTGGATTGTCCGGTGGACTCGATAGAAATAAGATTTATAATATCTTAAAACACTACAGTCAAGGATATGCAGACATGCCGTATTGTAGCAATCATTGGTTTCCTGTAATCGGGTTCAAGGCAACAATATTCGATTGTCCAGACGATTATACGAGGACAAGTTGATTCTCAAACGACTTGACTTAGTGTTGAGATAACCCAACTTAGATCAGAGACGATGACTTAAGGGATAAAGTAAATGTTCTTGAGTAGTTGTTGTCAACCTTCACTAGTATATGTGGTCAATCTCATCGCCCATTTGATCTTGACAAAGATCTGCCTCTACCTCCTCCTTCTCATTTAGCTTCTATCCGCTAGATAAATTGTATTCAATAATATTTTTAAATTAATAATAAAATTTTGGTTTTATATTTTGGTTTTATTCTTTTTTAATTCCTTGTTTTGTTTATTTTATTTTTTAAAAATATTAAATACAATACTGACAGAATTATCAATGAAATTTCAATCATAAACATAATGATCGACAAACTAATCCCTCGAACAGTTTCAGAGAGTTAGAAAAAATTACAGGATTTTGCCACTAATAATTACATATGAATTTAGTGGCGGAATAAGTTCATTGGAAAGTTCCATAGAGCTCAAAAAATTACAAGACTTGCCATTTTTAGATGTAAATCTACGATGGTTTAATTTCATTGGTCATATGCATTTGATTACCGATGAAGTTACCAACAATTTATTTTGTTAGTAATATGTCATAATCCTCAACGAAATTACCGAAGGAATGATGCCGATAAATTTTTTTGTTTGGTGTGCTTTTTTCGTTTATAAATCCATAAGTGATTATATTACTGATATAATGACTGACAAAATATAAATCACTGATGATATGTTTTTCGATGATCAGTTATCATTCATGATTCTGTTAGTAAAGTTTTATTTCAATATAATCAATGTTTAAGTACTAACAAAATATTCAGTTGGTATTATGCAATTCACTGGTAGTGAAATGTGTCTATAATGAATTAATGATATAAAAATATTTTCATTATATATTTGAGAGGTTATAGAGATAATGGTCGGTGAAAGAGGTGGATTTAATGATAATGATGATAATATTAAGGGATTTGATGATAAAGAAGAAACGATGAAATTGATGGTTAATTTTTGTATAATGATAAATAATGGTTGTTTTTATTGCAGTGGAGGATGATACTAGTGGTGTGATGGTTGTTGATGTGGCGACATGAGGATGATAATATTCATAATGTGATATACAATATATAAAAAAAAAATTAAAAAAACAATTTTTAAGGAAAAAAAAACTTGTTCACCTCGTTATACTACTAAATAGTGAAATTATCACTTCCCTTCCTTCAACAATGACCAAGAATTTTCGATTGATGAAAACACTTTCAAGTAATTAAGGTGCTAATCAAAGCAACTCGTAAACAAACAACAAGCTAGTCGCTTTCGCATCATCGAACTGTATAGATAGAAAGAAAATTGCTAGCCATCTTAGTAGCTATAACAATGTTGCAAGCAAGGATTCATTAAATAAAGCTAAAACGCAAATCTAAAGAAAAAACTAACAAGGCTTCTCCATCCAGTGGTTGTGGAGAAGGTCCAATGGTAATTCCCTACGTAGAAAACTTAATATCGAACGATCTATCTAACTGGTTACAAAGATCTATGTAAGTAAGATAAAGAACTCGATCTTTAGCACCTGTTCTATGATTCATGGTGTGTTTGCAAAAATATTTCAACGCCTTTAGTTGGCAGCACCCAAGCATTTGCCCCAACAGCAAAAATAACCAATTAATGGACCTCTTCTTGGAGATAATTGGCTTCAAGCAGTTTCTTTTATTACAGAAACTGCAATCAGGAAGGGTTGGGTTCAGCCAAACTGATGGCGCTCGATCATGCATGGTGTCCTTGTTTGCAGAAATAAAAGATGCGACTTCCATGAATTTTTGCTGCAAATCATATTCAATTTCATACTGTCTATCGCATTTTTTGCACTGCATTTGACCGGAAATAATGGTTAGTCCGTTGGCTAGCAGATATTCAAGGCTATGTACTGCGGCACGTCTAGTAGTAGCCCATGGATACGGTGCCGGTATGGTGTCACTTTTTCCTTCCCTTAAAATCTTAGAGGGAGACCTGCGGATGTGAGGATGCAGTTGCCCAATGACAGCTTCTTGATGAGATGGGTTAGCAGGGGGCTGCATATGGAGAATGTGTGGCGGTGGTGGAGGCGGTTTCACTGGTGGAAACAACTGCGATGGAAGCGTTGGTGGTTGACCTAACATTAGTTGTGATGATGATTGCGATAATGGCAGTGACCTAGATCCAGTAGAGAGCGAGAGCGAGAGCAACTCTTCATCATCTGCTATGATTTTTTGTTCTCTTAGAAGCGAAAAATTATTCTCCATCTATTACGCAAAATATAGAGCAAAAGATCTTAGACACAAGAGATGCAAGAATTTGTCAAGTAAAACTTGAGGGAAGACAAGAAACTGTTGAGGATAATTTATAGAAATTACAGGAGAAGACAAGTTGAACAACGGAAGACAAAAGGTAGCGTTTTGAAATACAATTCTATTGCGAGTAGGATCCTATTTCGAATATTTTTTGGTACATCTTACTTGAAATTTGAAGAAACTGCTAATTAATATAATAATTATCTGATTAGGGGATTTTATTTATCTTTTAAACTAAATGAGTTTCCTAACGATTTTTGTATTTATCACGTTATCTACAGCTGTAAATCTTCCATGAAAAAACCTTCAACAAATTAAATACATGTTTTAAAAATATTAGTAGCACCGATGCTGGTCTAGCTCGGAGTCCACGCGAAAGGAACACTGCCTTTAACCTGTCTTGGAATTTATAATTTGGGCGAGGCAGCAGCTATACATGGATGATCTCCTGTGAAGATTAATATTCTTATATCAAATAAATCACGCATGAAAATTTTATGGGAAATTTTATGGGATGATTGACGAGCTAGCTGCATGCTTCCCACTCATTAAAAGCTTCCATAACTCGTCGAGGGACCCTGCCACTTCCAAATCTTATTCCATATTTGATTTCCGTGACGCTTAATCTTACCATCCAGCGAAGAATAAGAGGCTGAACGCATAGAAAAGTGGCTTCAATTTTATGAATAATCTCCATTGGAAGCAGCAGATGACAAGAAAGGATGCATTGCCACTGATTAATAGCAAAAACAAACGAGGATACTGGTCAATCCAAACACATTGTTCTACACGGCACGCTCGAGCAAAAATATTTGGTAAGTTCGTTGGTAATAAAAAAATATTATTGCCGATGGATATTTACTGACAAAAAAGACGAGCAAAAAAAAAATTATCCGCTTCATTCCAATGGTATTTTCCTCGGAAAAACACAGTAAATAATTCCGTCGGTAATTATTTAAAAATATTAAAAAAATCCATTTTACAAAACTATAAAATAATTAAATTAATATAAATCAACAGTCTATAATACGCAAAACGCTCGGAAAAAAAATCATATGAAAAAAAATCCTACAACAATATTCATACAATTATCAAGAACAAAAACAATTAAAAATAAAATAAATAAACAAATATAGTGAAAAAAAAACATGAAAAAAGAAGGGAAAAAAAATCTTACCTTAATGTGGTTGCAAGTGAAGCTAAGAAGAGAAAAAAAATCGTAAAGTATATTAATTAAAAAAAACTAATAAGAAAAAAGAAAGGAGAAGAATACATACCTGAGCATGGAGGAGAAGAGAAGGAGTTGAGAAGAGAAGAGAAGAGAAGAGGAAGAAATTGATATTGATGTTTTTTTACATATGGAGAAGAAGAAGAAGATATTGAGAAAAATCCTTAATTAGGGATTTTAGGCTTTATATTGGGACGTTTTACTGACGGATTATTAAATATTAATATTTTTAATCATTTCGTTGGTGATATATTTCGTCTGTAATATTTAATTTAAATTTTCAATTTAATCAAAAATTTTCAGAAACCATCAAATATCACCGACGACTTTTCAATCCGTCGTTGATTCCGTTTGTAATATTTAATTTAAAATTTTAATTTAATCGAAATTTTTCAGAAAACCACTAAATAACACCGACAACTTTTCAATCCATCGGTGATTTTGTCTGTAAAGAACAGTAATTAACAGTGCAATTAGAAAGTGAACAATTTCAGAGCTTTCTGGAAAATACCGAAGGAATTTTCAGTTGGTGATTCCCTTTGTAATTGACATGATGAACAATGTTCACAGTATACCAGTGGAATTTATTCTGTCGGTAGTTTCGTTGGTAAAAATGGCACGTCATCATTTTTTTTGCTTTGTTTTAATTATTATTTTTCCCACTGTAATTCCCTTGGTAAATACCGAGGGAATATTTTTGTCAGTAACATCCGTCGGCAATTTACCAACGAAAATATTCCCTTAATATTTTCGTTTATATTTATTGATTTTCTAGTAGTGTTATGCAAGGGTGCATTACACGCAAGTTTTAATCACATAAGATCTAGATCATTGATTCAGAGTCAGGCCAGGCTATACAATTTCTAGCCAGTACACCTAGATATGCATTCCCTGCAACGTTATTTTATTTTTCTCTTCTTATATATTATTTTATCATCCTATATTTACTGACTTAAGCATCAAAGTGTCCTATGTTTTTAAAGGGAACTGGTTTTCCAAAAACAACATACGCTAGACTAAACAAAGGTTTACATTTAATCCATCACTCCCCAACCTTACAAACGGTCATGGAAAGCCTATAATTTGTGTGAAGATTTTTCTTAACTTCATTAATGGCGCTGTTTATGAAAAACTTAACAAAAGCTAGTTCATTCTCTTTGACTCATCATACTTTTCCATGGCTAACGAAACTCTAAAATATAGAAGAGTAACCGATCTCTCTATCATAAAAACTCTAGCTCTCCAATAACTTTCCCATCAAATATAAATGGTCAACAATATTGCACTAGTCATACAAGAACAATTCTCATTCCGTCAATAAAAAATACAATATGCTCCGCTATGTGCACTAGAGTCACAGAGAGAACTTTGATTTCATGAAGGAACATGACAAAATAACATACAAAGGATGCATGATGCTCCCACTTTACAAAAAAATCTTTCTCACTCTGAAAAGTATTCCTCTATAAATCCTAGCCACATGTGTGGCTATCTCCATCAATCCTCATCTAACTCTCGCTCGCATGTTCCCAAACAAAAAAGACCCAAACACGAGACGAGATCAACGGTTATACAACCTTATAAGAAAGAACATCATTCCCACTAGATGGAAGACTCTCTAATTTATCAGAGTGTTACACACTCATCTCTCAAAAGATTATGTCTCCTTGACGGTCAATTTGGAGAACTACAA
>Ga0307515_10019433_pt1 | contig 12222 bp, 11 predicted proteins | sample 17_EM_MG_FD_194513 | JGI IMG/M metagenome (GOLD analysis project Ga0307515, IMG submission 194513) | Populus trichocarpa ectomycorrhiza microbial communities from riparian zone in the Pacific Northwest, United States - 17_EM | ecosystem: Host-associated > Plants > Roots > Unclassified | place...
CAGGCCGTCGCCGACGAACTGGGCGCGCCGCACTTCGCGGTCGAATGCGATGTCGGCGATCCCGACAAGGTCCGCGCCGCTTTCGCCACGATCGCGCAGCGTCATCCCAAGATCGACGTGCTGATCAACAACGCCGGCATTTTCGAGCCCTTCACCCTGGCAGAGGCCAGCGACGCCCAGGTGCTGGGCGCGCTGAACACCAACCTGGCTGGACCGATCTTCTGCTCGCGCGCCGCGCTGGGCCTGTTCGGCGGCAGCGGTCACATCATCAACGTGACCAGCGAGTCCGTGCACGTGCGGATGCCGATGCTGTGGATGTACGCCGGCACCAAGACCAGCCTGGAGTTCGTGTCCGACATGTGGGCCCGCGAGCTCGAGGCCGACGGCGTGCGGGTCACCGTGGTGCGGGCCGGCCAGATGATGGACGAGACCAAGACCGGCAGCAGTTGGCCGATGGAGGTCGCCATGCGCTTCGCCCAGGCGAACGCCAAGGTCGGCCTCAACCTGCGTGAGCGTCCGATCTCGCACTACAATTCGGTCACCGACGCCTTCCGCGCCGTGCTCGACATGCCGGCCGACCTGCATGTCGGCATGGTCACCCTCAGCGCTTCCCGGCGCTAGTTCGACAATTCGCGTAGCCGTTTCGATAGGAAGACGATCACCATGACCAGCCTCCCCGATGCGAAGCTCTTCATCGACGGTGTTCTGCGCGACGCCGAGGGCGGCAAGACCTTCGACGTCATCGGTCCCTGGACCGGCGAGCCGGTCGGCAAGGCGGCCGACGCCTCGGCCGCCGACGTCGAGGCGGCGATCGTCGCGGCCCGCCGGGCCTTTGATGAAACGGACTGGTCCACCAACGTCGAAAAGCGCGTGGCCCTGGTCACCAAGCTGCGCGCGCTGTTCGAGGCCAACAAGGAACGGCTGTCGGACCTGGCGCGCCACGAGGCCGGCGCCGCCTGGGGCGCGGTGGGCCGGGCCCATGTCGACATGGCCCTGGACGGCTGGGACGACTATCTGAAGGTCTTCCCAGAAGTGCGCTGGGAAAAGGACTACGGTTCGCGCACGGGCTATGGCTTCGAAACCGTCCGCAAGGCCGTGTACGAGCCGATCGGCGTCGTCGGGGCGATCACGCCCTGGAACGTGCCGCTCTACGTCAATGTCGGCAAGGTGGTCGCCGCCTTGCTCGCCGGCTGCACCCTGATCCTCAAGCCCGCCCCCAACACGCCTGGCATGGGCGCGATCTTCGGCGAACTGGCCCTGGAAGCGGGCTTCCCGCCCGGCGTGATCAATGTCGTGTTCGGCGCCGATCCGGCGCTGGCGGGCGAGATGCTGGTCAAGGATCCGCGCGTCGACCTGATCTCCTTCACCGGCTCGACCGGCGTGGGCAAGCGGATCATGGAGCAGGGCGCCGAGACGCTGAAGCGCGTGTTCCTGGAGTTGGGTGGCAAGTCGGCCAAGATCGTGCTCGACGACGCCCCCAACTTCGCCATGGAAGTGGCGATGTCGATGCTGGTGTTCCACGCGGGCCAGGGCTGCGCGGTGCAGTCGCGCCTGCTGGTGCCGCGCAGCCGCTATGAGGAAGCCAAGGGCATCCTCAAGCACGCCTATGCCAGCTTCGGCGAAAACTGGGGCGTGTTCGACGATCCCAAGCAGATCATGGGCCCGGTGATCTCCAAGCGGCAGATGGAGCGCGTGCTGTCCTATGTCGAGATCGGCAAGGCGGAGGGCGCCACCCTGATCGCCGGCGGCAAGGCCCGGCCCGACAAGGGCGGCGGCTATTTCGTCGAGCCGACCTGTTTCGCCGACGTGACCAACGACATGCGCATCGCCCAGGAAGAGATCTTCGGGCCGGTCCTGGTGGTTATCCCGTTCGAGGACGACGATGACGCCATCCGTATCGCCAACGAGAGCGCCTACGGCCTTTCGGGCGGCGTCAGCTCGGGCGACCTGGATCGCTCCATGCGGGTGGCCAAGCGCATCCGTTCCGGCTCGGTCAGCGTCAATGGCGGCATGTGCATCGCCGGCGACTTGCCCTTTGGCGGATATAAGGCTAGCGGCGTGGGTCGCGAATGGGGACTGGAAGGGATCGAGGAGTTTCTCGAGACCAAGTTGATTGCATGGCGCGCCGCCTAGGCACGGAGGAACGAGTGAGCGTGGAGGCCGTCGACCAGACTGGCGCCGTAAAGGCGAGACGCGGATCCGCGGCTCACGTCGCCAAGCCCAGCAGCCACAACCTCAACGGCCAGCGGCTGGGCCGCAAGGGGCGGCTCACGCGGGACCGCATCCTGGTGGCGGCCAACGAATTGCTGGCCGAGCCGAACGAGGTGCCGTTTTCGCTGAGCGCGGTGGCGCGCCAGGCGTCGCTGGGCATGACCTCGCTCTACCTCTATTTCACCGACCTGACGGAACTGCTTCTGGCGGTTCTGGAGCCGGTGATGGCGGAGACGGAAGCCGCCTATCTGGGTCATCTTCGCGAGCGCTGGCCCGACGAAACCCTCAATGCGCATTGCCTGGAGTTCGTCACCGCGCTGCACGGATTCTGGCACAAGAACTCGGCCGTGCTCCACCTGCGCAACAGCATGTCCGACCAGCGCGACAAGCGGATGATGGCCAACCGCGTCCAGGCCGCCCAGCCCGTGATCGGCTGGTTGGTCATGCAGATGGACCAGGACCCCGGTGAGGCCGGCTCGCCGGCCGTGGCCATGGCGACGGTCCTCTATACGGGCATCGAGCGCGTGGTCACCATCGCGACCGACCACATCCTGCCGACCGTGCTGCCGGGCCAGTTCTCGCCGAACGTGCGCAACTTCCTGCGGTCGGAGGCGCGCTTGCTGGAACTGGGCATTCGCGACTTCCGCGACCTCGCGAAAGCTGAGGCCTAGGTCCTATTGATCTGCATAGCGGTGCTTGGTCCTCGTCCTTCGACAAGCTCAGGATGAGGACCATTTACAGGCTTCAGCAGTAGAAAACCTCATCCTGAGCTTGTCGAAGGACGAGATTTTCGTTGCGCCGGTGCGGCCAGCTGAGTCTGGCGCGCCAGGCGCTACTTTTCCTTCGAACCCAGGTTCTTGATGTAGCGCTCGATCCCTTCGAGATAGGCGGGGTTGAGCATCAGCGCGCTGTTGGCCATGCGCTCGACCTGGCGACCGCTTTCGCGACCCAGCTCGGCGGCCAGGTCGATGGCGACCTTGGCCGCGCCCATCTGCTCGCCGGACGACTTGGTCAGGTGGCGGCAGAAGTCGAGCGCGGCCTCCTGGAAGCCTTCGTCCGGCAGCACGTCGTGGGCCAGGCCCATGATCAGGGCGCGGTCGGCGTCGACCTTCTGGTTGCCCATGATCAGCCAACGCGCCCAGTGCGGCCCGCACAAGCGGGTCAGGCGGCTGACGCCGTTCGAGGCCGGCAGCACGCCGAACAGGCCTTCGGGGAAGGAGAACGAGGCGCTCTTGGCGGTCAGGCGGAAGTCGCAGGACAGGGCCATCTCGAGCCCGCCGCCGACGCAGGTCGCGTGGATCGCGGCGACGATCGGCTTCTCGACATGCTCCATCTCGTCATAGATGCGCTGCATGCCGTTCAGGTTCAGCCGGTGGTTCTCGCGAATGGCGGACGCCGTGCGCGGCTGAGCGGTCGGCGATCCGCCGCGCAGGTCGGCGCCGGAGCAGAAGAACCGGCCCGTGGCGCGGATCAGCATGACCTTCAGCTCGGGCGTGTCGCGGAAGCGGTGCAGGGCCTGCTCGAACAGCTGCATGGTCTGCGCCGACAGCGCGTTCAGCTTGTCCGGACGGTTCAGCGTCGCGATCAGGATTCCGTCCTGTTCCTCGGTCAGGAGGTGCGGTTCTTCCGACATGACGTCTCCTCTTAAGCCCGGGTGCGCGGCAGGCCCAGGCCCCGCTCGGCGATCATCGAGCGATGAACCTCGCTGGTGCCGCCATAGATCGTAGAACCTTGGGCGTGCCGGTAGAACATGTTGATCTCGGCCGCCGCTCCCTTGCGCTTCGAAAGCGAGTAGGGGGCCGTCAGGTCGAGCAGGTCCCGCGCGTCGGTCAGGAACTTCTCGGACGAGAACATCTTGGCCATCGGGCCGTAGGCCAGGTTGGTCTTCTTCTCGGCGATCACCCAGGTGGCGCGGAAGATCAGCAGCTCCGAGACCCACAGATTGGCCGTCGTGCGCGCCAGCCGCGCCTGGGCCGACGCATCATCGATCAGCGGCTTGCCCTGGTAGGAGATCTCGCGACAGAGCTTCTCGCCGGCTTCGAGCATCTTGCGCTGGTACTTGGCGAAGCCGCCGCCGTGCTCCAGCTCCAGGCTGGCGCTCATCGTCCGCACGCCGCCGTCGACCTCGCCCAGCCGATAGCTGTCGGGAATCTGGACGCCGTCATAGAAGGTGATGTTCGTCCGCTCATCCTGGAAGGTGTATACGGGTTGGATCGTGACGCCGTCGGTCTTCAGGGGCACGATGAACATCGTCAGCCCCTTGTGCTTGGCGACCTCGGTGTTGGTGCGCGCCAGCATCAGCACGTAGCTGGCCAGGTTGGCGCCGCTGGTGAACATCTTGGTGCCGTCGATCCGCCAGCCGTTGCCGTCCGGCGTGGCGCGGCACTGGGCGGCGAAGACGTCGGAGCCCGAGGCCGGTTCGGAATAGCCCAGGCTGCAGATGACTTCGCCCGACATGATCTGCGGCAGGACATCGCGCTTCAGCTCTTCGGTGCCGAAGCGGTTGATGATCAGCGACACCATCTGCGACACGCCGGCGGCGGGGTTGTTGTAGCCCTGGGCCTCGAACGCATCCATGCCGGCGATCTTGGCATAGGGCGACAGGCCGCGCCCGCCGACATCCTTGGGCAGGCCTAGATAGAGAAGGTTGGCCGCCGCGAGCTTCTTGTTGAGCTCGGGATTGTAGCCTTCCCAGCTGTAGTGGAAGGTGTCGCGCATCTCCGGCGTGACATTGGCCGCGAAGAAGGCTTCGATTTCCGCCGTGATCGCGCGGGCGTCTTCGCCCAGCTCGAAATTGATCGGGCTCTCGCCGGCCTCGGGCAGGGCGACGGTCTCGCCCGCATAGAGGCGGCGGCCGGCTTCGTCCAGCAGCCGTTGCGGGTCGCCCAGCACCAGCGGCCAGGCCTTGGCGCGCAGGTTGAACAGGAAGATGTCGTACTCGGTGGTCAGGCCGTAGCCGCCGAAGGTGTGCAGGGCCTGGGCGACCGTGCGGGCGGCGGCCTGGGTGTTCCACCAGAGGGCGAGGGAGACGGCGGCGGCCGCTTCCGGCGCGCCGTCGGCGATGTCGCGGATGGCCTTCCACACCAGGAACTTGCCGCCATCGACTTCGCAGGCGAGGTCGGCGAGGGGGTGGGAGATGGCCTGGAACTGGCCGATGAACTGGCCGAACTGCTTGCGCTCGCTGGCATAGGCGGCGGCCAGTTTCAGAGCCTCGCGGCCGAGGCCGGCCAGGGCGGCCGAGATCAGCAGCTTCCATTCTTCGACGCCGGCGGCGAAGGTCGCCAGCGCGTCGGCGCCGGAAGCGAGCACGGTCTGCGGCAAGGCGGTGAAATCGATCTCGGCCAGCGGCGTCGAGGCGAGGTTCTCTTCGGCCACCCGAGCGCTTGCCGGTACCGAGACCAGCACGACATCGCCTCCCTTGCGGGCGATGATGCTGTCCGCGACCAAGCCACCGGCGATCCACTGGCGTGGTTGAGCGGTCAGGTCATGCAGGGCCAGGGTGACGACGGTCTCGCCGGCCAGGGCGGCGGCCAGCAGGCCGGCGGTCTGGTCCGAACCCAGCTGGGCCAGCAGGCGCGCGGCGACCAGGGCTTCGGCTAGCGGACCCGAAGCCAGCGTACGGCCCGCCTCTTCCATCAGGATAACGGCGTCGATCAGGCCGAGACCCAGCCCGCCGGCCTCTTCCGGCACGCGGATCGAAAGGGCGCCTTGCTCGGCGAGGCCCTTCCAGAGCGCCGGATCGAAGCCGGACGGCTCGGCCGCCCGCACGCGGGCTGTCGAGCTGTTGGCGTCCAGGAAGCGCGCAAACATGTCGCGCAGCATTTCCTGATCTTCGGGCAGGTCGAAATTCATGGCCTGGTCTCTAAGTTTTTGTTTTGACGCATTTTCTTCACGCGAACCGGCGTCCACTTCGCTCGAAAATGCTCGCCTAGCCGCGACGACGCATCATGACGCTGAGGTCGACCTGGCCGGTCGCCACGCCGCCCATGAAGCCGCCGTCGACCGGGAAGACCACGCCGTTGACGATGCCGGCGAGGTCGCTGTTGATCAGCACCAGGCCGCCGGCCTGCTCGGCGGCGGTCGAGTAGCGGCCCATCGGCTGGGTCGCGGCCTCGACCACGTCCTTGCCCGAGGCCTTCTCGAACGCATCCATCATCGGGGTCTGGGTGGGCGAGGGCAGCGTGCAGTTGATGCGGATGCCCTTCTTGATCAGGTGGGCGCCCGTGAACTGGGTCCAGACGATGATGTTCTCCTTCGAGAAGGAGTAGCCCTCGGCGACGGTTTCGAGGTTGGCCTCGCACCAGTCGACGGCGGCCTGGAAGCCCTTGGTGGCGATGATTTCCATGCTGGTCGGGATGCGACGGCTCCAGCCCAGGCCGCCGGTCGAGGCGATGCTGGCGATCGCGCCGCCCGGGCCCATCAGCGGCACGACCTGCTCGGTCAGGTGCCGCGTGCCGATGAAGTTGACCTTCATCACGTCCAGTGGCGGGAAGGATTGCGGCAGGCCGGCGCAGTTGAACAGCGCATCGACCTTGCCGCCGATCGCGGCGACGCCGGCCTCGATCGAGGCGGGATCGCGCAGGTCGACATTGTTGAACGAGGCCAGCGGAAGCGCGGAGTCCTTGTAGTCCAGGCCGTGCACTTCGGCGCCCAGATCCAGCAGCAGCTTGGCGGTCGCTTCGCCCATGCCCGAGAAGCAGCCGGTGACGATCACCCGCTTGCCCTTATAGCCCAACACGTCGGTCATTTTTCTTGCTCCGTAGGAGTCTCTAGAATTGGGAAGTGGGGAGATCAGGCGGGCTTCTTGAGCGGCCAGGAGATCGTGCCGTCGTCTTCCTCGACGTAGATGATCTTCTCGGGGCAGGCGCGCGCGCCGTACTTGGCCAGCTTTTCCATGCCTTCGGGCACGTCGAAGCCTTCGCTGTCGATGTAGCCGTCGTCATCCAGAACATAGAGGTCCTTGGAGACCGCGGCGCAGCGGGCATTGCCCACGCAGGCGCCTTTTTCGATGCGAATCTTCATGGCGGCCTCTCCCAAACCTTTGCTGGAACAATCCTATGACCGGAGAACCAGCGTCCGATCAACGTCGCCCAAAGGCCGCTTCACCTGCAATCGCCCGGGCGTTATTGGCCGCAAGCATCGTGAGGCGGGCATTGCCATCGTCGGGGGTGCGCGCGACACAGGGGGCAAGCTGCGCGGGCGTCTTCAACCGACGCCGCGCATAATCAATTCAGCGGCAAGCGCCGGAGAAGCCCCCATGGTCCAAGCCAGCCTGAGTCCCGCCGTTCCGAAGCCGGATCACGTGCCGGACGCGCTCGTGTTCGATTATGACCATCGCAACGATCCGGCGCTGCTGAAGGACGCGCACACCCGCATCCTGGAGATCGCCGCCACCGCGCCGCCGATCTTCTGGACCCCGCGCCACGGCGGCCACTGGGTGCTGCGCAGCCATAGCGCGGTCTACAACGCCTCGCGCGACACCACGACCTTCAGCAACGCGCCGATGCCCTACGAAATGCTGGCGCATATCAACGCCGATCTGCCGGATGAGAAGAAGATGCTCATCCCGCTGCCGATCACCGTCGATCCGCCGCATCACACCCACTATCGCGGCCCGTTGCAGAAGCCGTTCTCGCCCAAGGCCATGTTGGCGTTGAAGGACAGCATCCGCAGGCTTGCGGCTGAACTGGTCGAAAAGGTCAGGCCCGACGGCGGCTGCGAGCTGATGACCGCCATCGCCGAGCCTCTGCCGGTCACCATTTTCCTCGAACTGTTCGGCCTGCCGGTCGAGAAGGGCCGGGTCTATCGCGATCTGGTCGCCGAGCATCTGCATTCGCACACGACCGATTCCCAGTCGATCCAGGCCCGCCTGCGCAAGGTCGCCGACGCGATGCACGAGACGATCGTGGATCGCCGCGACAATCCCCAGGACGACATCATCTCGATGCTCTGGCAGTCGGAATACAACGGCAAGCCGGCGACCCTGCACGACATCGAGAACTATGCGGTGATGCTGTTCATCGCCGGCCTCGACACCGTGATGAACGGCATGGGCCTGGGCGTGCGCCACCTGGCCATGCATCCCGAACTGCAGAAGCAACTGCGCGAGAACCTCGCGCTCGTCCCCGAGGCGGGCGAGGAGCTGCTGCGCCGCTACACCTTCACCGTGCCCCCGCGCTTCCTGCTCAATGACGCCGAGTTCGAAGGCATCCAGATGAAGAAGGGCGAGATGGCGCTGCTCTTCCTGCCCGCCGCCGACCTGGACCCGACCGAGTTCGCCGATCCGGCCGCCTATAACCTGGCCCGCGAAAACAAGGTGCACATCGCCTTCGGCACCGGTCCGCACCGCTGCCTGGGCTCGCACCTGGCGCGTATCGAGCTGCAGGTGCTGTACGAGGAAATGCTGAAGGGCCTGCCGGAATTCCGCCTCGACCCGACCAAGGAGGTCACCTTCCACGGCGGCCACGTGATCGGTCCGGATGAGGTCCACCTGGTCTGGGACGTCTGAACTTGACCTGGAAGCGCTCGCGCGTTCGTCTCGACAAGGACAACCGGGCTTTCTGGACCGGCGGAGCCGAGGGGAAGCTCAACATCGCCAAGTGCGGGGATTGCGGCGGGTTCATCCATCCGCCGCGCGAGATCTGCCGGTTCTGCCTGTCGGAAAACGTCGCGCCCCATGCCGTGTCGGGCAAGGGCGTGATCGACACCTACACCATCAACTACCAGGCCTGGGCCAAGGACATGGACGTGCCCTTCGTCATCGCCCGGGTGAAGCTGGACGACGCGCCGGGGGTCTATCTGACGACCAATATCGTCAACTGCCCGGTGGACGCGGTCGATATCGACGACCCCGTACAGGTCGTGTTCGACGAGCAGGACGGGCTCTGGTTCCCGCTGTTCGAGAAGGTGGGCTGAGTGGTGGCGCGGGAAGCCTATATTACCGGGATCGGCATGTCGGAGGTCGGCGTGCGGCTGGCCCGCTCGCCGCTGGGCCTGACGCTCGACGCGGTCAAGGAAGCCATCGCCGACGCCGGCCTGACGCTGGACCAGATCGACGGCGTGGCGACCTATCCGGGCAAGATGCAGACCTTCCTCGGTTTCTCGCCGCTCGGCGCGGACGACGTGATCGAAGCGCTGGGGCTGAAGACCCGCTGGCATATCGGCGCGGCCGAGATGACCGCCCAACTCGGCGCGATCGCCGAGGCCGCCAACGCGGTGAAGGCCGGTCTGGCCCGCCACGTCCTCTGCTTCCGCACCGTCTACGAGGCCGCGGCGATGTCGCGTCCGGACGAATTCCCGCCGCTGGAGCGCCGTGAGGGCGTGACGGGCAATTCGCAATGGGTGTCGCCGTTCGGCGCGTTTTCCGCCGCCAACTGGACGGCCCAGTTCGCGATGCGGCACATGAAGCGCTACGGCCTGACGCGCGAGCAGTTGGCCCAGGTGGCGCTGAACGATCACGCCAACGCCGCGCTGAACCCGCGCGCTCTGGTCAAGACGCCGCTGACCATGGACACCTACATGTCCGCGCGGATGATCTCGTCGCCATTCTGCCTGTGGGACTGCGACCGTTTCACCGACGCCTCGACGGTGATCATCGTCTCGGCGGGCGACGCCCTGGGCGAGGTCAAGACCACGCCCATCCGCATCGCGGCCTCGGCGGGTTCGGTCGAGCGCTATAGCTGGGACCAAGCCGAATGGGCCAGCGCCTATCCGACGGGCCGGGATCTCTGGAAGAACACCGACTATCGTCCCAAGGACGTCGACACCGTCCAGCTCTATGACGGCTTCGCGTTCCAGCCGATCACCTGGCTCGAGGGGCTGGGCTTCTGCGAGGTCGGCGAAGGCGGTCGCTTCCTCGAAGGCGGCAAGCGGATCGCCCGTGACGGCGAGTTGCCGATGAACACCGGCGGCGGCCAACTGGGCTGGGGACGCCTGCACGGCTTCGGCTTCGCGTTCGAGGCCGTGGTGCAGCTGCGCGGGGAGGGCGAGGCTCGCCAGATCCCCGGAGATCCGAAGGTCGCCGTCGCGACCTCCGGCGGCGGGCCGATGGCGACAGCCCTGCTGCTGGCCAAGGACTGAGGCGCGGCGTGGGCCCGGACATCGGCCGCCAACCCGCGTTTCATCGACATGTGCTGATCACGTCCGGCGAGGGTTGGATCAGCGCCTGGGTCGAAGACGACTATCACCATATGGGCGTGACCCTGCGCCACGACGGCCAGACCATCGTCGGCGTCGAGGCGGACATGGTGCGCGCGCCCTGGTCGACCTGCCCCGGCGCCGTGCATCAGCTCGACGCGACGTTCACGGGCGTCAGGCTGGACGATGTGGCTGCGCGTGGGGAAAAGCAGGCCAACTGCACCCACCTGCACGACATGGCGGTGATCGCGGCCGCCCATGCCCGCGACCTGGTTCCGACCCGCTATGAGATCACGGTGACCGATGCCGTCGACGGCGTTCGCGTCGGCCAGATCACCCGCGACGGCGTGCCTGTGCTGAGGATCATCGAGCGGGCCAACCTCGTCGAGGAACCGACGCAGGCGGCAGGAAAGACCCTCTTCCAGCTCGGCGAATGGATCGCGTCCCTGGACGAACAGGGCCGGGAGGCGGCGCGTCTGCTGCGCTGGGCGGCGATCATCGCCCATGGCCGGGCGATCCCGATGGAGCGGCAATCGGACGCCACGCGCATGCCGTCCAACTGCTTCACGTTCCAGCCGGGGCGCAAGGAGAAGGCGCAGCGGATCGGCGCGGTGCTGGATTTCTCGACCGCCGAGCGGCGGCCGCTGGACAGTCTTCCGTCAGCCTAGAGCATTTTCGAGCGAAGTGGCTTCCGGTTCGCGTGAAGAAAATGCGTCAAAACAAAAGACTAGAGCTCCCGGCCTGATGCAATCAGGTCGGGAAACGCTCTAGACGCCGCCTGGACGTCCGCCCTCGCACAGGGTTTCGCACAAAAAAAGCATCGCCAGGCGGTGGCCCGGCGATGCGTAAGTCTTGTCGAGGTGAGCCGCCCGCATGACGCGACGGCTCGGGGAGAATTCTGGTTTGGCGTTACATCGCCATGCCGGCGGTGGGCATACGGTCGGCGGAGTCGAACAGCGGCTGGACCACGGCGGACGCGGCCTGCTCCTCGAAGCAGCGATCGACGGCGTCCCTGAGGGTTTGCAGCAGGGCGGTCGGATCGATGTGTTCGCTGGGCTCATAAGCGAAGCCGATGGCCAGAGGCTGGTTCTGGGGCAAGCCCGGGAACAGCATGGCGGTGAACTGGGCGTTCGACTCGAAGCCCGCCACGTCCGTCACGCCGCCTTGGTCATGGCATTGCTGAACCCGCGCGGCCAAATCCGACACGCAGAACTTGCGGTCCGCGGCGGCCTCGGCGTTCAGCCGGCGCAGCATGCTTTCGCGGCGCGGCTGGGGAATGGTCGACAGCAGCAGCCAGCCGGCGGCCGAGCTGGACAGGTGATCCTTCTGGCCGCCGCAGATCCCGAAGGGGTTCGAGGTGCGAAGAGCGCGCTGGCCGCTGCGCCAGCTGTAGATCTGGACCTGCAGGCCGACCATCCCGAAGACGCCGACGGCCAGGCCGGTCTGGGCGCTCAGGCGGTCGATCAGGCCGGTCAGGCGACCGTCGCGGATCAGGCTCGGCTGAGCCGCGCGGCCCAGCAGGGCGGCCCGAGGGGTGGGGGAATAAGAGCGGGAATGGGGGTCTTTGTAGAGCAGGCCCACCTCGACGAGGCAGTAGAGCAATTCGGACGTGCTCGATTGAGGGCGATCGAAGCGACGGACGATGTCCATCACGGTCGCCTGGGGATGTTCCTCGTCGAAAAACTCGAGGACCTCGATCACACGCTTGGCAAATTTGGCCTTGTTGGATCCGTTCATCGCCATGGGCCTCCCTGTCTTTTTTTATAATAGACAGGAGTGTTCAATATGAGCCGACCCTTGTCAACAAAGATGAGAGCATCTCCGTTTTTTGTTGTCGGCCGGTCGACGTCCCGCCTTCGCCGCTCGTCCGAACAC
>Ga0307515_10019435_pt1 | contig 12222 bp, 13 predicted proteins | sample 17_EM_MG_FD_194513 | JGI IMG/M metagenome (GOLD analysis project Ga0307515, IMG submission 194513) | Populus trichocarpa ectomycorrhiza microbial communities from riparian zone in the Pacific Northwest, United States - 17_EM | ecosystem: Host-associated > Plants > Roots > Unclassified | place...
CGCCGAAGGCGCGCAGGGTGCGCAAGGCCAGCGTGACGGCGGTGGCATGCAGAAGCTGATGCAGCTGCTCGAGAAGATCCTGCAGATGCTGGCCGAGCTGCTGAAGCAGAAAGACGACAAGGGCGAGGGCGGGGACGCCGGCAAGAGCGGCGGCGGGGGCGGGGACAAGTCGCAGAAGCCAGGCGGCGATGCCTCGAATGCGCTGAAGGAGCTGGGCAAGTTGCTGGTGGCAACCGGCGCGCAGTTGATGGGCGCCGCTGACGGAAGTGGTGGCGGCGATGCGCAGGGCGCACAGCCTCAAACCGCCACCGCCAGCAGCTGATCACCAGGCGCGAGAAGCGGCCGGACGCTGACGCCCGCGATGCCGAAGCGCCCGACCCTTCGTCGATGCCGCCGAGCCCACCGGGTCGGCGCCGTCGTTGGTCGATGCTCGTCCGTTGGATCACTGGTTTTCTGGGCCTGCACCGCGCAGTGCGAAGTCCCTCCAGACACGCCCGTCCCTTCGTCGACGACGTATCGCTGCCAGTTTGCCGACGGGGTGGAAAGAACCGTGGCCGTCGACCCCGGTGCGGCGTTTTCGCTGGCCGTGCGGTCATGCCAGGCGCAATCGACGCCGGCTGCCAAACCCGCCGTCGATTCAAGCACACGGCTGCCCAGCGTGACCTGGATCCAGGCGCCGTCCGCGGGCCTGGTGCCGAACATGGCCCAGGAAGCCCGAGGGTCGCCCCGCCCGCAGACGCCACAGGACATGGCCTGGGGCGAGCAGGTGTCGCGCATCAGCTTTCGCCATGGGGTGGACGCCCGCTTGGTCGAGGCCGTCATTCACGTCGAGTCGCGGCATCGCGCCTCGGCCCGCTCGCCCAAAGGTGCGCTGGGCTTGATGCAGGTGATGCCGGCCACCGGTGCCCGCTACGGCGTGGCCCGTGCTCAGGATCTATTGGACCCGGCCGTCAACCTCGACGTCGGCGTGCGCTACCTGCGTGACCTGCTGCTGCAGTTCGGTGGGCAGATCGAGTTGGCCCTGGCCGCCTACAACGCGGGCGCAGGCCATGTGCTGCGCTACGGCCTGCGCGTGCCGCCGTTTCCCGAGACCCGGGACTACGTCGACCAAGTGATGGCCCGCTACGACTGGCTCTGCAGCGCCGCCGTGCGCTGAAGCCTTGGATCCCACGCGACTGCGCATCGACCTCAAGCCGCCAGCACCGTGTTGCGACGCGAACTTCGCTTGGTCGAACGCGCCTTTGGGTGTCGGTCCATCGCCACGGCTCCGATGCCTAACCTGACACCTGCGGTGGCTGCGCCGGTTTCAACCCGCCCGCCCGCTGCCTTTCTTCCCACCACCATCTGGAGAAAACTGACCATGTGGAATGTTGAGATCTCGCGCTGGTTTCGGCCCGCCCGCGCGGCGGCGCGACAGGCCCGCGAACGATCGCGCCAGCGGGCGCTGGAGCGCGCCAGCCAATGGAGCGAAGACGATTGGCTGAACTCGCAGTTGCCGCCGCTGGATTGGCGCGGCCTGGCCTTGATGGATGAGCGCAGCGATGGTGCGCACCCCTCGCAGATCCGGCGCTGGATCGCTGACATCCACGAGCAACTGCCAACCATGGACGCCGACGACATGTCGTACGCCATGGCGTTGCTGCTGAAGCTGGAGCGCCTGGTCCAGGAGCACCGCGTGTTCCCGCAGCGCCGCGCTTGAATGGCGGGACGCACCGGGCACCTTCAGGCCCGGTGCGTGGTGAAACTCTCAGTGGCGGTGGGGCGCGCTGCGCCTTGTGCCCTCGTCGCTGCGGTCGGCGCTGTTGCCGCCATCGGCACTGCCGTGACCGCCGAAGAGCACGCCCGCCAGCCCCGCACACAGCACGGCCATGCTCAGCGCGAACAGCGTCAGCCACAGGCCGCGGCCACGATGCCGCCTGGCGCTGGCGGGCCCTGCCGAGGCGGCCACGACGGGCATGACCGGCGGCACCGGGATGCGCAGCAGGTCGGTGGCGGCCTCTGGTGCCTGCGGCAGATGGGTCTTCAGCGGCCTCACGGCCAGGCCGGCATCGTCGGCTGCCCGCGCGGGGTGGGAGTGGCGCTCGCGCTGGCACACCGAGGGCTGCGGCCGTTTGGCCGCCCCGCTGCTCGGGTCAGCCGCAGGCCCGGCCCCTTTGTGCGCCGTCGAGGCACTGTCGCTCGCTTCGCTGCTGCGGGTCTCTTCTGCCTCGTTGTCTGATCGGATGAAGCCGGCGGCGTCATGCCGCCCTGTCGCGCGAGCCCGTGCCGCCCCGAACGCACCGGGCACGGCACTGGCAGAGGGGGGGCGCTGCGCGTACGAAGCGCGCGTTGCATGGCCCACCGAAGTCGCGGTGGGATGTGCAGCAGCGGATGCCGCCACCGGCGCGGCCTGGTTCAGGTGCGAGCGCAACAACGGCGACGCCGCCACGATGGCATCCCGTGCCACACGCTGGCGCAGCTCCGGGCTCGGCGGCGCTGGCGGCTCGTCGGCCGGCGCCCAGGCGTCGATCGGCTGGGCGTCTTGCACGGGCCGGACTGAGTCGCTCATCGGGCTTCAGCGCCTGCGCGGTCTGCGTTGCTCGGGCTTTGCAGCGTCAATGCGCCGTCAGTGGTCGCGCGTCCAGCAACGCCGGCTGAAGCATGGCCAGCACCAGGCGCCCGACGGCACTGCCCAGTTCCAGTTCGCGCGCCACCTCTCGCGCCTGGTCGGTCCACTCCACCGGCGCCAGTTGCAACAGCCCTTCGGCCGAGTGACCCAGCACCCAACCCAGCTGGGTCAGCAAGGTGGCTTGCATCGACAGCAGCCGCCCCACTTCGAGGCGCTGGATTTCTTCGCCGCTGAGCGGCAGCAGCAGTTGCGGTCGGGCCCGCAGGTCATTGCCGCTGCGTTCGGTTTCGATGCGGCAGATCAGGCCTGCCGGGCCGCTGAAGGGCCTTGCCTCTTGCAACGGCTCGGTCGCACTGCCGCCCACGTCGAGGTGCGCTGCCAGCTCGGCGAAGAAGGCGTCCAGCGTGCGCACCGGGCGTTTGTCGGCCGGCCGGGGCGGATGGGCACGATCGATGGCGACCATGAGGTGGTCGAGACCGGGTTTGCGTGTTCTGGCCACCATGTTGTCAGTCCTCCCATCTCGGAAGGTTCTGTTCCACCGTGCCGGGCCGTGCTGTGGCGTCAGTCTTCATCCGGGGACTCCTCATCGCCGGTGGGCCCCAGGGTCGACGCCATCAGGCTGGCAAACACCTGGGCCTCGCGGGCGCTGTTGCAGGCGCGGGCCAAGTCGTCCGGCCCGCTTGGCATCAGGTCACCGATCACCGCCGGAGGCGGCACTGAATTCAAGGGGTTCATGGTCGCTCCGGTGGGGCGGTGGCAGAGGGCAGCGAGACAGCGGCCGCGCTGATGACCGGGGGCTGCGGCCCAGGGTCTGATCACGATGATCAGCAATGGGCATGGCCCCATCGCCGAAGCCGCGAAGCCAGGTTCGCGCTGGCGAAGTGGCGCGAGGCGTCGTCACGCACGTATCCATTGGAACTGGCCGGCGCACAGGCTTTGGAACATGTCGTCGTTGGCACCCATGATGGTGTCCTTCCAGTAGCGGCCATGCTCGATGTAGTGGTCCAGCATTTCGGACAACCACGGTCCGTCCACGCCATCGACCATCGGGATGCGGACGATCAACTGTGCGCAACCGCTGTCGGCGTCCAGCCCCAGTTGGGCCTGATCCTGGGCATAGACCGACAGGTTGGCCTCCAGCATCAGCCGGAACACGCGCAAGGTGCGTCCGGCCATCAGCACGCCGAAGTTGAAGCTCAGGTAGATCGCCCGCTCGTCGCCGTCGAAGTTGCTCAGCAGCACGTCGAAGTCGCGCATCGAAATGCTGCCGGTGGACAGCACAGCGTCGGCGTCGGGGTGTTGCAGCGTGGCGCACAGGTCGAGCACCAGGCCGTTGAATCGCTCGTGGCTCACGGCTTGCTCCCACGCGACCCGAGCGTCGCGGTGCCGGCTTGCGCCAGCCGCTGAAGCACCTGGACGCGGTCCGCGGCTGCCGCCGACTGCGGAGGCAGCCGCGGCCGCAGCGCGTGCAGCAGCATCACCGGCATCAAGGCGTTGCGGCTGGCCTCCCCGGCGGAAGGGGGCGGTGCGTCGGCCGCCGGTGCGATCGGCCGCTGTTGCTGCATCAGCAGCGCCTTGATCGCGGCCAATGTCACCTTCGAGACCGGGTCGGCGCTGACCGCGAGCAGATGGTCGCGGATCAACGCCAGTTGCAGCAACCTTGCCGACGGAGCGGGCGGTGCATCACCCGTCGCCGTGCGGCGAGCGGCGGCCAGCAGGGCGTCAGCCAGCCGGGCCGGGTTGGGCGGTGCGGGCAAGCGATCGGGTGACAGGGCACCCGGGCCTGAGGCGCAGGTGCGCGAAGAGCGGCCGTCGATCGCGCGCCGGATCTCGGAGAACGCAAACCCTTTGTGTTTCCTTCGGCCACCGCGGTCCTGGCCCGAGTCACCGTGGTCTTGCTCGCCGGAGTCAGCCGACGAGTCGGTCTGCAGCGGCGCACCACGGAAAGTCGAGGCGATGCCTGACTCTTCGGGACCGCTGGAAACGGGGCCAGTGTTCTCGTTGCTTTCGTCCCCTTGCGAGGAGGACGAACTGGCCGATGAGCTGGGCGGCCGTCGGGGGCGCAAAGGGGTGTTGTTGCGGGCGGGTGTCGCGCTCGGCGCGCGCGCCGAGCGCGCGGGCGTCTGGCCTCGCTTCGTGTGGTGGTGGGCGTTGGCTTGTTCGGCATCGGGGGCCGCGGGCTCGGCATCTGCCGCCGGCGGGCCGGCATAGCCGCCGCTGTTCGGCGCGACTCTCATAGAAAGATCAACCCCAGCACCTTTTCGGCAAAGCGCATCAACGTGGCCCCGGCCCAAGGCGCTGCGATGAGCACGACGACGGTCACGCACAGCAGCTTCACGCCCTGCGAGATGCTGGAATCCTGCAGCGATGTGACGGCCGACACGAAGGCCACCAGCAGCCCCACGATCGAAGAGGTCAGCACAGCCGGCAGCGACAGCACCAGGCACAAGGTCAAGGCTTCAGCGGCCAGTTGCAGGACTTGGTCGAATTCCATTGAGTGATGAGTTTTTGGTGGCCTCAGCGGTAGGTGAGGACCAGGCCGTGGATCAGGCGTGACCAGCCGTCGAGCGTGACGAACAGCAGCAGCTTGAACGGAATGGCCACGTTGGTCGGCGTCACCTGCGACAAGCCCATGGCCAACAACACGTTGGCGATCACCAGGTCGATCACGGTGAACGACAGAAAGATCAGGAAGCCGATCTTGAAGGCCGCCGTCAACTCGGTGAGCAGGAAGGCGGGCGCCAGCACCAGCAGGTCGTCCTTCATCAGCTTTTGCGATCGCTCGGGTGGCCAGATGGCCGCCGCCGACTTCAGGAAGAAGCTCTTCTCGCGTTCGCTGGCGTGCTTTTGCAGAAAGCGCCGAAACGGCTCGAAGGCGGCGTCGGCGCCCTTGATGATCTGTTCGGCGCTGCTGGCGTTGGCACTGGGTTCGGTCAGCTTGATCCGGTCGCTGGCTTCCATGAAGATCGGCGCCATGACATAACAGCTGATGATGATCGCCACGCCGTTGAGCACGGTGCTGGGCGGCACCTGCTGAACGCCGAGTGCGTTGCGCAGCAAGCCCAGCACCACGACGATCTTGGTGTACGAGGTGACCACCATCGCAGCGAATGGCAGGAAGCCCAGCCCCACCATCACCAGCAGCAGCGAGACCGGGTCAATGGCCGGCATGTCCGCCTCGCACCGCGTGCATGCTTTCGATCTGGACGCCCAGGCGGTCGCCGATGGCGATCAGGCGACCGCTGCCCAGGCGCTGGCCTTGGCACATCAGCCGCACCGGGGCGTCGCCGAGAGGCACCTCCAGCGCGATCACGTGGCCGGGCGCGATCGCAGCCAACTCGTCCAGCCGCAGGTGTGCGGTGTCGAGTTCAAAGTGGATGGGCAGCTCGATGTCGTCCACGATGCTGCCCGGATCGGAGCTGCTGTCGTTCATGTCGGCCTCGTTGTTCAAGGTGACCAAGGCCGAGCTCAACAGAACCCGGCCGCCGTCCCAGTCGATCGACGCGATGCCGCCCAGGGCGCAGCCTGCGCCGACCCGCCACAGCGCGCGAACCGGCGGGCCGTCCAGAAGCAGGACGTCGCCCGGTTCGAGTGACCGCCACGCTGAACGGGTCATGCGGCGCTCGCTCATGGCCAGGTGGCAGCGCAGGCGCAGCGCGTTCAAGCTGGCGGGTCTGAAAGCCGTCTCTTTCGGCAACTCCTCGTTGACGAACAGGCCGAAGGCGTCGTCGACCTCGCGCACCCGAAGCTCGTGACCGTCCAGCGACAGGACCGGGCAGCCATCGGCGCTTGCGCTGTCGTCTACCACCCACTCGATGCGATGCACCTGTGCGCCCAGGGTATCGATCCGGCGCTGTTGGGCAGCAGCCTGGATCAGCTCGTCGGCCATCGCGCAGGCCAGGGCCTGCGGCTCGGCCTGTCGAACCAGCTCACCGAGCAAGGCCCACTCGGCACGGGCCTGCGCATCCAAGTCGACGACCAAGTCGCCCGTTAACGTGCTCAGATGCAGCCGCAACGCCGGCCGCGTGGCGCGGCGGCGGCCGACATGAACGGCCACACCGGGCAGCCAACGCATCAGGCAGGGCGCGAACCGCGTGTCGTGGCACAGCCGCGCCGCGGCGGCCCGGCCCAGCGGCCATGCCGGCAGCGCCTGCCCCAGAGGCCGGATGAGGTGGGGCTCAAGCACGGTTGTCATTCGAAATCCACATCGACTTGCTGGTGCATTCCCAAGGTCTTCTCGAGCTGGCAGCGCAGCCAGTCCATGTGCATCGAGACTAGGTGCACGCAGCGGCTGGACTGGGTGGAGAAACGAAGCCGGATCCAGTCACGCGAGGCGTGGATCCGCAGCTCCGTCTGCGGCAGCGTTTCGGGGTCCATGTCCAGCACGATGGACCAGGTGTCTGGTGTGGGCGCGCCGCGCCGGCACAGATCCGCCAGCCGACTGGCCAGCCGCTCGAAGGCTGAATGCGCGTCGTCATCGGATCTGTCCGGCCCGCCCTGGTCGCTGGCGGTGTTGACCAGTTGGCGATGCGCCGTCGGTTCGGGAACACCCGTTTCGCTCTGCGGCGCGTCGCCGCGTGTGCCGTGGCGTCGCACCACGGGCGTGGTCCGTGGACGTGAGGGAGGGGATGACACGGCGCTGGCGTCGTCCGCGGTCTCGGCGTTTGCCTGCGCCGCAGGCTCCGTCGTGTCGGGCACGCCGCCTCGCGGGGCTGGGAACGAGCCCGTGTCAGCGGCGGTGGCACTGCGCGCGGCGCGCCGCGCCGCCTCTGCGCGTGGCGGCAGCCGCAAGATGGCATCGAAGCGCGCGGCGGCCTCCTGGCCCAACTCGGCGGTGCGACGGCGCTGCGCCTCGTCTTGGGCGTCAGCCGGTGGCGTGGCAACAACTACGCGCCAGGTGCTGTCGTTCATCGGCTCACACCCCCACCCGGCCGATCGGACGCAGTTCGACCGCGCCGCCCAGTTCCTGGAACGAGTAGACCTTCAGCCAGCCGATGCGGGCTTCGATCATCTTGCGCACATAACGTCGAATGTCCATTGACGTGACCAGCGCCACGCCCGGCCGCAGCTTCTCGCCGGCGATCAGCAGGATCTGGTCGGTCAGCGCAAGCGACGACTCTGGCGCGATCGCCAGGTAGTTGCCGGCGGGGGTGGACTTGATCGCCTGCCGGATCATCTGCTCGGCGTCGGGGTCCATCAGGATGGCATCGACGATGGCGCTGCCGCCGGAGGCTTCGTAGGCCAGGTAGCGGCCCAGTTCGCCGCGGATGTACTCGGTCAGCACCAGCATGTCCTTCTCTTTCGGACCCCAGGCGATCAAACCCTCGAGAATGGAGCGCACGTTGCGCACCGGGACCTGCTCTTCCAGCAAGCGGCGCAGTACCTCGGCGATGCGTTGTGCCGGCAGCACCTTCTGCACCTCGGCCACCAGGCCGGGGTATTCGCCCGCCACCCGCTCCATGACCCACTGCACCTCCTGCACGCCGATGAACATGTGGGCGTTGGCACGCAGGACGCCCGTCACATGGCGGGCAATCACCGTCTCGATGCTGCTGACGTCGCCGCGGGTGGCGTCGGTCACGGCGGTGGACTCGACCCACAGCGACTCGTCGCGGTCGAACAAGGGACCATGCCGCCGTGCCCTGGCCGCGAGTGCGGACGACGGGTCTTCGACCAGCATCAGCCGGCCCGGCAGCGTGACCTCGCGTGTCGGCACGTCGTTGAGCAGCACGTCGAACTGCAGGCCCTTCAGGCCCTGCGAGACCCACATGGCCACCCCGGGGAAGGGCAGGCCAAGGTGCTCCTGCAGGAGTTGGCGCTCGCTGGTGATGGCGTCGTCCAGTGCATCGGCCTCGAGCAGCAGGCCGAGTTCCTTGGACATGCGCACGGCCAAGGGTTTGGAAAACAGAGGCGGCTCTTGCCGGATGGAAGGCGGCTCGCCCTTGGCGCCGTCACGCTGCAGCGCTGTGATGGGTTTGGAGATCGCCACCTGCTCCTGCTTGCGCCGGCGCTTGTCCAGCACGTAGCCTGCGGCGCCCAGCCCCGCGGCCAGCAAGATGAACTGCAGCGCCGGAAAGCCGGGCACGATGGCGAACGACACCACCAACATGCCCGCCAGGTACATCGACCGTGCATTGCCGGTCAGCTGGGCCCCTACCTCCTGGCCGAGCGAGCGGGGCTTCTTCTCGCCATCGTCAGCCACCCGCGTGATGAGCACGCCCGCCGCTACGCAGATGAACAGCGACGCGATCTGCGACACCATGGCATCGCCGATGGACAGCACGGCGAAGCGGTTGGCCGCCTGGCCTGCCGTCATGCCGTGGTACGTCACGCCGACGACGATGCCGGCCACCAGGTTCACCAGCGTGATGATCAGGCCGGCGATGGTGTCGCCCTTGACGAACTTCATCGCGCCGTCCATCCCGCCGTGCATCTGGCTCTCCATCGCCAGGTGGGTGCGCTTCTTGCGCGCCTCTTCACCGGTCAGCAGCCCGGCCCTCAGGTCGGCGTCGATGCTCATCTGCTTGCCCGGCATCGCATCCAGCGTGAAGCGCGCGCCGACCTCGGCCACGCGCTCCGAGCCTTTGGAGATGACGATGAACTGGACGATGGTGATGATCAGGAAGATCACGATGCCCACCACCAGGTTGCCGCCGACGACCAGTTCGCCGAACGAATCGATCAGGTGCCCGGCGTCTGCGTGCAGCAGGATGGACTTGGTCGAAGCGATGTTCAGCGACAGCCTGAACAACGTGGTGAACAGCAACAGCGAGGGGAATGTCGACAGTGCGATGGCGTTGGGAATGAACAGCGTCGTCATCAGCAGCAGTACGCTGACGGAGATGTTGACGGCCAGCAGCGAATCGATCACGAAGGTCGGCAGCGGCAGGATCATCAGGCTGACGATCGCGACCACCAGCGCGGCGGTGGCCAGGTCGTTGCCGATGCCTGAGGGCGGGCGAAATGCCATGCTCGAGTCTCCTGGGTGCGCGGGCGTTCAGCGCCCGTCCGCCTTGATGCGTTCGACCCAGCGCAGCACGGTGGCCACCGCTTCGTACAGCGGCTGCGGGATGGGCTCCGAGACGGGCAGCCGGTACAGCGTTCTCGCCAAGGGCGGGTCGCCGATGATCGGCACGTGGTGCTCCTCGGCGATGCGCCGGATCAGCTGGGCCTCGGCGTCGACCCCTTTGGCCACCACGACAGGCACATCCGTCTCACCGGCGACATAGCGCAGTGCCACGGCGTAGTGGGTGGGGTTGGTCACGACGACTGTCGCGCCGGGTACCGTCTGGCGGGGCGCCGAGTTGGCCATCTCGTGGGCCAGCTGCTTGCGCTTGCCCTTGAGCTGTGGGTCGCCTTCCGACTCCTTGTACTCGCGCTTGACCTCGTCTTTCGACATGCGCTGGTCGCGAACGAACAGGAACTTCTGCAGACCGAAGTCCACCGGCCCGAGGACGAAGAAGACCAGCACCGCCGCGCCCATCAGGCGCAGGATCGTGTCCCAGCCGAGCGCGATGATCGCCGGCGGTTCCAGGTAGGCCGAGGCCATCAGCAGCGGCAGCAGCCCCTGGATCAGGTGCCACAGCACGGCGACCAGGGCCACCGCCTTCAGCACGGTCTTGAAGAACTCGATGAACGACTTCACCGAGAACAGCTTCTTGAGCCCGCTGCCCGGGTTGATTTTTTCGAAGTCGGGTGAGATCGGCTCGAATGAAACGGCCAGGCCCACTTGCGCAGCCTGGCCGGCCACGCCGATGAGGACGGACAGGACCACGAACGGGACCACCGCCATCAACAGGTCGATGCCGTGCGCGACGATCAACGTCGACAACTCGGTCTCGGCATCGATGGTGCCAATGGCCTGCAACAGTCGGGAGACGATGGCGCTGAAACGCTCGGCCACCATCGTGCCGGCGGACGCCAGGCACAGGGTCAAGGCCAACAGGCTCAGCCCGGCCGACAGGTCCTGACTCTTCGCATGCTGTCCCTTCTTGTGCGCGTCCTCGAGTTTCTTGTCGGTGGGTTCTTCGGTTTTTTCGTCTGACATCGCGTCGCTCCACGAAACGAGAACCGTGTCGATCTCGCCTGACCGGCACATCGCCGAGGGCAGGCCCGAAGGCGTTCAATCGGCATATTGCCGAGGGCACCCCCGAAGGCGCTCAAGCCCTGGAACTTAGTCGTGCAGGGCAGGGCCGATGCCATGCAAACGAACGCGTGCATCGCGGCGCGAAGCGGTGGTGGCGCGCTTCGCAGCGCCCCTGCAACTCGAACCCGTTGCCGCAGTGGAGTGCACCGCAATGCACCACGGTCGCGGGATTGTTGAGCTTCGGTTCGCCAGGTGTTCTTAGTCTTGATGCACGTCGCTTCGACGTCATCGATGGAGAGAAGACGATGCACATTTCTTTGGCACTGAGCTTGATGCGATGCCGCGAGAGCGACGGCGAGGTGGCGCACCAGGCCCTGAGGGGCAACCTCGAGGAAGCCGGCGAACTCGGCAAGCAGCGCGTGTGGCGTGATGCCGGCGGCCGCTCGAATTTGCAGCGCGCACTGTTGCGCCAGATGGTCTCGCGTGTGCTGCTGGCGCTGGGGCGTGAACAAGAGGCCCAGGAGTTCATGCAAGACTCGCTCAAGGTCTACGAAGAGCTGTCGCGCAAGTGGCTGCGCTGGCTGGCTTTGCTGGACCAAGGCTGGACCTTTCTGTGCATGAACCGCCCGGGCCGGGCGATCGAGTGCTTCAGGGCGTTGGTCGACGACAGCGAAGCGCCGGCCGATGTGGCGATCGAGGGGCTCAGTTGCACGGCCACCGCGCTGCACATGCTGGGTGAGTGTCAGCGCGCGGCGCACGTCATTGCGCTGGCCAGGTCGCGTTGCGAAGCGCAAGGGCTGACAGCGATCGGCGAGTTGGTCGAGTGCCAGGCCTGGGAGTTGGTGACGCTGAGGTTGGCACGGCGTGCCGAAGGCCTGTCCGACCACGCGTTGGCGATCGGCTTTCGCGACCGCATGGACGCACCGGTCGACCCAGCCGAGGTCCGTCGTACGCTGGCGGTGCTGGAGGCTGCCCAGCAGGACCATGCGCTGGTCGCGCACCGCTTGCAGCACCTTCAACTGATGATGACCCACCTGGCCGGCCAAGTGGGCTCGGCCCCCTTCGCCGAGTGCCTGGCGTGGTTGCGCGAGCGGCGTCTGGCGGGCCTGGAAGGCAACGCACGGATCGAGAGCGCACTGGTGTTGCTGGCCGGTGGTGCATTCAAGGCGGCTGGCGATGTGCTCAATGCGCTGACACCGGACGACGCGCTGGCCCGCAGAAGCCGCTACAGCGTCGACTGGCAGTACTGCCAGTCGAAGTTGTTCTTCCTGCAGGGGCAGGTGAGCGATGCGATGCACGCCTACAAGCGCCACGTCGAAGAGGCGGTGTTCCTGATCAAGCGCGACTCTCCGCAGGCCACGCGAATCTCGGAGCCTGCTGCCGCAGCGGACAGCGGCGACGCGCCTCGCCTGCGCCTGCCGCTGAAGTACCGAAGCGCCTACCAATACATCGTGGACCATCTGGCCGACAACCATTTGTCGGTCAAGCATGTGGCGGCCCATGTCGGCGTGACCGAGCGCTCGCTGCA
>Ga0307515_10019436_pt1 | contig 12221 bp, 3 predicted proteins | sample 17_EM_MG_FD_194513 | JGI IMG/M metagenome (GOLD analysis project Ga0307515, IMG submission 194513) | Populus trichocarpa ectomycorrhiza microbial communities from riparian zone in the Pacific Northwest, United States - 17_EM | ecosystem: Host-associated > Plants > Roots > Unclassified | place...
ATATAATATAAGTATTTAGCTTTACTAGCATAGCATATATATATAGCCAAAAAGTAGCTACTAAGAGTAGCAGATATAGGCCGAAAGAAAGGTAGATTAAGAGCTAGTATATACAATAAAGAAGCCGTAGTCATCCTATAGGAGAATATAGAAAGTCCTACACCTAATCTCCTACTAAAAACTCTACTGGCTCCTTTATACTAGAGTCCAGAGCATATATTATAAACTTTATATACTACTCCTCATTCTTAATTAAATTTAATATTGCTTTCCCGTTACTATACTAGCCATAGCTGTCCTCTGCAAGGCTATAGTACTGCTTAAATTATACAAATAACTTATTAGATTTAAACCTTTCCGGCCTAGGCTTACCGGTTCCTGTATTTAGGATAAAGTAATATACTAAGGCGGAGGATGTATATTCTGCTGAATTTAACGAACTTAGCTAGTTCTAAAAGTTGAATTAGCAAATATTGTAGTAGTAGTAGGGCCCTAGATTTTCTAGCTTACCCTAAAGCTCTCCCTTTAAGACGGACTTGGCGGACTAGTCTGGCCTACTTTAGAGCTCTCCATTTGGGACAGACTTAGTAAACTAGTCTGGCCTACTCTAGAGCTCTCCCTTTAAGATAGGCTTAGTGGATTAGATAGTATAGCCCGGCTTACCAATAAATAGCCTAAGTTAATAATCGCGTTAGTTTTGTTGTCGCTAAGGCTTGCAAGGAACCTCTCTTTTATATTATCGCTTAGATCCGCTATAAGGTTGTTAAGGTCATCTTTATATAGGTCCTTAATAATTTCTATAGTTAATTAATCCGGCATTAGGCCTATAGCATGTTTAATAACTGCAGGCTAAAGCCGTAGCCAGATTCCAGATTGCTGTTTTCTAGATATCTGGTTCTAGCTGCCTAAGAGGTTAGCGTAGGCTTCTATAATGGGTTAGAGAATAATAATAAGTAGTAAAACACCGGATATGCACTAACTACTAATAATAGTGCTATAAAAGTTGTCCGTTCCCTTAGACCCAGTTCTATACTCCCTAATTGTATAATATATTACTATTAAAATAAAAGTAATAGTGTTGCTGGTAAGCTTTTTAAATATATTATAAGAGCAGGGTAATTAGGCAAGGCCGTTCTTTCCTCTACCGTGAAATATACTAGCTATATTAGTAACTATCGCGTTAGAACGGAAGCGATTATCACTTGGCTATTAACTCTTATTAGTATTTTACTAAATAGCACGGGTAAAATACCTTTATATAATCCAGCGCAATAAAATTATAATTAGTTAGTAGTTCCACAATAAGTTTGGGCGCGTTATTAAACCCTAGCCTATATACCTCCCTTATAATTGTACGAGCCTTTATAATCGCGTGGTTCCTAAAGTTCCCTATTGCGTTAAATAGCTATATATAATATTAAGATTGTTAGTGGACAATTTAATATAATATTTTTAGTATATAGATACCTTATAAGCGGATACCGGGTTAGAAATATAATTAGCTTTTTTTTACACTGCTTTTAGCTGCTTTAAAATGGCTTCTAATTATGCCTTTTTTATTATATCCTTAATAAGGCCTAAAAAGCGGTCGAACTATGGGTTAATAAGATACCCGTTATAAGTCCTAGAGTTAGTTACTAGCCTTGCTAGTAAAATGGACCTATAAAGCGCAAATATAGGCTTATATCTCTTAGGTGGGTTTTCTTTTATACGTCGCCGTTATAATATCTAGAGGTACTCTTCTCTTGCCTATAGCGCGGCAGTTAGGTTAAAATTGTCTTTATAGTCCGACTCGTCCTTACTTTCCCTAGCGCTATTTAGGTCCCCTTTAGATTAAACACTAGGTTGGTATACTTTGTATTAGAGGGAGGTTACTTGTTTTATAGACGAAGCTATATTAGGGTTTAGGCGGACACGGCTTACTAGGGAAAATATAAAGCTAAATGTTAGTTATTTACGCGATAAGGTATAGATTAGGCGCGTAGGAGAGTATTTTAAACTAGTATATAATTGTTTACGCGGTAAGGTACAGATTAGATGCGTAGGAGAGTATTTTAAACTAATACGTAATTGTTAAGAGCCGGAGGTATATTACGAAGATGCTGCTTTTTATAGCAGTTAGCGGTTAGATAGTAAAGAGAGTATTCTATTTACTAGGGCCCGTTAAGTGCTAAATAGTAGAGGAGACTATTAAGTATTGTAGTTAGACTCCGGTTATATATAAAGGTATAACCTACCTTAACCAAAAGATTAGGACTTTGCGTCTTTAACTAAGCTAGTTTTACTACTAGATTATTAACAGATTTAGTAGATTTATTAATATTTGGTCGCTGTCGTTTTGTAAAAGAAGTAGGTATAGACTCGCAGTTACTATCCTTATTATTAGAGATTACCCTTTTTAGCCAGAGGCGGCCATATACATTCTATATATTGTTAGCCAGCTTAATATATTATATACAACGTTAACGGGGTTTATTATATGCCTGCTCCTCTTTACGCCCAGATATAACTAGACTAGAGTTATAATATTGCTCGTTCTAGCTAGGTTCTATGTACTCGTTCTGGCTAGGCTCTATATACTCGTTCTCTATTAGCGCGTTCTTCCTTCCATTAGCTAGAACGTAGGTAACTCTTAGTAGTAGGCTAGGTAGAGACGTAAGGTTAATTATACTAGTTGTCCTTGTTTCCTTATTATACATTAACTTAAAGTAGGGTTCTTGCTACTAGTTTAAGTGTTTAATAACGCGTTTTTACGTTTACCTACTATAGTAATACTCTTATATTTGCCTGGTTAGCAGAAGGTATAGCTTATAGCTAGAATAGGTTACCTTATAGCTTATAGCTAGAATGAGTTACCTTATAGCTATTTCTGTAATATTTAGGGCGTATATAGATTAACAACTTAAAAGAATGTATACTGGTATGGTATATGTTAGACTAATAGTAGTATTAATAGGAGTATTATTACTATAGTGCTTGCAAATAACTTAAATAGGGGTGTATTTATTGTAATTAGCTACTAGTTTTAACCGGTTACGGTTAAGCCATAACCGCGACCTATTAACTCGCGTTAAGTTAGTAGTTAAGAAAATATTATTATATAGTTAAAGATTATCTAATACTATTTGCTATTATACGCGAAACTGTTTTATTTTATTAGTATATCCCTTAGTAGATACGGTATAGGTATATAAAAGGTTAAACGTTAATCCCGGCAATAAAAGCAGTAGGCTGGTAAGGCTTGTGTCTGAATTTAATAGGGAGGTACCTTATTAAACTACTTTACCTACCTAGGGCGCCGGCTTTTAGATCCTATACCTTATTCCGGTCTACCTATACTAGGTTTAACACCCGTCTTATACTTAAAGCGAAGCTTATCTACCTTATCTATGTAGCTCGCTAGTGTAGATAATGCTAGGGTAGGCATAGGCGGTATATAGGACAGCAATAATACTTCTATATAGTTATATCGCCATATTCCACACCCTTATATAATACCTAGTATTTCTACCGCAAATATCTAACGTCATTCTTCCATGTCGTTAACCTCGCTAGCCTATAGTAAGCCTAACTTATCCCCTATATATATATCGCAATAGCAATTAAATTTAGTAAAATAGTAAGGAAAGCGTAAGTATAGATATAAGGATTAGGTGTTGGATACTAAGAGCGAGCTAGGAACAGTGTTAATATATATTACCCCAATAAGTTCACTAGAAAGAATAGGTATACATCTTAGACTTTGTTGTCTAATCCCCTTAGGCGTTTTAAGAATGCTAGATAAGTTATAAGAATATCCTAGGATATATTATTCTGAGACTTCCTCGCCTAATAGCACGCCAAAGGGCTCTAATATTAAGCCGTCTACCTTTATATATAGTAATCTATTAAACTAGTAAGTATTCTAAATAAAGCAGTGGCTTTAAGGCGCATAATCTATGCTACGGTTATAGTTGCCTTTGCCTTTTCTGTTGCGGGTTAAGGCGTAGAGTAAGGGCTCTTTTTCGACAAGGAGAGGTTTTTTGGGACAGCTATGGGTCGAGTATTGCTTTAGTATTAACCCGTTTACCTATTCTACCTATTCTTGTATATATAGAGTGCGAGTTATCTAGTAAAGGCAAGGGTGCGGAAATGGAGGGTAAGTAATTATATTATTCTTAGCTAGTAGCGTAGACTATAAATACAAGTTAGTAACGCTAAATTAACTTTAAGTAGTAACCTACTCGTTCTTCTTTGTTCTATTATAAATAAAAACCTATCTATTTTTTATAGAAATATATCCTTAACCGCACTGCGCTATTTCTCTTCATTTATAAGCTAAATTCGTCCTCTGGCTATCTTATTACTAATATAGTAGTAAAGTATTTTGCTTTTAGGGTTAAAGTTAATATCCTAGCCTAGTATGTTTATAAATATATTAAAGCTTAGATTATTAACGTATATGTCTAGGGCGTTATTCTTACCGGTCGCTAGCTTTTAGGTTAGGATAATTATTAGCTCTTCGTCAGCTGCCTACCGGATTAGTATTATTATTGTCCTATATAACCTTAGTGTTCCCTTCTACCTTATTGCCTTTAGTATACCGGCTGGTGGATAATACGCGATAGCGGAGTGTGGGAGTACTGGGTTGCCTGTTGTAATTTACCTAATAGGAGCCGTTTTATTTATTTAACGCGTCGCGTTATAGCTGCAGCGCTAGGTAAGTTGTTTAATATATTTAGTATATAGATTTTTAGGTAAACCTAGAAACATAGATGGGAATTCGTTGGAGATTTCGTTTAATATTTGCCGTATTTATACCTTACTTATAAGGGAGCGTAGTGGCTATCCAAGGAGCCCGCGCGTTAACATTTTAATTTTAACATTATAGTAGATTGTATTGTATTGTTTATTTATAACCCTAAGATCTTGCTTAAGAGTGTCTTTGGTGTTATAGCTTAGGTTTATTATTAGTGCCATAATTCCAGAAGCGTTGGGGGAGGTATAGTAGGAAAGACGTCTTAATTACGCGCCAAGACTAATACATAGGATTATGTAGACAGGTAACTATATTATTTAGTTATATATAAAATAATCGGTTAAATGTCTTATAAGAAATGAATAAGCGTATTAGCGAACGCTTCTCCACCTACTACACCACCTGGACTTATAAGCCTCCTCCTATCTATTTTACGTCTCCTCCGTCTTAATAAGCTTAATTTAGCACCTAGATTCGTTAATACTTTTTATATATATATATATAAATTTTTTTTTTATCTCTATTATATTATACTACGTATAATACTGCGTATGCAGCCTTTAGGCTATAGCGCTATAGTTTTATATATATAAATCCCTTTTAGGCAGCTTAATATATATTAGTAACTATATTTATTAATACTTTAAGACGCCTAGTTAGCCCTTAACTGGTAGAGCCTGGTTAGTATAATTGGAGGTCCCGACCTCCGCTAAAATATTTAATATTCCTAATAAGGGCCAGAATATTATTAGCGAAAATGGAGATATTCTACTATAAGTTAATAAGATCTTAGGTCCGTCTAGCTTAACGGAGGAGTATCTAAGCTCTTAGTATAATCTTTTAAGAGAAGACATAATTAAACCGTTAAGAGAGGTAGTGGGTTAAATTAGAGTAGACCCTTTTAGTTTGCTAGAATCTGGATATAGTAATAGAATCGGTATATATAAATAGGTAAGTATACTATAATTTTAAAGCAGTTATCCCCTAATATCTGCAAGGCCTATATTAGCTTGGTAATATTTTTACCTTAAGGGCTAGTAATCCGCGTGGCGTTCTTACTTAGGAGAGTAGGGAAGATAATCTGTTAGGATTAGTTAAAAAGACTAGTTACTAGGTCTTTAGTTGCTTTAACTCCCAAGACTAATATTTTTTAAATAAAATATATACTTGTAATAGCGGCGGCAAGACTATTAGCCGTATTAGAATAGAATCCTCTAGAGGTTAACTTATTCTTTAAGACCTAAAAAGATTAAGATTAACTTATCCGTATTATAGATGATGGTTAAGGAATAAACTAGATTTTACAAAGTTAGTCGCTATACTATATTGGCATTATAAAAGCTAATAAGAGAGCCGTAAGTGTGCGATGTTTTCTAAATAAGAAGATATCTAACTATTAATAGATTCCCGTTATTAGAATACCTTGTTTAAGTTTAATAGAATATTAAAGCACTATAATATGTTATAAATAAGCCTTATACGGATCTTAGCTTAATTATAGCTATTAAGGATGCTTCCTTATTTAAAAATGTTTATATTTTTAAAGACTGGCCAGATATGACTACTATAGGGCTTAAAGCTACTGCGCTGAAACGAGTTCTTATAAAGCGTCTTATAATAATTTAAGGATCTCTAAGCACTAGAAAAACGTGGCTTTAAAGGCGTTGCTCAGCAATATAATAATAGGAGATCCCCCTATTATTGTTATATGTTATATAAACTATGCGCTAAACTAGTTATCTAGGTATATTGCTTAAAGTAATCGTCTTAATACTATCGCTTATATAGATAGACGATATTATACTATATTGGGCGCTAGGGCCATAGGGGTAGGAAGAAGAGGAAGTGTTAGGGCTTCCTCTTTTTATATCTTGTATTTTATGTTTTTATATTATCTTATATTATCCTACTATTATCCTACTATTATATTATATTGTCCCATATTGTCCTACTATTATCCTACTATTATGTTATATTGTCCTATTATTGTCCTGCCATTATATTATATTATCCTATTATTATCCTGCCATTATGTTATATTATCCTATTATTGTCCTGCCATTATATTATATTGTCTTGCTATTGTCCTGCTATTATACTATATTGTCCTATCATTGTCCTACCATTATATTATATTGTCCTATTATTGTCTTATATTGTCCTGCTATTGTTTTAGTACTACTATATACTTTTACCATTTACTAAGATTATAGTTGTAGGTATTTATCGGCTAGGATCCAGGCAGTAACTCTTAGTAGTAATTTTACTGCCCGAATCTCTTACTAAGTTTTGTTCTGCTAATGTAACGGAACCTTGTAGCGAGTACTACGGTGGGTCCTGTTATTAGGCTAGGTATATAGGTAAAGCGTAAAGTTAACAACGTAATAACAACTGGTGGAGTGGTTGCCCAATAAATTAACTCCAATTGTATTCTAAGAATTACTATAAGGAAGGAACTATCTAGGTAGGGACTAAGGGTCCTTAAATACACAACCGTACTCCTATAAAATCCTTCTTATACGTAATATACGTAATATACATAATATACATAACGTTCCTCCCATACCTCGCGTATCTCACGTATCACATCATATAACCTTAGTTACTATTCCTTATCACATAGTTCTACCGGCTCCATCCTAAACCGTGCCTATATTAACTAACTAGCTTCCTCCAACTCTTCTCTAAGTAGTCGTAATATTATACTTAAAGCGTCCGTAACACTATCTCCCTCCTCTCTATCTTTATCCTTAAAGATTCCTAATATCTCTAAGTTGTTTACTAGAGGTATAATGTCCGTCTAATTAATTTAGTTAATATCGTTACTTATAATACCTTTAAAGGTTTTCAAGCCTCCTTCTTCTTCATAGGTATAGTATCATGCTCGTACTATTGCTTTAATACTATCGCTAGGTAAAATTATACTATCTCCATATTCTCGTTGTGTTAAAGAGGGGTTAGTCTATATTGCGCTAGCAAGTCCTTTGTCTCGGCAACCCTCTTCTTATTTAGAGTGCACTAAAGCAAATATTTATTTGTCCTACGACGTTTGCTCTATATCTAACGCTAAGTATACGCGTCCTATAACTCTTAATAGTCGTTAAGTTCCCTAAGTAATTTATTATAGGGTTTTATGTTTAATCTGCTGCTGCGAAGCTTAATAGTAAGCTTTTGAGCGCTCTAAATAAACTGTATTATTCGCGGGAAGTAGAGCAAGAGGCTGTGGCTGCTTAACAGCGTGCCCTTAAAGCTCATCTCTCTGCTTCTACCCGTCTTCTTCGTCTTAAGAAGGTTCGTAAAAAGGTTTATTCTAAGGAGTGGAAACTTATAGAATAAGGTCTGCAGGAACTTAGTAATAAAAGAACGGATTCTCTTCTAATAGTAAAGGAAACAACTCTAAGTAATTCGGCAATCGCTCTTCCTGGGTCCCCCTTAGGTAACTTATTCTTTAGTAATTCTTTTTTAATATTACCTAACCTATTCTCTTCCGATACTCCTATACCTTTCCTATAGCGTTCTTTAAATTTTCTAGTGGTTTCTAGGTAGTCTCATTATAGCCTATCCACTTAACCTCGTACTACGTTTTATTATTAACGTCCTCGTAACTAACGATCTTTAAAACTTGCTATTTATCTTCTTCTTATCCTCTATATATATCTACTTCGTAGATTAATGGCTTAACTTCTCTATATACTGGCTCTAGCATTATAATATGCTGTACAGGGTAGATTTTTATCTTAGCTGGTAGGTTTAACTTAAACGTAACTAGTGAAATCTTCTAACTAATTTTAAAAGGTCCTAGTCTGACGTAGTCCAACTTCTTACTTAATTATTAACTCTTAAAATTTTTGTATAGTAGCTATACTTTATCTCCCTCCTTAAGATCTAGTCCCTTAGATCTCTTATCATTATAGTATTTCTTTATTCTTTACTATACTACCTTAGCTATTTTCGTAAGGTTCTTATAAAGATTTATTAATGTCTCTATTCTTTACTTAACTGTGCTACTTATCTTCTTTACTTAACGTGGCAATAGCGATGTTCTTAGCTTATATCCATAATTCGCCTTAAATAGTAACATACCTATTCCTTCTTATAGTGTTGCATTATATATAAACTATATAACTAGTAACAGTAATACCCAATTATTCTACGCGTAATTAATATAATGTCTTAGATACTACTCTAGTATCTAATTTAATCTTTCCGTTTAACCGTCTGTCTGCGGATAATATGCGGTAAAAGTTACTACTTAAACTCCTTATTCTGCTAAGAATACCTCCTAGAATACTGCTATGAATCTTAGATCTCTATCTAATATAATTTTGCTTAGTACTCCATATCTTATAAATACTTCTTTAATATAGATTCTAGCGATATCTTCTGCTAATATTTCTTCTATATACGCTATAAAGTATCCCCACTTTATAAGCTTGTCTACTATTACTAAGATTATATTATAATCTTATCCGGTAATAGGATCTCTTAATTTTAGCAACTTTATAATAAAGTCCTATAATATAACCTCCTATAGTCTCTCTAGTATTTTAATAGGTTGTAGCCCTCCATATGGCTTATACCTTGTTAGTTTATTCCTTTAGCAATCTAGACACTTCTTAGTAACCTTTCTAGCTATCCTTTAGATTCCGTTAATAATATACTCCTTTTAGAGTCTTAACACTAAGCCTATAGCTCCGTTGTGTTCTTAAGTTAGTCCTTTATAGAAATCCTCTATAAATTGCTCTGCTATGCTTCTTAGGATATACTTTACTTCTTAGTTTTCGTATATATCCATCTATAGATCTTTTAGCTATGCTTCTAGAATTCTCTATACCCAAAAGCTTTCCGGTAACTTATAGATTTTCTCTAATTCTTCCTAAGTTGCTGCGATTTTCGGATAATTATACCTAATTAATCTATCTATATCCTTTTGCAATAAAGCCCCTAATAGCTTTTTATTATTTTGCAGTTTAGCTTTTTAACTTAGAGTATCTACTCTTATGTTATCTGTACCCTTAGTATACTAAATCTCAAAATGGTATTTTATAAGCATCTCTACCCATCTAACCTGTCTTTGGTTAAGTTCCTTCGTCGTTAGGAATCCTATTAGGTTCTTATAATCCGTCTTAACTATAAATAGTTTCTCTATACCTTATAAGAATGCTCTTTATTCCTTTAGTGCTGCAACTATACCTAATAACTCCTTATTATAGATGTTATAGTTTAGTTCCGGTAGTATTATCTTCTGACTATAATATACCACTAGGTGCCATCTATCTGGATGCTTTTATATAAAGCATACTCCTAGTGTAAAGTCTAATGCATCTGTCTTAACAACCGTCTTTAGTCCTAGTTAATAGATCTTAAGAACTAGCTCCTAGGTAAACAACCTCTTAACTTCTTTAAACAGTTCTTGTTATTCCTCTCCCCATACCTATAGTTCTTCTTTCTTTGTTAACTGCGTAAATGGCTTAATGTCCTTTAACTATTACGCTATAAACCTTCTACTGTAATTGCAAAACCCTAGAAACAATCTTAACTGTGTAACGTTCTCTAGTTCTTGCCAATTCACTATAGCCTTAATCTTCTTTAGATCTATGCTAAGTTGGCTTAGTTTAATAATAAATCTAACGAAATCTGTCTTCCTAGTAAAGAACTTGCATTTCTTAATTGCTACTAGCATCTATTCCTCTTATAGTCTCTTTAAAACCTATTTAATGTGTTCCCTGTATTCTTCCTTAGTTATTAAGTAGATAATAATATCGTTAAGGTATACTATAACAAATTCATCCAAATATTCTCCTAATACATTGTTAATTTACTTCTGGAACGTTGCTAGTACGTTTATAAGCCTAAATTGTATAACTAATGGCTTATATAGTCCTTCCTTTAACCTAAAGGCTGCCTTCTATTCATTGCCTTCCTTAATTCTAATCTAATAGTACGCCTATCTCAGATCTATCTTTATAAAGATTTGCGCGTTGCCTATCCTATCTTAAATCTCGCTAATTAAGGGTAAAGGATACCTATCCTTTCTAGTAATGCTATTTAACTATCTGTAGTTAATACATAGCCTTAGCTTGCTATTCTTCTTTAGGACAAACAATACTAGATAACCCGCTAATAATTGCGATGGCCTAATATATCCCTTTCGTAAGTTCTCCTAGATAAACTCTTTTAATACTCTACCTTCTTCTTCGGTAAGCTTATAAATTGGAAAGAACCTTAGACTTATTCCTAGTTCCAATTCTATCTTATAGTCCTATACTATATACTCTAATAGCTTTTTACTTTCTAGTGACTATAGTTTCTTGCCGTACTTATAGTATCTCTTTGGTATATAACTTAGTCCTTTTTCTATTTCCTCGTAGGTCGCTCCTACTTAGTACTATACTAATTTAGCTTGCTATCATGTCTTACGGCATTAAGTATCTCTAATATTGACCTAACCTATAACCCAATCGATCTTTAGATTATATTCCTATAACTAAGGCATCCCTAGTATTGCCTCATCCTTCCCTAATAGTAGGATATCAAAAGATATCCAAACTTGTCTTCCTTTAATAGTTAACTAAATAGGTCCTATTTTGAGATTAATAATACCGTCTCTATAGGCTATCGGATCTTCTAAAATTGTTACTAATAAATACGGGTACTTCTTTCTCCTATGTGGTAGCCCTATTCTTTTAACTGCTACTAGTAAGATATAGTTCCTTATTACTCCACTATCTATTAGTGCTTTAAACTATTAATCTTACCATTTAACTTATAAATTTAGGTGTCTTCCTTAAATTCCTTTAAGGGTCTAAGGCTCTACCACTAGCTCCCTCTAATTCCGTAGGCCTCTACTTTTCCCAACTAATAGCTACTTAATCCTATTTATACTTGGTCCAACTTAGGCTAATACTTAATTCGCTTTTTATCTTTAATATGCTATAGATAGGTGTTCTCTGGACATTCCTACTATTATTGTCCATCTAGGCATTCTTCCGTAAGGAATCTTTCTGGTTAAAGTATTAAGTTCCCTTATTCTTAAACTTCTACTAGGTGCTAGCCATATATATACTTAGCGTTTTAATATTTTACCTTATCCGTTATCTAATATATTCTTATTAAATACTTCCGATTTTTATTCTTTGGTGTCCTATATATACTATACGTATTATCTACGCATACTATCTATAATAGTGTGTAATATACTTAGTGTCTTAGGTTAACTCTTAGCTTGTCTTTGTCCTTAAGTTTAAACCTTTCTTATATTAATCTGAGCGTTGCGACTTTATTTACAGGTACCGAGATACGTCTTTTACTTCTCTAGTCCTCTAATTACTCCTTTAGATCTTTTAACGTTATAATTAAGGCTCCTTTAATATAAGTTATAGCCTTTTCCGTAATTGGGTGGTTTTAGATAACTTTTTCATCTAACCATATATAGAAATCTTCCCACTTATTATTGTGTCGCTGCCTATACCACTTTTAGTAT
>Ga0307515_10019437_pt1 | contig 12220 bp, 15 predicted proteins | sample 17_EM_MG_FD_194513 | JGI IMG/M metagenome (GOLD analysis project Ga0307515, IMG submission 194513) | Populus trichocarpa ectomycorrhiza microbial communities from riparian zone in the Pacific Northwest, United States - 17_EM | ecosystem: Host-associated > Plants > Roots > Unclassified | place...
CTGCATCGCTACCTGCACAACCGCTTAATACTACTTTGTTTACTACGTTTTCCATGATCTTTAAAATTAAGTTTCTAAATGTTTAACGAACAGTAATCACCACGACTACCGACAGAACAAAGGTGCAAACAGCTGCTGAGCTTAGTCGGATTTTACACATTTATAACCGTGTATAAACGTTTATACACGACTAAACTACCTTTAACACCTCTAAAAGCCTCTTTCAAAATTCTTTGCTGTTTTAATTTTTTCGTAGTTTTAATCATCACCCTGTTCAAAAACAAAAACTTATGGAACGTTTATGTCTCGACTGCAACGCTGTTGTTAATGGCAGGGCTGATAAAAAATTCTGCGATGATCAATGTCGCACTAATTACAACAACCGTTTAAGAACTGAAGACAACAGTTTCTTAAATGAGGTGAATCGGGTTCTGAAAAAGAACCGTGATATTCTGCGACTCAAAAATCCGGACGGTAAAATAAAAGTGAAAAGGGAAGTTTTGCTTCGTAAGGGGTTCGATTTTAATTACCATACGCATACCTACTCTACTCAAAAAGGAACTACTTATATTTTTTGCTACGAACAAGGCTATCTCCTGTTGGAGAATGAAGAAGTTTTATTGGTAAAAAGGGAAGAAAGATAGATGAAAGGAAAAGACATCATATGGGAAGCAAAAGCCTAAGCAGTGATTATTTGAAGGCAAAGAAAAAGGCGAAAAGTATGATGAGCAGAGTTTAGTCAATGTGCTTAAATAAGCCTTAACAAAAGTAAAAATTACCAAACCAGTTAGCCTACACTGGCTGAGGCACAGTTACGCTACAAACCTGTTAGAAAGTGGAACAGACTTAAGGTATATACAAGAGCTATTAGGCCATAAAAGCACTAAAACAACAGAGATATATACCCCCGTTAGTACCAAAAATATACAACAAATAAAAAGTCCATTTGATGACCTATAATTTAATATATTAGCAATAAAAAACTAGCAAATCTATGGCCCCAATACAACTATATACAGCTGGGTTGGAGAATGTTTATGGCTGGTATAACAAAGTTATGTGCCATTTTAAAGAAACCTCGTATAACTAAATGCAACTAATAAAATGAAAAAAATACTTATATTTTGTTTTTTGATAGCCCATTCAACCTTATTTGCACAGAACTGCAACTGTGATAGCTTGTTTTTGCAAACTCAAAAAATTGTGGAAGATAATTATGCAGGTTGGTTTGACAAAGTAACTTCAAACAATAGACCTACTTATGATGAGTGGACAACAAAACACTTTGCACTATCTCAAAAAATAACCACTGACAGTATTTGTGTAAAACAATTACAGGAATGGATTTTATTTTTTAAGGACAAGCATTTGCGAATTAAATACAATAAACCAAAAGTAATTTCGGACGACAAATCAGAATCCAAAGAAATTCAAATTCTTACCACTAATTTGACAGAGAGCCAAATAACTAACTATTTCTCAAAAACAAAAAAACTTGACCCCATAGAAGGAATTTATAAAAGTTCAAGCTATAAATTGGGCATTACACAAGTGACCCCAAATTTATTTTATGCAACCATAATTACCACTAAAAACGAAAATTGGAAAGCAGGTGAAGTTAAATTGGTGATTAAAAAAATAGGCGACAAATACGAAGGTACATTTTATGAAGGCGATAAATCAGACATTTCTGCACATAAGGTTCAAGTAGTGGACAACATTCTTGATTTTGACATTGTGTTTTATGAAAAAACATTTCCAATGGCTAAAGCTAAGAGAGACATTACAGAATATGAAATGTCAAAAGACAGATACGCACCAAGTTTAACTTTCAAAAATGATTTTGCCATTTGGAGATTTCCTTCTTTTGAAAATAACGCTTATGAACAAACAGAATATCTTTTGAAGAAATATAAGGATAAGTTAGAGACAACGCCTTATTGGATATTAGATATGAGCAACAATAGTGGCGGTGATTATAGTATTGGGCTTCAATTATTAGAATACATTTACACGAAACCAATAATATTTTACAATGCAGAAATGCGTTTGACAAAAAACAATTTTGATATTTGGTATAAAAGCTACATTTCAAATTATTACGAAAGTTTGGATAGTGTCGGAAAAACCAAGCTAGATGTAAGATTTAATAAGATGAAATCTAATTACGGCAAAATGTATAATGAAGATGGCAAACCAACCGACACTTTAAAAATGGAGAAAACAAAACCTTTTCCCAAAAAAATTGCATTGCTAATAAATGCAAATACCATAAGTAGTGGCGAATTGTTTACAATGGTAGCGAGACAAAGCAACAAAGTTGTAACAATGGGAACAAATTCAGGTGGAATGATGGACTATGGAAATATTGTGCATTATAAAACAAACTGTTCAACAATTCGCATTCAACTACCAACCAATAGACAACTTTGGTTAGACACAGGATTTTCTGTGGACAAAGAAGGGCTTAAGCCAGACATTTATTTAAAAGGCAATAATTGGACAGAACAAGCAATCAAAACAATAAAGAAATAAAACGGCACATAACATCAGCTTGGCAAAAGTGGGGCTTTAGTGCTAGGCTAAGCTTTTGTACTTTCTATTAGTATTTGTATTAAATTTGAACTTTTGTACTTTCTAAACCCCACCTTCGCCAAACCAGCAAACCGTTAATGGCAATTTTAGCAGACACAAAAAATTATATAACAATATGACAATAAAAACTTTTTCTTTTGCACTGACATTTTTTTTATTTTTTCAAAATTCAATTTCTTATAAATTATTTGCTCAAACAAGGCATTCTTATACAAATGAAGTTGAAAACAAAATCAAACAAGTCGAAAATAATTTAGCTCCTTGGGTAGTAGACCAGAATAATTTAAAATTTACTATTGAGGAGAGAATGGCAAAATACAATGTACACGGACTAAGTATTGTCGTAATCAAAGATTATCAAATAGAATGGGCAAAAGCTTACGGATGGGCAGATGTTTCAGAAAAACGACCGGTTACTACGAAAACCTTATTTCAAGCAGGTTCAATTAGCAAATCTTTAAATGGTGTTGGTATTCTAAAATTGGTTCAAGACAAACAATTAGATTTGTACACCGATATAAATAATTATTTAACTACTTGGAAATTTCCATACGATTCATTATCCAAAAATAAAAAAATAACAACAGCTAATTTATTGAGTCATACCGGAGGTTTAAGTGGACACGGTTTTGCAGGTTATACAAATAAAGATGAAATCCCTTCAGTTAAAGATATCCTTGATGGTAAAAAACCTGCCAATTCAGAGCCAGTACGTTCTATTTATGAACCAGGGAAAACTGCAGAGTACTCTGGAGGAGGAATTACTATCTCACAATTGATTCTAACTGATTTAACTCATAAAACGTATGAAGATTATATGTGGTCACAAGTTTTAAAACCTTTGGGAATGAAGAATAGTTTTTTTACACAACCTCCTGTCATAGACAAAAATTTATTATCAACAGGTTATTTTTTAAATGGAAAAGAATTAGTTGGAGGTAAGTACAATATTTACCCTGAACAAGCAGCTGCGGGACTTTGGACTAATCCAACAGATCTTGCAAAATATGTTATTGAAACACAACTATCATTAAAAGGAGATTCTAAAAAAGTTCTTTCACAAGAAATGACCAAACTTAGGTTAACACCTTATCTAGATGACGAAAGTGCACTTGGGGTTTTTGTAAATGTAATAGGCAATGAAAAATATTTTGGTCATACAGGTGGCACCAATGGCTTTATTTCTGAATATATTGGCAGTTTTGAGAATGGAAATGGTGTTGTAGTGATGACCAATTCTGGAAATCCTGGTATTTCACGGGAAATAATAAACAGTGTTGCCTTAATCTACAAATGGAACAACTTTTATAATCCTGATGTTAAAAAATCTATTACGATACCTAACAACATCCTAGAAAACTACGTTGGAGAATATTTACTAAATGGTCAAACTATTTCCATCATAAAAAAACAAAATGAATTATGGTTAAATAATGCTATCAAAAGCAAAATATACTTTACTACTGATATTGATTTTTATATTACGGAAAAAAAAGCTGAGTACAAATTTACAAAAGACTTAAACGGTGTTATAAATGGATTTATCGACAAGAATAACAGAGAGGCTAAACGAATAAAATAAAAACTGCCACTAACCGCAGTTTGGCAATTTTTGGGCTTAATTTGAAGTTGGTTTTGTATTTGCAAAGTCAGTGTTTAACCGAAAATTTAGGCTTCATTCCGCCACATCGCCAAGCTGCCGACCGTTAGCGGGCATTGTAACGAACGGCCGTGCAACCGAATAGTACAAAACCATCAGTAAAAAAATGACCGACAAGTTTTCTGCATCAATTACAATTAATTCCGAAACTTCAAACGTGTGGACAACTTTAACAGACATTGAATTAATGTCAAAATGGTTGGGCGAACCCGAAATGGATATTGAAGTATATACTAATTGGGAAATTAATTCACCAATTTTTATTCGTGGATTTCATCACATAAATTTTGAAAACAAAGGAACTATACTTCAATACGACAAAGAAAAAAGATTAAGCTTCACGCACCTCAGTTCCGTGTCGAGACTTGCAGACAGAAAAGAAAACTATACCATTATTGAATTTATCTTAACACTCATTGACAAACAAACGCAATTGACGGTAAATATTGAAAATTTTCCGACAGAAACGATTAGAAAGCACTTAGAATTTTATTGGCGGACAACCATCTTAACCATAAAAGAACGAATCGAACATAAAACAATGAACCGCTAACAAGGGTTTTGCAATAGTGGGGCGAAACTGCAAGATTCAACGGTATTTCTTCGATTTAACTTTTGTAGAAATTTGAAGTTTTGTGCTTCCCTGCCTGCCGGCAGGCAGGGATTGCCCCACCATCGCAAAGCCCCGAAACGTTAGCTGTCAGGCTAAGCGACCCAAATGAAAATATTAACCAAATGAATAGAATAACTTGCAATGATTTCAATTAAAGAGTTAAACAAAGACAAACTTGAAGATTTTTTTCAATATTTGACAATTCACCTTTCTGAAAATGGACAAAACGGAACAACACTTTTTCAACCACTCTCTAAACAACAATCAACTCTTTCCGACGAATGGAAGTTAAAATTTGAGGACGGAATAAATAAAGAGTATAATGAACTAGGTTGGAGAAAAGTTTGGATTGCACTAAATACTGAAAACCAAATTGTTGGACACATTGACATTCGTTCAAACAACCAGTTAAATGCGGAACATAGAGTGTTTCTTGGGATGGGAGTTGACAGTAATTTTCGCAGTATAAAAATTGGCCATAAATTATTAGAGTTTATTATTGAATTTTGTAGAAACAATCGCAGAATTAGTTGGATTGATTTAGAAGTTTTGACAAATAATATCCGTGCAAAAAGTCTGTACAAAAAAATGAATTTTGAGCAATTGAGCGTAACAAAGGATATGTTTAGAATCGACAACGTTTCTTACGATTATACTTCTATGAACTTAAATGTTGAAAATTAGGACAATTGAAGCAAAAGCCCGAACCGCTAACAAGGGTTTTGCGTCAGGCGGGCTGATTGCAAAATTCAACAGCAGTTTTTCAATTGAACTTTAGTAATAATATCAACTTTTGTGCTTCCCTGCCTGCCGGCAGGCAGGGATTCCGCCCGAACGCAAAGCCCCAAGCCGTTAGTGGTCATTGTGGGTAACCATTCAAGACCGACATAAAATTCAATAATATTAGAAAATATTAAACTTACAACCCTAACAAACATAGATTATTAACTTATGCAAATTGACAATACTTACAGAACAACTTTTTTTTCAGTGAATATATTTATCTTTTTACTTTCATTAACAATTTCCTCATTTGCAATTGCACAAACGGAATTGAGCAAAAATGATTCGACCCTACAAAATCAGGTTTCTGAAGAAAAATACATCTCAATAAACGATATTGAGCAATGGGTAACCATAAAAGGGAACAGTTCAAAACCTATTATATTGTTTCTTCACGGAGGTCCCGGAAGCCCTATAACACCTTATGTTGATGTTTTGTATCAAGATTTAGAAAAGGATTTTATTGTGGTTCAGTGGGATCAGCGAGGTGCCGGACGAACTTATGGACGCAACGCTCCGCCTGAAGAATTAACTCCTGAATATTTAAAAACAAATCCTTTAACATTAGAGCAAATGACTAATGATGGAATTGCACTCTCTGAATATCTTTTGAAACATTTGGGGAAACAAAAGATTATTCTTTTTGGTACATCCTGGGGTTCAGCACTTGGTGTAAAAATAGCTGCAAAACGCCCTGACCTTTTTTATGCTTATGTTGGACATTCTCAGATTGTAAATCCTAGCATCACCACAGAAAGATATTCTAAAATTTATAAAATGGTGGAGGACAACAATGACAAAGAAGCTTTAAAAACAATGAATATCATAGGTAAACCGCCGTACTACAGCGCAAAAAATGTAGGTCTGCTATACAGGATTATAAAAAAATATGAAAAAGCCAATTCAACACCAGCTCCAGACAATTGGTTTGTACTTGCACCAGAGTACGACAATGAGATAGATAATAAAAACAGATATGACGGAGACGACTATTCGTTTGTCAATTTTACCGGAGACAGTAAACTGGGTGTTCAATCAATGAGTGCATCAATTAATTTGATGAAAGATAATTTGGACTTTAAAATTCCTTTATACTTAATTCAAGGCAATGAAGATATTTTAACACCAAAAGAAGTGTCAAAAAAATATTTCGATGAAATAAAAGCACCGAAAAAAGAATATTTTTTATTACCAAAAGCAGCTCACGGATTTAATTTATCAGTTTTAGAAACACAATATAAAATATTCAAGAGTATAAAAACTTTATGACAAAATAGAGCAGAAAGAAAAACAACGAACCGCTAACAAGGGTTTTGCGTCAGGCGGGCTGATTGCAAAATTCAACAGCAGTTTTTCAATTGAACTTTAGTAATAAATTCAGCTTTTGTGCTTCTAATCCCTGCCTTCGCAAAGCCCCAAACCGTTAGCGGTCATTGTAGGACAACGACAACTTTAACACAATTCAACTGACAGACAAAACCCAATATTGAAACAAGTAATAAATGAAGATAATTGAAATTAAATTTGATGATTTTACAATTACGACAGACAAATCAAAAATGGACGTTGTTGCAATTTACGACTTCCTATCAAAATATTCAGGTTGGAGTGACAATATTCCTTTTGACAAGGTAAAGACCTCTATTGACAATTCTCTAAACTTCGGACTATTTCATAACGACAAACAAATTGGATTTGCAAGAATTATATCGGATTTTTCGACTATTGCATATTTGGGTGACATTTATGTTTTGGATAATTATCGTGGACAAGGACTTTCAAAAAAACTAATGGACGTTGTAATGAGACATCCAAACTTACAAGGGTTAAGACGATGGATTTTATTGACATCGACAGCAGATTGGCTTTATGAAAAGTATGGCTTTACTAAATTGCCAAAACCAGAACTGTATATGGAACTATTTGACAAAAATGTTTATAATACAGACAAACAAAAACTTGACAAATAAGGTAATTATAAAAACAAGGAACCACAAACGTATGAAGTCTTATAGTAGAAATGAATTAGAAGAAGCAAAATTTGCTATTAATTCGACAATCAGCAAATGTGAAAAAGCACTGCAGAAATTTACCGAGAAATCACCGCAAAATACATTGCTAACAAGAAGGATTAAAGCCTTTGTAATATCAATAGATTTGATTGACAAAGCAATATTAGAACTAAACAACTAATAAAAATTGAGGAAACAACGAACCGCTAACATCGGTTTGGCAATATGGCGGGTTTATTGCTAAATTCAAGTTCAGTTCTTCGATTGAACTTTTGTGCAAAACTGAAGATTTATGTTTACCTGCCTACCATAGGTATTGCCCACCCAAATACAAAGCTTCAAAAAGTAATAAAAATTAATAAAAAAAATATTTGCAAATCTCACCAACACTTTCTTACTTTAGTACATCATTCTTATTGCATTAAAAAATCATCCCAAGATTTATTTAATGAAACCGTGTATAACCGTTTATACACGAGTAAAAACGAAATTATAGACATTTAAAAACACCGCTTGAAATATAGCCTCTGCCCATTTTACCAATGGCTGTTGCGTATATTTACGAGTTAGCGGTCATACATACAAACACGATTTATATTCTAAATGGGGACACTTAGACGAACATTAATTAAGAACATTGACAAGGTAACGCTTTCTGAAATAATTAGAAATAATTACAAAATCGGTAGGACAGCGGAGTTTGACTATGAATGCCGAGAAGTTTTTTTAGACAAAATGAATTCTGTTTTCATACTATTTGATGCGTACATAAACGGTTGGACGGAAATCGAATTTGATTTTAACAGGTCAATTGAGGAACACGATAATTTTCTAGAAAATTTATCAAAGGACTACCAGACAATTATTATTTCTGGATACGAGCAGACTACAACAGGCGACACAAGACTATTGGTGTTAAACAATGGACATACTATTCGCTCAATTTATCAAAAATCATATTTTGAACCTCATAGAATAATAATGGAGCATAATTTGGGTGAGAGATTACAAACCGAAAAATATTTCAACTATTCCGGATTAGGAGAAGATGTAACAGGGTATAAGTTCTTAAATTTTGACGAAGTACAAGAAATGTTTACTGATGCGGGTTACAAGGGAGAGGCAAGGACTTCTTTTGATGAAAAACATATACATTTAGAATATTTGAAATAAAAATACGAACCGCTAACACAGGTTTTGCATTAGTGGGCAGACAGTGCGAGTATGAACATTTGAGCAATTAATAAACATTAGTGCGGACGGAAAGTCTGGTGTTCCAAAAGCCCACCAACGCAAAGCCCGAAACCGTTAGCTGTCAGGCTAAAAGAACCGACCGTAACACAAAACACAATGATAAATAAAGAATTAAAAAACATTTGGAGCGTACCCAAATATTTACCTTACATACAACCAAAATTGACACCTGAAATTCTGGAAAACGCAGAGAAACAAATTGGGTTTAAACTTCCAAACGAATTAGTTGAAATTCTAAAAATTCAGAATGGTGGATATGTTCGCTACAAACTTCCAGAAACTCCTCACGGGCAAATAATGGGAATTGGACCTTATTTTCCTTCATTAACTGATTTAGATTGGACTGAATATAAAGAATATGTGAGCTTTGAACTTGACGGACTTGTTCCAATTGATGGAGATGGGCATTGGTATATTTGTTTGGATTATAGGGAGAATAAAGAAAAACCAAAAGTGACTTGGATTGATGTGGAATGTGACAATCAAGAAGATATTGCTAACTCTTTTACCGATTTTTTGGAACTTTTAGAATTAGACATTGAAAATGAATTGGTAGTTGAAACAGATAACACAATTGACTTTGTTGCAAACCAAATCGAAACTATTTTGCAAATTAAATTTGAAGAACCCGAATATTTCAATAGTGGTTATGCCAACTATAGAAGTAAATATAAAGACAGTTGGGTTTGGTTAACACCGAACAAAGTTCCATCTGGATTTATCAGAGAAAATGATACAAGATTTAATGAGCTAAAAGACCAAATGAATACATTTTCTGTAAAGCATAATGAAATTTCTGCCACAAATCTTTTTCTTGAACTATCTGACGAGGATTTGAACAATGAAGTAATTGCCAAACTAACAGAAAATGAAATAGTAATTAAACCAATAACAGAAATCGTACACAAAAGCCCGAACAGCTAACAAGGGTTTTGCGATAGTGGGGCGAAACTGCAAAGTTCAACGGTAGTTCTTCGATTGAACTTTTGTGCAAAATTGAAGATTTGTGCTTCGATTGCCCCACCATCGCAAAGCCCAAAAACGTTACCTGCAAGCGTACAAACTGAACTAATTGACAATTTTCATAAACAGCAAACAAAAGAATATAAATATGGCAGTAGGATTAAAAACAGGACCTATTTTCTATATAATTGGAACAGGAAGTTTTTTACAAGCTTTTTTTTCGACAATTGCATACAGACTTGAAGAAAATAAATGGGGCAGTAAATTCCCTAATTTAATGAACGGACTTTACAATGGGGAGATTGAAGCCAATGAAAGCAAATGGGTTTTGGATGAACTGAAAATTATTAAACAAGAATTATCCAATTTTGCACCCGACAAAGTAATTTGGGACATTGACGATTTGACGAAACTACCACCTTGGGGAGACAATATTTCGAAAACAATAACCAACCTTTCAAACTACTTTGTAACCAGCGACGGAAAACAGTTGCTTGATGTTTTCGAAAATGCTTTACAAGACAGTATTGCTATAAAAAAGTCAATCAAAATTCAATGATTTAAATCTTAATAAAACGCCAGCAGGTAACAAGGGTTTTGCAATAGTGGGGCGAAACTGCAAAGTTCAACGGCAGTTCTTCGATTGAACTTTAGTACAAAATTGAAGATTTGTGCTTCGATTGCCCCACCATCGCAAAGCCCCAAACCGTTAGCGGTCATTGTATCAAAACGAACAAACCGAAAAAATTAGACACATAAAATGAAAGAAACTTGGAATTATGACCTTATGGACCTGCTGGAAGATGCAAAACTTGAAGATAATAAAGAATTAAAAATTTTCTTATCAAAGTATTCGCCGTTAGCCGTTACAAATGAAGATTTATCAGTTTTATTATTGTTTAGACATTTCAATGTAAGTTTTTGGAATAAAGAAAGACGTGTAACAAACTGTCATCCTGAAAATGAAGATTTCCAATGTGGAATTACAATTGTTCGGTTGGACGATGATGGTGGTATGGAAAGTAATATTTACTTGCCAAATAATTTAAATTACAAGGAATTTAAAATTAAAGGGCGAGAAATTGAAATCATAACTGACGAAAAAAAAAATCACAACTAATTTAACGGAATTATATAGGAAGTTGAAGTTTTTTAAGCTTTCAATTACTGAACAAGAAATTGAAAATGCCTTTAATAATCTATCCAACGAACAATATGAAAAACCAAGAAAATTAGAAGTAAAAAATAAAACAATAAAAATTCCTTCACTTGGAAAACTAACATACAATGACAAACTGGAATGGTATGAAGGAAAATTTAAAATAGAGAATAAAGATATTGACTTAAGTGTTTACTATGCCGAGCCAAATGAATTGGAGAAGTTAATTTCTTTTGTTGACAAGCAAATAAATTCAAAGTTTTACGAGGAAATGCTTCTAAAAATAGAAAGTAAAATGATAATTCTAAAAAATGACACTTGGCTTGGCGAAGATGAAGAAACCGGCGAAGATGAACCACCAATGACAATAGAAAATTTCAGAAATCGAATTTCTATTAGTAGCATCGTGTTTTATGACGATTGTTCATCCTCTATTTACTGCAATGATGACGACATTTTCTGGGGACACTCAATTGATATAAGTATAGATAAAAACGGAAAATATAAAGATGTAAATTTAGCTGGATAAAACAACGAACCGCTAACAAGGGTTTTGCGTCAGGCGGGCTGATTGCAAGATTCAACAGCAGTAATTCTATTGAACTTTAGTGCTAAAAATCTGCTTCATCGTCAAGCCTCAAAACATTAGGTGTAATACCAAAAGCCACTGTAACCATTGAAAATATCGGCTGACATAAGACAACTTTACACGCCAATTCAACCGACAATAAAACAATCGGCTGATCATGTTTCTTATGCCGAATTTTTGCCGCACAACAGACTTCAAAATTTTATCTATTGTTATTGGCAACTCAAAACAACCAAGACACTTTCAGAGCCTTTTGTTTATCGTGTAGTTGCTGACGGCTGTATTGACATATTTTTTGAACTCAACAAACCACAAGACAACTTTGTGATGGGGTTTTGTAAAAAATTTACAGAGTTCCCGCTCGACAATTCTTTTCATTATATAGGTGTTCGTTTCTTGCCGACAATATTTCCGCAACTTTTTAAAATAAATGCTGCTGAATTGAGCAACCGTTTTGAACAGTTAAGTAATGTAGTACCGGCAACTTCTGTATTTATAACAAAAAGTTTTCAACCTCAATTAACCATTGACCAAATAAGAACAACTTTTGACAATTATTTTATTTCCCTTATTGCAAATACAACTTTTAACA
>Ga0307515_10019438_pt1 | contig 12220 bp, 2 predicted proteins | sample 17_EM_MG_FD_194513 | JGI IMG/M metagenome (GOLD analysis project Ga0307515, IMG submission 194513) | Populus trichocarpa ectomycorrhiza microbial communities from riparian zone in the Pacific Northwest, United States - 17_EM | ecosystem: Host-associated > Plants > Roots > Unclassified | place...
GGTTTACTAGGCCCTATAGGGCATTTATAAAAGTTTTACTAGCCCTATAGGGCAGTTATAGAAGTAGTTATATAATAAAATAATATACCTTATTACAAAAGTAAGACTTCTAGATAGATACTATAGCGGGCTTTTAGCTTTCTAAACTTAGTCTGCCCTACTACTACCCTACTACTACCCTACTACTACCCTACTATTACCCTACTACTGCCACCGCTACTATACTATCCCCCTATATCTTAGCCCGTAATAGGTAGTAACACCTCTAGATATATAATATTAGTAGTAGTAGCGGTAGTAGTATTGCCTCCCTATAGTAGTAATAGCGAAAGCCCGCGTATATCCGTTACTCTTAATAGCGTAATATATAACTACCTATATATAAAAACTGGTATATATAAATTAATACTAATAAAGTTAAAAGACTGCCCCTATAACTTGTTTACTGTTATAGTAAAGTATAGCTAGATTAGAAACTGCCTTCTACTAATAATAAACGGCAGTTCTTTATCCGTAGAGGTAAGCTTAATATAAGGGATTAGCCGTAGCTACCTATAAAAGCTACCGCTAAGTATCTAAGTTTTAATATAGCGCTAGCCTAGGCGCGTAATAACTATATAGGTGCTGTTATAGAGCCCTTCCTTAAGGTAGAGGTTCCGTAAGAGGATTACGGGTATGCCTACCTTTAGGGAAAGCTTTGATGGAGGTAGGCTAGTAGGGTTAAATGTCTATAGGAGCTCTACTAGTAGCAGTTCTATATAATCCTCTTCTCCATTTTACTTTATAAAGTCTATAGAATAAAATATACTTAGGGAGCCGTAAAGCCGCGTAAGGATAGCCTCGTTAATCTTAGCCACGGTATTATTATAAATGGTTAAAATAGCGCGATTGCGGAAGGTATTAAAAGTAGTATATACCTAAGTAAGTAGTTGTCAAGGGTATATATACCCGTAAAAGGGTTCCTAGGACCGGAACTAGCCTATACTAGGTAAAAGAGTAATACTGCTAGCTAGGGCTATATTATAAGATAAGTCTTATACCTAAGCTGCAAACTACTAATTTATCTCGCCCTAGCGGACACGTATATTTAACCGCAGGGATAATATATAGAAGGTAGGCTAGAGGAACGACCGCTGTAGGTAGGCACCTATAATGGCTACGCGGTTCCCCTATAGGATAATAGGTAGTATTTAAGTAAAGTTGCCGCCTAAGATAGTAGGGAGCCTATTAAAGGTAGAGTTGTTAAAATGGACGTTTGTAAGTATATAGTATACGGCTTTAAAGTAGTAGCGGTGCTATATTAGCACCTTATCTTAGATAAGCAGAGAGGTATAGTATAGAAGCTTGGCTAGATTTAAGTTTTTAGAGATATTGTAAGTAGACTCTTTATATAGATTAATAGGTATTTAAAAATGGGAGTAGGTAGTATGGCCGCTGGGTAGTAGGAGGGCCGTAATACTAGAAGAAGCTATATAAAGAATAATCTTACTGTATAAGCGGTAGTAGTAGTAGAGGTAGCGATAGAGAAACGTTTTACCGGTATCTATAGGGCCCTAGAGGAAGAAGCGGGCCGTTTATAGATTGGCATCTATAGTGGTAATAATAGTATTAAAGTACGCTGCCTAGTCCGTATTTAGCTGCTAGCGTAGCTTAGTAAACTAGTGTTCTTCCTCTATAGGGTTATATTACTATAGCTTAGCTATAAGAAGCGGGTTACTTCCCTCTGTAATAATACCCCACTAGTACTAGAACTGGGGTAGGCTATAGTCTATAAGCGTCTTTTAGTGATTGGTAAGTATCTAATAGATAAGGTATAGGCTGTAATTAAGATAGGTGTTATTATCCTCGCCGACTATAGGAGGAGTATTAGGCTAGTGGGCTAAAAAGTGAGGTAGATTATCGTAAATAAACTGTTTAAAGCGGTCCTATAAAGTAACTAGCTCCGTAATAGGGCTATAAAGTAAAGCGGTTATAAATAAGGAGCGTAGCTAGGCGCTAACGGTAAAAACAGCGGCCTCTATTAAGCAATTAATCTACTTATAATTATCCTTTAGTAGCCCTAGGGCTATATAGGCGGCCTAGAAGGTTAGATAAACTATACTAGCAATAGTACGGAGGTCCTTAAAGGAGGTAGGGCCGGGAATGGATATTAGTAGTAGCTGTAAGTAGAACCTCTTACTTATAACGGGACTATAGTAATATATACGGCCTATTGCGGAGCCTTACTAGCGTAGACGCTACTCCCGTTACTTTAAAATAAAGGTATACCGCTTAGGGAAGTCTTAATATAGGCGGTTACGGCTATCCTTATACTCCGCATTATACTTAAAAAAGGCCGTTAGTATAGAGCGAGAGAGCTTAAGGCGCTGCTAAATCTCCTTAGTAGACTAATTGGGCTAAAAGTATACGGGCTATTTACTTAGAAGGTGCACCGCAAGCTAGATTATGGGGGGGTACTTCTTATAAACAGGAAACTTAAATAGCCGCTAGATAGCCTTAGATAGGCTAATATAATGGCCTTATAAATACTAGCTTACCTTATCGCCGTCTATAAGCCGCAAAGTAGTATAGTCGCTCCCCTTATATATATACTTATAGATATACTTAACGGACTTTATAAAGGCGTAGATCTTAATATTTATATATATATAGTACTTTATAGTTAGATATAGGGAGTATAGAATAATCTAGCGGTTATTTATTTTAAATGTAGCTCCCCCTAATAAGCGGACAGACTATAACCGCAGATTATTATAATGGCGGTATTCTGGATAGCCGTCTTTATATATAACGGTAGTAGGGTTAAAACGCTTAGGGTACCGCTTTAAGTAGGTTGGCGAAATGCCTAGCCTTAGGGCAACTATATAGGGGGCTTGTAAATTTTAGGAGCCGTAAGGGCCGTAAACTATTATTAACTTTATGATCTTAGTAAGACAACTGGTAGAATTATCCTCTGGCTACGGAAGCTTGGTGGATATAAAATAGTCGATAACGGCTAGGTCTAGCAGCCTGTCGCGGTTATACGGATATAGGAAGAGTAGTTGGTGCTAATGGGGCAGGCCCCGTTTTTAGTACTTAATAGTTTAGACGGAGCCGTAGTACCGGCCGAAGATTTACTTCCGTTTTAGGTTATATAGGAGGTAGGTAACTTTTACGTAGAAGACGCGTATAACTAGATTGGGCCTATCTATAGCAGTTTAGCTAGGCAGTAACTTATAAGTAATCTCTTTTTATCTAAGGTTGGCAGTAAACGTAATAAATATGCTTAGACGGCCGTATTTATAAACAATAGCCGTTAAATCCTAATAGCACTAGCCGATAAAGTGAGCTTCGCTAAGGAAACTTAATAAAAGAACTACACGGCGGCCTAATAATTAAGGGTCTAGATTATGGTAGGTAAAAGTATCCGTAAACGCTATTATATAGCTCCGCGCGGAGGTTTAATTAGTAGAAGCGGATCTAGTTAAGCTTATTTTAATTGTATAGCGCCTATATATCTACAATATACTACTAAAATAGCTAGTAGTAGGTAAAAGGGACTAACCTAGAGTTGTTACGGATATATAGGTAGAACTAAAAGTACGCCTGCTATATTAAACGGTCTTACTAGTAGGCTTACTAGTGGGCTTAATTAGAGTCGCGTAGCTAAAGACCCTAGTGCCAGCCAGTATTACTGCGAGGGAAGAGCAGTATGTAGTGGAGCGGCATATATACGGCATGCGTTAAGTTAATACGGCAGTATTACGGCTGCTTATTAGGCGTATAACGCTCCGTAAGCATAATATTATAGAAGCTAGCATTACCATACTCGTCTAGTATAATAACGGCTACCTTATTACTTATTAGTAGGTTTTTATAGCGGCGATTAGTACTAGCCTCTAAGATAAGCCGCATTTATAGGTTTAAGATAATCCGTAATAGGGTTATTATAGGCTAATCTTAAAGCTATTCCCTTATAGTTTAATAAAGGGTGATAAAAGGGTTCTGTACCTTAGATAGTATAGTAGTAAGGCACCGCAGAATAGTCGTATCTAGCTGGGTATTAGGATAGGCCCGTAGCCGGACATTTATAGTATAGCTAGGGTTATAAAAGTATAGCTAGGTATACCGCGGAGTAATATTAGTAGGAGGCTTTAGCGGGCCCTATAGATGGTAAAGCTTACTATATATTTAAAAGAAATTTGGGCTACCGCGGGCTATACTACGGTTAGTAACGGTATAGTTTATGAACGTAAAAGCCAATGCTGCATTATATGCGCGGAGCCGCTCCCTAAACTGCCTAGCAGAAGTATTACGGGTGTAACGGCGCTATCGCACGTTACCTGCTAAATTCTGCCATATTCTGCCGACCTGCGATTGGCCCGCCTAAAGCTAGCGCCTTGGCGGCTTACCCTATATATTTGTTTTACAGTATTCGTTCAAGCTTCGGTTTAGAGGCATTTATTTAAGCCGTGACATTATACTAAGCTCTCCCTACCTTGCCTGGGAAGGCCTTAATAATATCCTACCCTAAAGAAACTTCGTCTGTAATGACGTATTGACGCGCTATACTTAGACACTAAAATAACTCTATATTGCCTGGGAAGGCCTGGATAATATCCCACCTTATAAGCCAGATAGGACTGGACCTGTACCCCTGGAATTAAAACTAAAGCGTATAATACTAATAAATCTTAGGAAGCTAACGATGGTACCTAAAGTAAGCTTATCTAAGAGAGCTGCCTTTACCTAAGAGGAACCTAAGATCTAATTAGGATTAGAAATTAAAGACAATAATAATATTATAGACATACGCGAGTAGATTCGCGCCTTTACAGCTAGCTAGAAAGCTAATTGTCTTAAAGTAAGAAATATATAAGAGACCCTATAAGAGATCCTAGAAAGCCTTACGGCCCTATAAAATAGCCTAGCTTCCCCTTCTTAAAGCCCTAGCCAACCTATTTACTCTACTAAATGCGATATACTAGGGAGTATAAATACAATAACGAAGCAATTAAAGTCCATTAAGCTCCCTAACCCCCTACCACTATCTAACAGGATAGACCCTACCTTTAAGAATTGGAGGATTTAAGTATAAAGAAAGCTCCGCGTTAACTATAACCATTTCCTTTCTAAAGAAGCTAAAATGCTCTACCTCTTTAGTTAAACTACTGGGGACGCCTAACGGCACCTTTAAGCCAAGTTTAAGGACAACTCCCCTGTCTAATTTATATCTGTTAACAAAATAATACGGCACCTAGCGGCTATCTATATTAACCCGAATAAAGTACAGGATGCCTATTATAACTATAATTACCTAATAATAAAACCGAACTAACCCTTTACTAAATTTTAGACTTAATTCCTATACCTTACAGGAGAAGGCCAGGTTCCCCTTAAGAACTACTAATTAGACCTATATAATAAGCTAATAATCCAGCTATAAGAAAAGATTGCTATAACCTTAAATAACCTACCAACCTATAAAAAACTTATAGCTTATTACCTATTATTAGACTTAGAACTAAAGCGGATTAACGCCCGCCCTAATTGGCAGAAGCGACTCTATAATAATTAGAACTCGCTAGCTACACCTATAGGAGCTAGAGTAGGAAGATAAGTTATAACTACTCTTATACTAAAGGCGGTTATAACTATATACTAGTAAGCCTTACCCGACCAGCTACGTACTACGCTATTAACTAGTATTCGCCATAATACTCTAATTAACCCTGCCTCAGCTATATGCTTTAACTGCGATAAGTAAGGTCACTTTACCTTATCCTACCCGGAGCTAAAGGATATAGGCGATATTAAGGAGATAGAGGAAGGAGAAACGTCCGATAAGTCAGGAAAAGAAGAACCCTAGGAAAAAACTCCCCCCTAGGGTACCCTATCAATCTTAAAGAGATTAATCTTAGTTAGTTAATAGGTGGAAAGTATTTTATAGTTCTATATATAGTATCTTAAAATAGATATAGAGTTAATATAACCGCCCTTATTAATACTAGAGCAAATAGCTTCGCCTTTATAAATACTGCCTATATAAATAATATTGCCAAGTTTCTAAATATAGAAGCCATCTAACTAGAGAAGCCTATTTAGGTAAAGGGCTATAACGGCCAAGCCGGTTGGCCTATTACCCACGTCTTAAAGTTATATATTACTTTTAACGGACAACACTAATACGGTATCCCCTTTTGTATCCTAAACCTAGGGTCCTATAATATAATCCTTAGACAAAAATAGATGTCCTATTTTAATATTTAGTTAAATATATAAAAAAGATAGTTTATCTGGCCAGAGGATAGACTAAGGTTACCCTCCTTTATTAGGGAGATCTAAACTAACCGTAAGACACTAGCCGCAAGGGCTGACCCTACCTACTAGCAAAATGTCCGGGCCTATAACCTAGTCTTTACCTAAGAGGACGCCCGCTATAAAGCTAGAAAGAACTCCGTACTAATAAAGATACTCTCCTAAAGCGCTACGTTTAAAGAGGACTCTACGTACAAAAGCAGGACAGATAATAACGTAGATAACGTCCAAATTGCACAGATCTAACTATTATAGAAAAGAACGTATTAACAGGATATAAGGGATAACCTCTAAAAGATGTAATAGGAGCTAAAAGGAGTAATAATAACACCAGTACCCTAGAAGTCCCTAAAGTTACATACGCCCCTATTATTAGTTAACCCCCCTACTATAGACATCGCCGCAATTAGCGCTATAGCGTTTCACTTTAATATATACTAGAAGGACAATAAGGTCTTTATAACGAGCCTATATAAGATTAACCAAATTATTAATAATAGAGAGGAAAGGCTAGATAAGGAAACCAACAAGGAACTAGTTGAACGCCTCCTTTCTACCATTTATATAGGCTATAAGGATGCATTCTTAAAGGCGGCCTTAGATAAGTTATCCCCCCCACCAGACATACGATTATAAGATTTAATTAGAGGCCAATAACTCGCTAGGCTATAGCCCCTTTACTATTAATTAATAGATAAGCTAAAAGCAATAAAGCAGTACTTAATTAATAACCTGGATAAAGGGTTTATCGAGCTAAGTTAAGCCCCTTTTACTTCCCCTATCTTGTTCGTAAAAAAGCCTAATAGAGGCCTTCGTTTTTATATTGACTATTAGAAGCTAAACGCTATTACTTAAAAGAACTAGTATCCTATTCCTTTAATTAACAAGACCCTTATACGTTTAAGCTAGGTAAAGATCTTTACTAAACTTAATATCCGCTAAGCTTTCCACCGAATTAGGATAGACCCTATATCTAAAGATTTAACAACGTTCCATACCCGCTATAGTTTCTATAAATACAAAGTTCTTTTTTTTAGACTAATAAACGGACTGGCTACGTACCAAAGGTATATAAATAACGTTCTTTTTAATTACCTTAATGAATTCTATACGGCATACCTAGATGACATTCTTATATACTTAAATAATAAACTTAAGCATTAAGTTTATATTAAGAAGGTCCTAGAGAGACTACGGAACGCGGGCTTATAAGTTAATATTAAGAAATATAAGTTTAGGGTAAAACGTATAAAATACCTTAGGTTTATTATAACTACGGAAGGAATTAAGGTTAACCCTAAGAAGGTAGAGGCAATCCGTAACTAGAAGCCCCCTCGTATAGTAAAAGGAATTTAGTCCTTCCTTAGTTTTTATAATTTCTACTGCCGGTTTATCTATAACTACGGAATTATGGCAAAACCTCTCGTACGACTAACTAGGAAGGATACGCCTTTTGTCTTTAATAATAGCTATATAAAGGCCTTCGAAGAGGTAAAAGATCGGCTTATCTCTTCCCTAATTCTTCGTCACTATAACTTAGACCTTAAATTAATGCTAGAAACAAACGCCTCTAATAGGATTATAGCGGGAATCCTATTACAGTTACATCTAGACGGCGAATAGTACCCTATAGCTTTCTTCTTAAAGACAATAGACCCGGCTAAGTATAACTACAAAGTATATAATAAAGAAATGCTAGTTAATATTTAATTACTCTTCTAATAGCGCGCAAAGCTTAAAGGTATAAACTCCTAGATTAAGATATATATAGATTATAAAGCCCTAGAGTACTTTATAACTATAAAGCAGCTTATAGGGCGATAAGCTTAATAGGCTAAAATACTCTTCTAATTCTTCTTTACGATTATATATTATTCTAGCAAGTAAAACTTTAAGGCTAATGCCTTAACCTAAAGAGAATAAGATATAGGACCCTAGGATAAGCTAAAGACCTAATATCGGACGTGCGCCCTCCTCTATCTAGAATAGCTTAACCTACGGATCCTTAAGGAGCTAGACTCCTAGTAAAACAAGCTAGTACTAATAAAGGAGTCCTTAAATAAGCTAATAGGGCTAATTAACCGCCTCCTAACTGTAAACCGCACGGCTAACGCCCTAAGGGCCCTCCGTAAACAAGCCGTAAAAAAAGACTCCGATTTTAAGATGGAGGAAGGATTACTCCTATACTAGGAGCGGCTTATAGTCCCTAACGTTGATAATCTATAAACTAAACTAATCCGTAAAGCTTATTGCTAAGTCTTTATAGCACACCCTAGTAAGAACAAGACCCGTAAAATTATTAACTACCACTATTACTAGCTAAGAATAGTTATAGATATTAATTAATATATACGGAACTGCGAAGACTGCTAGAGAGCTATAATCCCACGGGATAAGACCCTAGGACTACTTAAGCCACTCCTAATACTAAAGCGCCCTTAATAGTATATCTTTATAGACTTCTATAAACTACCTAGGGACCGTAACGGATACGATATAGTTATAGTTATAGTTAACCGCTTTAGTAAACGCCCGTTCTTAATTCCATGTCACAAAAACATTAATGCTAAAGAGGCAGCCTAGCTATATATCCATTACGTCTACCAAATCTATAGACTACTAGATACTATTGTGTCTAATTATAGGCTATAGTTTATATCGGCCTTTTAGAATAAGTTTACCCAGATCTTAGGCATTAAGCTAAAGCTTTCTACGGCTTATTACCCCCAGACAAACAGTTAAACAGAGATTATAAATTAGTACCTAGACTAGAGGCTTAGGCCCTTCATTAACTATTTCTAGGACAACTAGTCTAAACTACTACCCTTAATAAACTACGCGTAAGCAACCCTACCCCATAACTCCACAGGGTTTGCCCCAATTTAGCTAGAAATAGAATACTTACCCCGCACAAGCTTTAACTAAAAAAGGCTAAAAGAACCCTAGACTATATAAGAGAAGCTATCCTATACTAAGGCCTAATAGTACGCTAAATAATTGGAGGAGGTCTAGACGGTAGCCCGCGAGAACCTAGAAAAAGCTTAGAGGTTAATAAAACAGCAGGCGAATAAACACCGTTAAGAGCCTAATTTTACCCCTGGCGATATAGTCTGGGTTATAATAAGGAATTAGAGGACCGAACGACCTAGCCGTAAGCTGGACTACCAGATAGCAGGACCGTATGAGGTTTTTAAGAAAATAGGCAACTTGTATAAGATAAAGCTTCTAGACTTAATTAGGGTTTACCCTATCTTCTTGCTAAACAAGTTACGGAAAGCTATAAACGACCTATTGCCTGGACAAAAGAACGAGCCTCCCCTACTAGTTTAAGTAAACGGTGATAATAAATAGGAGGTTAATAAAATACTGGCCTATAAGATAGTACGGGGAGCGCTAAAATACCGTGTCTAATGGAAGGGCTACGATTCTAACCCAACCTAGTACCCTACGTAGAACTTTATAGGCTGCCCCCAGAAGCTTAAAGAATTCTATAACTAATACCCTAATACGCCTAGACCCCTAAAGTACCTAGACAAATAGATAGAATGCTAGTATAATAAAGATAATAAGTTACTGGAAGAATATAGGGACAAAAACGCCCCAAAGCCCTAATACAGCTGTCTGCCAAATTCTGCCATATTCTGCCGTTTTCTGCTAGTACCGTAAAATTTCAGATATTTAGGAACTTTAACCGCCGGTTGAAGTTGTCTAATTAGTCAGATCCGTGCTAAGACTTTTAGCGGCTACTCTTTCTAGCCTAGTGCTTCCACTTAGCCCACAATCGCCCTTTGTACTTAGTCAGGACGGACTCGTATCCCCTTTATCTCCTTATCTTATATTTTTATAATCCTACGTTTATAAGCCTAGTGCTACCCTATTTCTAACTAAGCCTAAGGGCAGGCTTTCTTTTAAAGAGGGGGGTAATGTAACGGCGCTATCGCACGTTACCTGCCAAATTCTGCCATATTCTGCCGATCTGCGATTGGCCCGCCCAAAGCTAGCGCCTTAGCGGCTCACCCTATATATTTGTTTACATCGGTCCTGGCGACCCCTTTTCCTTCTCTTTAGCTTAGTATCTTCGTGATACAGCATTCTACAAGCTTCGGTTTAGAGGTATTTGTACGAGCCGTAACAAATATAGGCAAGTTGCTGTTATATGTTGCCGTGGCACTAGCGTAGTAAGGAGCCCTAAGCTCCTCGCCCTCCTTTAAGCAAGAAGAAGAATAGAATAACAACTATTATACTATCTGCAACTTATAGATACGTAATATTACCTTATAAAACTAACAGTTACCTTATAAGTAAAAGTAGTACTTATATTTACTAGTTACGATTTTAAAAGATCTAATAGCCTATAAAGGAGGTATTATTAATTTTAAAATAGGACCTATTTATATAACTATTAAAGGAAGGTAAATTAAGATGTCTTTTAATATCCTATTATTAAGATAGGATAAGGCAGTATTAGGAATGCCTTAATTATAAAAATATAATCTAAAAATTAATTAGATTATAGGATAGGTTAATATTAGAGATACTTAATAACATAAAAGGCGTATAGCTACTAAGTTAGTATAGTACTAGGTTAGGGTAACCTATAAAGAAACTAAAAAAGGGTTAAGTTATATACTAAAGAGGTATTATAAGTATAGTAAAAAGTTATAGAGCCTAGAAAGTAAAAAGCTATTAGAGTATATAGCGTAGGACTATAAGATAGAATTAGAGCTAGGAATAAGTCTAAAGATCTTTTTAATCTATAAGTTAACTAAAGAAGAGTTAAAAGTACTTAAAGAGTTTATCTAGGAAAATCTATGGAAGGGATATATTAGACTATTATAGTTATTAGCAAGATATCTAATACTATTTATACTAAAGAAAAATAGAAAGCTTAGATTATGCATTAACTATAAATAGTTAAATAGTATTACTAGGAAGGATAGATATTTTTTACCCTTAATTAGCGAAATCTAAAATAGGATAGGTAATGCGTAAATCTTTATAAAGATCTAAGATAGGTATACTATTAGATTCGAATTAAGGAGGGCGATAAATAAAAGGCGGCCTTTAGGTTAAAGAAAGGACTATATAAACTATTATGTAATTTGGACTTATAAATATATTAATAACGTTTTAAAAGCGAATTAATAATATATTAAGAGAATACTTAGATAAGTTTATTATAGTATACCTTAATAATAATATTATCTACTTAATAACTAAGAAAAAACATGGAGAATATGTTAAATAGGTTTTAAGGAGACTATAGAAAGAATAGATGTTAGTAGTAATTAAGAAATATAAGTTCTTTATAAGAAAGACCAATTTTATTAGATTTCTTATTAAATTAGGTTATATTAATATAGATCTAAAGAAAATAGAAGCTATAGTAAGTTAGTAAGAACTAAAGAATATAATATAATTAAGGTTATTTTTAAGGTTTTGTAACTATTATAGGAGGTTTATAGTATATACTTACTATAGAGGTATAAGAATATATAGTATCTAGTAATATATTATAGTTAAAAGATAATACTATTAAAGTTAAACTATAACATCTATAATAAGGAGTTATTAGGTATAGTTATAGTACTTAAAAAATAGAAAGCATTCTTACAAGGTATAGAAAAACTATTTATAGTTAAAATGGATTATAAGAACCTAATAGGGTTTCTAATAATAAAAGAACTTAACTAAAAATAAGTTAGATGGGTAGAAATGCTTATAAAATACTATTTTAAGATTTAGTATACTAAAGGGATAAAAAATATAAGAGTAGACGTACTAAGTAGAAAAGCTATAACGGCGCTAGGGCGCGTCACCTAGTTAGGGGTTCGCTTAAGACTTGGCATGTGTATATAGTCGTCGATTTACTACCTTTCTCCTGCTCTCTACAGCCTGTAAAGGCTCTAGTGTCCCCCCCCCA
>Ga0307515_10019439_pt1 | contig 12219 bp, 1 predicted proteins | sample 17_EM_MG_FD_194513 | JGI IMG/M metagenome (GOLD analysis project Ga0307515, IMG submission 194513) | Populus trichocarpa ectomycorrhiza microbial communities from riparian zone in the Pacific Northwest, United States - 17_EM | ecosystem: Host-associated > Plants > Roots > Unclassified | place...
CGTACGTCTTCAATTTGGTTCTCCCGGCCAACCTAAGGCGATTCTCCCGGCCAACTAAGGTAATTCTCCAGGGCAACCAAAAAGGTCCTTGCGTGCAGGTATATGCGTTCGCTACAATTACTATATACAGTTAGTGGCGATTTGGCGAGCCCGCGTACCGTAGCGAAATAATATTTTTGCCAGAGGGGGGGGTGAAGCTGGTCGTGCATAGAGCTGTACAGCTTTGTTCACGAGTGCTCCAAAATTTTAAATTCAGTACGCGCATCCAATCTCGCTTCGTTGCCACTAGCTGTATATAGTAATTGTAGCGAAGCCGTATGCTTGGCTACAAGAACCTAGCTTCTAGCGGACTTGCAATTGACCTTCCTCCACAGTATCGTGATCTTTATTAAATATCGTGAGGTTTCTATTGTACGATATTGCCAAATTTCATCGGTAACTGCGGAAACGGCGTTGTATTCGCGTTTTGGCGGCCACAATAGAGGCATAGTTAAGGGGGATAAAAAGGAAGCGTACGTTTTTAATTTAATTCTCCTAGCCAACTAAGGCGAATCTCTAGGGCAACCAAAAAGGTCCTTGTACGTAGCGAAATAAATTTTTACTAGTAAGGGGGGGGTGGAAGCTGGTCGTAAATAAAGCTGTATACCCCGCCACGCTTAAAAACTTATTAAGTCTCGCTTAACTTAGCCTACTACTAAAAATGTTTACCTTACCTGTTATAACTCTTATTTTTATAATAAAATTTTAATAGTTTTTAAATTAATATATATATTTTAAAAAATTATAACGTAGGTAACAGGGTTATAGCTTTGTTTATGACTAGCTTTTACCCCCCCCTAAGGCGAGCTGCGATTTTTATACGCCATTTAATTTCGCTTAATCGCCGCCAACTGTATATAGTAATTGTAGTGAACGCCTATGGCTGTACGTAAGGGCCATTTTAGTTATCTGGGAGAAACGAGCACAACTCCTCTTTTAATGACTTGTTGAAGTTTCTTCCTCCCCCCGCCTATACCTACGCCTACGCCTATGTTATGGACTTATAACAGCTGCTAAAACGCGAATACAGCGCTTAAATTTGGTATTATCGTACGGGTGGAAACCTTACGATATTTAATAAAGATGATGATACTGTGGAGCGTAGACAGTTTGAAGTTCTTACAGCTAAGCACAGGCGTTCGCTACGATTGCTATGTACAGTTGGCGGCGATTAAGCGAAATTAAATGGCGTATAAAAATCGCAGCTCGCCTTAGGGGGGGGGGTGGAAGCTGGTCATGAACAAAGCTGTATGACCGCTCCCTAGGTTATGACCGTTTTGAACATTAAAACTTTACCTAAGTTATATCTATCACGCCTAGGTAAGCCTTAGCACGATATACCGCCTTCTAAATGTATGTGTTACTTTAATTTCGGCAGAACAACAAAACTTTACTTAAAATAGCAGGCGGTATGCTAGCGCGGTTATAACCTAGGGAGCGGTTATAACCCCGTTACCTACGTTATATTAAATAAATTAACTAAAAAATTAAAATTAAATTATATATATAGAAAATATAATTTTATTAACTAAAAGTTTATTTATTGTCGGGTTTTGCTAAGATTACTAGTAATAAACTTAACCCCTTTTACTTGGCACTATTAGCGGTATTGGATACGTAAGCCGAGCTTTTAAACTAGGTAAGCCCAACTGATTTCTTATACTTTTGCAAACTATAGTATTACTACGTTAATTACACCAGCTCTTACGTAAGAGACTGCAGTTCTTTCCTTTTATACAGTAAAGTTTTTTAGTCAAGCTATAGGTAGTATACGCTCTTTCTGTCTTAATAGACATCGTTCTTTAGAGTTAAAGGGATTTATACAGCAAAAGATGGAGCGAAGTGAGAAATACACGGATTCTGCTCCCCGCTTGTTGCCTCCTATTGATGCGTCCTATTAGCTATCTAGGGCCGTTACCAAAATCCCGGCAATGTTTTCTCTAGATAAGATTCTTGCCCACCTTAAGCGAGATGGTGGTGTCATTTTGACCAATTTCGTCTCATTGGAGACTTTAGATAAGGTTAATAAAGAGCTTGAACCCTATATAAAGCCCATTGCCGAGAACGACAGCTACGACAATTTTGTTAGGAGAAAGACTCTTATTATTCCTGATTTGGTCGGGAAGTCGGACACTATCGCGAACATCCTTAACACTAATAAGATTATTGAGAAACTCCTTAAAATAATCTTGGAGGAGAGGTACTCTGCTGTTTTTAAGAACTATACTAAAGAACTTATCTCCGAACCGTTGCTTAGTATTTCCTTAGGCTTTAATGTCGGATATGGCTCTCCGCGGTAAGCACTCTATAGGGACGATATAATTTTCTCTAGCAAGCACCACCCCGATATGAAAATCAATAAAGTAGACGGCTTTAGTTGCTTCCTTACTAGAACAAGGGTTACGCGCAAAAACGGTGGTACTATAGTCATTCTTGGGGCGCTAAGCCTAAAACTGCCTAGTATACGCGAGGTCGTAGCGTCCTAAATAGCTTTACTCTTAATTAAGCTCTTTAACCTTAAATGCCTTAATGCTTAATTAATAAGCGAAAATTAAGTAAGCTATAGCTTTATATTAGCTATATATATTATATACTAACTTATATACTAGATTTATAATCTAATAGCTCTTCTAAAGCTTTAAAAATGCCTCCTAAATAAGCGATTTTTTAAGCTATATAATTTTTATATATTTAGAAAAAAAGTCCTCTAGAACTATATATTTAAATTTATAGAAATCTCTTTTTTTCCTTTCTTGGTTTTATATTATATCGCTTACTAGCTTCTTAGTTATTCTAATATATTAGCTTTAAATTAACAACTTTAATTTTTTTAGGAAATTAGTTTCTCGGTTTTTTACTATAGTAATTACTTAATTATTAGATTTTCTAATACACTAGGCTTTCTTTCTTACTAGGAAGAATTATTTTATATATAACCTCTTACTTTATAGACTTATAGCTTTTTCTATTCACTTTTTTCTTCTTATTTTTTCCGAGAATTATTTTAAATTTTAGGTATTAGATCTGTTAGTACTACTACTATTACCGCTGCTAAAAAAGCAGTATACTAGAAAAGATAGTTATTAGAAAAGCCGTTAAAGGTATTTTTTTAGTAGTTCTAAAAATATATTAATTTTATCTAAAAAGAACAAGATAAAGGCCTTAAGGAGAAGTTAATATAAGAAATATTCTGTTTTTTCTTAGTTTTTCTAATATTTTAGGGCTAGTTTCTAGGGATATAAAGACGTAGATCCTAGATGCTATACTTACCGCATCTAATATATAGTATAATTTTACTATTTTTTCAATAAATAAAACCTATTTAATTTTATTTTAGAAAATGCCTGCTAATAATAAATTTAATAGCACTAAGGAGGTTAAAAAACTTCCTTATAGCTATAATTACGAAGTATATTATTAAAAATTCCGATATTACTAATTTAATTTCTTACTTTACCTAGAAATTAATTTTGAAGTTATAGTATATAAAGAAGGGCCTTTAGGATATAAGAAATCTAGTTTATTTCTTATATATTTTAATAAAACTAACCTTTTTAGGGAAATTCTAACCAAAAAAAAAATAAAAGAATGCCTAGGGTATTTAGGAGATATAGATCTTACTCACTTTCCTTTTTTAAAATTCTTTTTAGTACTTTCTCCATTAAAAAGGTATATAATTCTTATTTTTTCTAATATATTCCCTTTTAAGTAAAATTAACTAACTTCTTGGATTTTCCGTTAAGATGCTTAATATTAATAGTGTACGCGTAGCTATATTAAAGTAGGGTTCTAATATTAAGTCTAGAGGTAGTCTTTAACTAAGTATATAAAATATCTTATTTTTCTTAAGATTTACTAATAAATCTTGCTAGTTTCTTATAAATTTCTAGAAGATTCTAAATCTGATTAGTAGCTAGATGTTTATAAATTTTTGGCTTAAATTCTTAGATATACCAAAATTATAGGAGTTTTTTTATTATCCTTTTGTTCTGGTTATAATTTGCCTTAGTTTATTCTAAGGAGGATTTCTTAGATTTTCCAAGATTTCTAAAGGATTTTCCTATATAATCTGCAAAATCGGGATTCTTTCTCTAGCGTTGGTAATTATTAAGAATTTTAATAACCTCTTTTATTTTCTTAGATATTCTAATAAACCTCTCTAGTTTATTGCACTTATATAGTGCCTAAGTAGTCTCTTAAAATCTAGAGAATTATTTAACTAAATTTTATTTATATAAAGCTGTATTAATTAAATATAATATATATAATAGGGCTATAATTTATTTATAATATTAAAAATTTACTAAATATATAACTATAGGTAAAGTATTATTATAAAGCATTTTATAGTATTATAAGAGGCTACTAAGTCTTCTAACTGGAATATCTAATTAATAGTATTAAATAAGAGTTATAGGTAGTTTAAATATAAGATATATATTATATATTTAAAAAATAAATCCTTTTTAATATCTTCTATTTAGAGAATATTTACTAGTTCTTTTCTAAAAAAGAACTAGTTTCTTTTGTAATCTATTTAAGATACTAGTAAAACCTCTTACTTCTTATCTAACTATATCTTAGCTAATATAACCTTACTAACTAAGTTATTAATATCAGCGACCTAGTTAATTAAGGTACGAGCACGGTAAAAGGGTCGCGCAAGCCTATATGATTGGATTGTCTATAAACGAGGATCTAAAGCTAAAGAAAGGAAAGGAGACGGAGGGTGGCGCCGCTTAACGTTATATATAATCCTCTGGTTATATAACGGCAATTATTTAAAACTATATAAAACTATTTACGACTATCTAGAACTATTTACTATAGTTTACTAATATCTACTAATATCTATTAGCTATAATCTACTAGTTTCTACTAATATCTATTAACTACAATCCACCAGTTTCCACTAGCGCCGTAATATTACCCCCCCCTCTAAAAAAGCCTACCCTTAGGCTTTATACGTCCGTATTATATCTATAGGGTATTCTTGTTTTTATGCTTAATAGGCAGCTTATTGTCTTCGCTATTTTAGCACTCTATTTACTTATTAAGGTACTTTAAGGGTCTAGGTTTTTTAGGGTAACAACTATAAAACTTTTAAAGCTTATAGGGACTACCTATAAAGTTCTATATAGGGTACTAAGTGGGGTCTAGGTTGTACCCTTTCTAACTAATATAATATTTTAATGTTCCCCTTATAAGCTTATAGGCTAGTATTTCTTTAATTTCCTATTTATTGTTGCTATTAACTTAGATTAATAGGGGAGGTTAATTTTTTTATCTAGGTAATAGGTCGTTTATAGCTTTCCGTAGTTTATCTAAAGAGAAAATAGGGTAAACTTTGATTAAATCTGGGAGCTTTACTTTATATAAGTTGCCTACATTAGGAAAATATTCGCAGGATAAGATTTAAGTAGACTTTGGTTTTCGCGTTTCGCGTAATTAACATGCAATTTGACTAACTTAATACGCAATTAACTAACTTAACACGCAATTAACCAACTTAATATATAATTTGACTAACTCGACACGCAATTAACTAACTTAATATATTTAAAAGTTAAATAACACGCAATTAACCTATTTAATAACTTTAAAAGCTAACTGCATATTTCTTAACATGCAGTTAACCTACTTAAAAGTTAAATGACACGCAGTTAACCTACTTAACAACTTTAAAAGCTAACTGTATATTCCTTAACACGCAGTTAACCTATTTAGCAACTTTAAAAGGTAACTGTATATTTCTTAATATGCAATTATATATTTAACTATTATATATTATCTAATATAATCTTATATAATCTTATATAGTCTTATTACTTGGAGGCTCTATATAAGGCTCTATACGAGGCTTTACACAAAACTCTATATAAAGCTTAATATAAAGCTCTACACGAAGCTTTACGTATAGAGGCTCTGCACGAAGCTCTGCACGAAGCTTTATACGAAGCTCTGCTTATAAACTCTGTCTAGTAGGCTTAGAGCCCTCCAAATCTGGAGGGTTTAACTACTAGTTATGGAGGTGTCTGAGCCGGGACTTAGAAAATCTTATATCTGCAGAAAATTAAGTTTCTTAGCTAATCTTTTAGTAATCTAGTATCCTTATCTAACGTTAACCATAAAAGGACAACCTTTCCCCGTTTTCTGTATTTTACCTTTTAATTCTCCTCCTTCTCCCAGACTTCCCAACGCTACGCTACCTCTTTATTAGATTACAATCCCTACCGTAAGGCATTTTTCACCAACTTGGCGTTAATGCAAGTGCTATACTGCCCTTATATTCCTAATATCCCATATCTTATGCTAACGATAGCGCAGAGTAAGCATGCTTCGGCCTCTCCTAATATCACACCTATAGTTTAATCCTCCAATATCCAATAAGCGCTCTTATACTACCTCTGGGCTTTTCGCCTAAAAATAACCCTTCCGTATATTTGTAGCTATTTACTCTACTTAAATTTAGTCTTTAGACTACCCGAACAACCCCTTCTACCTAGAAATTACTCTTCTTAAGTAATCTAAACTCGACTTAGACCTATATCGTCTCTTTAGTTCTTAGGCACCGCTCTATATTAGCGCGAACCGTTAGATATTATAATTGGTGCTATAGGGACAATTCCGTAAAGGGCTAATATTAAGAATCCTTAAGCCGCCTTAGCTTATCTAGCGTCCTAGTATTACTCTATTACATACGTTGATTAGCTAGTATATTTATACGTTTTTAGCTAGAAGCCTCACTAGATTACGCGGCTACTCTAGCTTCTATGCTATCCTTTACTTAAGGCGACACCTCGCAGCAGCTTATTTATAAAATCTATATTTACTGCTATGTTAGTAATAGCATAAAATAGTAACAGAGACGCTTACGGGCGCCCTAGCTCCTTATATCGCTTTATAGGGCTTAGTTTAGCCAGCCGCTGCTCTATATAATTTTAGCTAAACTCCTAGCAGGACCACGCCATTATATCTTTATTTAAGGAATACTATTAGTCCTAATCCTCTAAGTATTACTGCTAACCGCCTTTTAATGTATAGGGTGGTTTTAGTGGCGTGAAGCGTAACCGCGACCTATAACTTTAATCCCTAGTAGCACAGCTACGAATGGCCGTAGGGCTATACTAGGTACTGCTTGGAACTATAGTTTCGCAGAGGATCTAGTACGGAAGATTTAGTTTGCTAGTATAATTAGGTTAAAAAACGGACATATTAGCGCTAGCCCTAACTTTAAGGAATAAGGGTAGAGGAGGCACTTTGCCACTAACCTCCTTAATAAGAAGGCTTGGTGCGATGCCCCTATTAAAGGCTAAATATACCAGCTTAGTTAGTTAGGTCTTAATCCCAGTTTCTTAATAGGCGTTAATCTTATAATAGAGCTTAAGCCTATATAAACCTTTATATGTTGTAAATGGCAATTACTAACGGAATATAGATTATATGTTTTAATTCGCTATAGAGCTAGTAGGGTTATTCTAGTATAAATACTGCGGATAAAAGCTGGTGGCGAAGAGAGGACTAGCTTACATTTAAAATCCTAGCGTAATCTCCCCTTAGAGCTATTAGAAAGGCATAAGACAATAGTAACTCTAATAATAATAATAGCAGTAACAGTAGTACCTTCTTAACCCCTTTGTTTTTATTTAGAAATTTTACTTAATAATAGTAAGTTCTGCACTAGTCCCTTTAGAAAATAGACAGCTTTACCCTAATATTATATAGTTACAGCTTCTAAGAAAGGCGCGAGTAGCACACCTTAGATAAAGTATAAAATACCCTTTTCCCCTTTAAGAAATAACCCTAGGGCGTATTAAGCTTGGCTAATTAGAGGTATATTATTTTATATAGAGCCTTAGCCTAGAGATTTTATCTAATAAAGCGCTTATAGACCCTAACCATAATTACAAAAATAATTATTATAAAAATTTCGAGGATAATAAGGAAGATGTCTATAGGGATGCATCTAGTTAAGTCGCTAGAGGAAGTAGTTAAGGTAATTATCCCTACTACTCTCTCCCTATTCTCCTAGCAGCCATAAATATATATATTTAACGGCCAGCAGTAGATTTAATAGTTATTAAAGATAGTATAGCTAACCCTAATCTAGAAGCTAAAGGTAACGGAGCTAATAATAATACTGGTAATAAAGCTAGTAAAGCTAACGATTAACTAATACCTTATAAATTAGGTATGCTCTTTTCCTCTATATAATAGCTTTGCCTAATAATTATTAAGTAACGGAAATGACCGCAGTAATAATAATAAGGGTAAAAAGTTACCCTCTTTAGAAGAGTTTAAAGATCTCTTTAGCGTATCTGTGTATAACTATATTAAACTTACAGCGAAAAATATTAATAAAATAAACGGTCTAGTTAAGAGAACTAATATTATAACTATTCCCTAGGCTAGTCCGCTTACTAGAAAAAAAGCGATTATAAAAAAGGGAACATTAGAGGCAAATTACTTTTAATATTAAAGAAGCGGAAGCTCAAATAGCTAGAGTGAAGTAGCATTATTAATTATAATTCTAACAATTCTACTAAAGATAGCAGCGGGCGTAATGAGGGTGGTAAGGGTAGTAGTTTACGACCCCAAAAATAACAAAAGCCGCCTACCTCTTGCGAAAACTTAGCCCCCTAGCCTCCTATCGGCCTTAACTTTTAATACCCCTAAGTTAATTATAATAATTACTAAGTAATATTCACCACATGGCCTACTAACCCTTTGCTTTAGGGGCCTACCTCTCTCTATAATATTAAACTACTATATAATAAAACTAGTAACTTAAGCGAATATAATTATAGCGGCGACGACGACTAGGGCGGCATTTTAAACTCGGAGCCTACTATAAAGTATCGTACCCTATAGCATCGTACCCCGTAGTATTATACCCCGCAGTATTATACCCCACAGTATTATGCCTAGCGTTATTGTTATTGCTTATAGTCTATCTTGCGGAGATCCCGTACAAAAGACAATAAAGCTGATAAAATAACTGTAGACGATAAATAGGAGATCTATAAAATTCTAAAGGAAAGAATAACCGAGTTAGGGCTTAAATATAAGGTAGCTTAGATGCCTACCTAGGTTTATAAAAGCGGGCTTTTAAATACTAGATATGCCTTTAAGTCTTATAAAAAACGCGTCTAGTACGCCAAAGATAAATAACAGATATACTCTTCTGCGGAGGTAACTAAAGTAAAGACTAGAGCTGCTATGCGGAAGGGATAGAGCTAATAGCTTAGTATTCTTGTGTTTTAGGTGGTAGATCTTTTACTTAGAGATCTATTTCTAGTTAAAGTCTTATTTTTAGCTAATACTATCCCACTAATTATCTTGCTTATAATATTAAAGCCAAAAGCCTAGCCTAATAATAATATAAAACCTGTAAAAACAACCGCTATAATCTATATTCCTTACTCCTACCGTTAAGCAATACTTATTAGGTTTTATGTTTGGCGCTGCTTATCTATACCTTATTACTTCCTTTTCCTTTAGCGCTGCTTATTTCTACCTTATTACCTTCTTTTCTTTAGTATTACTGGTCCTACTAGTCGCCCTATTCCTTTTTTAGGAAATATATATATAATGCTGCCTATATAAGAGTTACGTTCTTCCTAAAAACCACCTTCTAAGGTTATTCCATGCTATGCCTTTTTTCTTATATATATCTATAAGGCGTTTCTCTTTATCGGCTGTCTATAGTTTCTCCTTTATAGCCTCCTCTTTAGGCTTAGGCCTTAGAATCTTATAACAGTGCCTATATTCCTATAGTATTTTACCTATAAAATATCTAGCAATTTCCTCCTATAATAATTCCTTATTAAGTTTTCCATTATATAAGCCTATAAGGAGGGCCTTGCTATTGGTTTTCTATAGCACTATCTAGGCCTATAAAGTTTTATTTACAACTTTAATCTTTATAAACGAAAGCAAAGGATAAGGCTGTATATTATTTAATAAGGGAGACCTACTAGTAATACGCCCTAAAACTCTAAAGGTATACCAAAACTTAGGTTAGGTCTTTACTTAGGTAAAAGACGATATAATTAATAAGGAAGGGGAGCTAGATAAGCAATATATGACTATTAAGATTAACTATAAGACTAAGGTTATTAAGGGGTAATATAGGTAGCTTTTAGTAAGCTATCCTATATCTCTTCCTTTTACAGTATTATACTAACGCTAAGCCTTATATAGACGCACGAGACTACTTAGCAGCGGCTCTATCCTTTAGAAAAGCGCATTATATAGCTTAATAACCTCTTTACTAGCGTTAAACTATTTTAAAGGCTTTATAAACTTAGAGTTAAAGTAGCTAAAACAGTTAAAACAATAAAGATATAAAATAAGAAGTAAGGGTAGAATTTTGTTAATATATACTAATCCTTTAAGTTTTAAAACTCTATTAGAAGTTACGTCAAATATACAAGAATTATTAAAAAGTAATCCCTAGGGATTGCGTCTCTCTAAGAAGATTATTAATTAGGTAGGGTATTAACTCCATATATTTCTGCAGCCGTTATCCTTAGATGCCGGCGCTGGCCGCTTTTTACTATCGCTGGTGCCTCTTTATATACTTATACCTACTAAAACAATTCCTAGCAGCCATTTCTGGCATTCCTTAGCGGACTATCTCTACTTAGGTTCCTTATATAATAGTCCTTTTAGTATAGACCTAAATATCTCTAGCGCACTTACTATATAGATAGGGATTATATTACAGACCTAGTTATTATACTATCTAGAACTTAGTAGGCCGTAGGAGCCTTATACCTCTAAGTTAAGCTTTTAGTTGGTTAAAAGTTCTAGTATAATAAGTCTAAAGGACTATATGTCAATGGCTTTAGAATAAGGTAGATTTGTTATATAGAGTTTAGGGGCTATATACAACAATAAGCTAGTAATAGTTGTTATATTTCCTAAAGCTTTAAGTTTTAATTCTCTAAAGTCGGCGATCTTAGAAGTAAGCCCGTTATTATTAACTCTAATAAGGATGTTCTTTAGCTTTAGGTCCTAATAAGCAAAATCTTTATTATATATAGTAACTATTCTATTATAGACCTGAAGTATAAAGTTAGGAATATTGTAAGCGTTAGGTTTTATTAAGTTAAGGCTATATAGGATCTACTCTATAATCATTTACGGTGGCTGCTAATTCTCTAGTAGTATTAAGTTAATTACCTTTATTAAGTTTGGCTAAAAGAAGGATAATTAATTAGCACTTAACGGCAACGTAGTTTTAGTAGCGTTTACTTATATACTCCCTAAGCTTAATTATATTCTTATATTCCGCTCTTAATTCTTTCTACACCTTTCTTACTATACTATTATTATAGTTCCTTAAGTATAGCTCCTTGGCGGCGAAGATAACTTCGGACTTTAATTTCTATACCCTTATAATTAATACGTAACTTCCTTTTATTTCTAATCCCCATTTCTATATATATACAGCATTATCTTTTCTAAATCTAAGATTGCTGGTTTAGTTCTTGTTTATCTTAGCCTTAAGATTAAAGAGCTGTCTTAGTAGGGAGTCTAGAAGTTCTTTAGTAAATTTTATAGCTTTTTCTCGCTAACTGCCTTCTTTCTCGTGGGATAGGATTGGACGCTATACCTAGAAACTAGCCGTTTAAAGATTAATAGTGACTAGGTTAGAGATTTCTATGGATAATCCCTATATAAGGACTACTTCGCGGTCGTTACCATCGATTATATAAATAGGATTTGTTAATAGTATCTTTACTCTTAAGCATCTTATAACTGGGCTAATGTTAAACCTAATATGCCGCCTACTAATGCTAGTCTTATTGTTCTTAACAAGCTAGAGGTTATATATTTTGGTTTTACTGGAAGAACTAAGGAAGTATCTATCTAGATAGTAGTAATCTTTAAAAGTTAGGGCAAAAAAGGGGCCGGTAAGCTCCTACTTCTTAAACTTACCTCCCTTCTAGTTCGCCAGAAGAGCATTAATAGGGGGAGTAAACTTATATCGTAAATTCTCGGACAATATAAGGATATTAGGTATACCTTTAAAATTTCTAAGAATTAAGAAAATGTTAGAGAGATTAATAGTCTTAGTAGATGCTATAGTTATAGAGATGGGAAATAAATTAATAGGGTAAGTATTAGTAGGTAGTGGGGATAAGAGGACCTATAGACTTAAACTAAAGGGGT
>Ga0307515_10019440_pt1 | contig 12219 bp, 13 predicted proteins | sample 17_EM_MG_FD_194513 | JGI IMG/M metagenome (GOLD analysis project Ga0307515, IMG submission 194513) | Populus trichocarpa ectomycorrhiza microbial communities from riparian zone in the Pacific Northwest, United States - 17_EM | ecosystem: Host-associated > Plants > Roots > Unclassified | place...
TGTGATTAAGTCTCGTTCCATAAAATCAGCTTTGATACCATGTTAAAACAATTCAATTAACACAAAAATAAATACGAACATGAAAGAGAAGGAGGCTAGAATTTTTCTCAATTGATTTGTCTTAAAGTTCTTTCATTAACCTAAATACAAAAAACTTATATATAAATTAAATTAAAAATATTATTATATCTTTAATAAATAAACCAAGATAAATATATTATTTTAACAGAAAGCTCAGACACCATCAGACGCATTTTAACCTCAAGGCTGTGGATTTCCAGAAGTTACAAACTCTTATAGACTGCCAAGTTTTCGGTGGTTATTCTCCACTCCATGTGACAAGTGCGGCAATAAAAGGGTACGAGAGATCTTGCACTTTTATTTTGATTCTTTTTTGGTGCAAGTTTATTGTACTCATGTGTTCATGCTTGTTAAAAAATAATAAATAAAAGGAGAAGATGACATTTTAACTTAATGGCCATGTCCTTTTAACATAAATTTAATTTGCATTTTTGTTTTTCTTCAACTTTCCAGCCAAAAAAAAATAATAATAAATAGCATATGCCATTTTAGCATTTCCTTTCTTTAACAAAAAATCAAATGAAAAAAAAAATATTTTGTATGCTTAGTTTTTTTTATATAAATATTTGTTTTAACACTAAGAAAAATAAAAAAATGTTTTGCATACATATTTGGACTTTATAATAAGCTTACAAAGTTTATTAGGACTTGGCCTAAATTAAAAGGCCAATCGGCCTAACCTACCTAAATTTTAAAAATAATGAAACCATTAACCTTGCATTGTTAAAAATAAAAAAAATTGTTTGTTAACCCCGGTTGAGGTAAAAGGACTTATAACGAGTTATTATCTTGAACAATAGAGATAAAAATATAGTTTCTAAATTTTCAACAAAAATAAATTTTTTTTGTTTGTCGAAAACGTGTTACTTAGAGTGAATTGCAGGATCCTATGAACCATTGAGTCTTTGAATGCAAGTTATGCCTGAGACATCTTGGCTGAGGGCACGTTTGCCTAGGTGTCACGCATCGTCGCCCCCACCCCCAGCTCATAAGGGCAGGGGTGTATGCTGGTCTCTAATGCCCTTCTGCTTGTAGTTGGCCTAAGATCAAGTCTTTGATGATGGTCGCCATGACGAGCGGTGGTTGAGAGACCCTCAAACATGGTCGTGCACGCTCTTGTCACCTTTGAGACCTCCTGGACCCTTGAACATTGGCTTTATAGGATGCTCTCGTTGTGACCCTAGGTCAAGCTGGACTACCTGTTGAGTTTAAGCATATCAATAAACGGAGAAAAAGAAACCTACAAGGATTCCCCTAGTAATGGCGAGCGAGCCAGAAAACACCCAACTTGAGAATCAAGTGCCTATAATGTCCATATTGTAGTTTGGAGAAGTGTCCTAAACAACGGACCAGGCTCAAGTCCCTTGGAAGGGGGCGCCAAAGAGGATGAGAGCCACGTTGTGGCTGGACCTTGTCACACCACTAGGTGTTGTCTACGAGTCAGGCTGTTTAGGAATGCAATCCCAATTGGGCAGTGAATTCCATCCAAGGATAAATACAGGCGAGAGACCAATAGCAAACAAGTACCACGAGGAAAAGATGAAAAAGACTTTGAAAAGAAAGTCAAAGAGTGCTTGAAATTATCGGGAGGGAAGTGGATGAGGGTTGATGATATGCCCCGGTCAGATGTGGAATGATGACAGCCAGTTTGCTCGGGGCGTGGACCGATGCTGATCGTAGTGGCGGCCCAAGCTCGGGCCTTTGAAATGCCCGCGAAGACGTCGTTGTTGCGATTATGGACTGCAACTTACATTGTTACATTTATATTCATTAATGCCAAAATTAAAAATATACTTAATATTCACTAATGCTAGAGTTAAGAATATTAACATTAGATTTAAAAATAACTTTTAGCCCAATATTCATTGACACTAAATTTAAGAATATTATACATAGATCATTAATAACATAACATAACAAACCCTTAACAATTTAAAACAAAATCAACAATGCAGTTCATTTCAGGTAGGATATAATAGGAGTGATAATATCTTTTCTTTAGCGTAATCAGTCTCGTACCATAAAATCTATTTTTACTAGTTAGGATTTCTAGTGACCATAATAATAAATGATAACTGCTTAAATGAGATCTTTCCCCTCAAATAATAAGATGTCTAATATATATATATATATATATATATATATATATATATATATATATATATATATATATTTTCAGAAGCAACTGTGATATTGGATAGTCAGAGTCAAAATAAAAGAGATTGCACAAAGGCTATAAGCAAATAACAAATATTAAATCTCAATCTCAATTTCAAGATTCCAAAGTAAGAAGAACTGTAGCTTACGTTAATTAGTCTTTTTTCTGATAGTAGCTTACGTTAAATATTAGTCTCTAATTTAATTGTCATTTTTTCAAGCATGAAATTTCTGCCCCCTTGCGAAAGTCAAACATTAGGCTCTCAAGTACTCTCTTCATGGCCTTAGTTTCATATCATTCAACTAACAACAAAGATTCTATTAAGAACAAAAATGTCTCCTCTCCTCTTCTTTTTCCTGGTTCTGCCGCTACTGTTAGAATCAAAAGCTAAGGCGATCGAGGCAGGAGATAACTGTTCACTGATCACCCATCAGATAACGGGGAAGATTGGTGGGGTTATCAATTATAGTTCTCGTTTAGGCAAGGAGCAGAAAGTAGCAATGGAGATGGCTGTTGAAGACTATTTTCGTTCAAGTTGCTCTAAGCAGCTAACTCTGCAACTTGAAGATTCAGGTGGAGACTCATCTAGAGTTGCCTCTGCAAGTAAGGCGCTCTATCTCTGTCTTTTAACAAGCATATTTAACAAAATCATAAGCAAGAAAATTACTATTAGAAATGATTCACCCGCTCGAATAAGCCATTTTCATGCTTAGTTACAAGTTTCTGCAACTTGAGACGTAGCTGATCAGCCGTGCTGGCATAGTGTTAGCCCATAACCTAATTAAGCCATGCCGGCATTCGAGTTAACAAGTTGGTCCTGCCGTGTTCAAACATTAACGGGGACCATTAGGAATTTTCTTTTCTTAGGGTGTAGGGTAGTATATTTTTTTATTGTCTTACTTAATGTGTAGTATCTTGATAAGGTCAACGTTTTTACCAATAATATTCGACCATTAGCGAGCTACTTTTCTTGCTGTAGATTAAAAATAACGTTGTTGGAAAGAGTTAGTAGATATAGGATGGAAATATCTCCAAGTATTTTGGGAGCATTCATCATTTCATACCCAGTCATGTATATTGATTAATGATAATTAATATATTAAAATTGATATCATTTTTATTTTTATTTTAACATATTTTTTCTATATTTTTAAATGATATAAGACATATCATTTCATCATTTTAATATGATTATCAAATATTGGTATATATATAGCTTAATTTAAGTGAATAGTGTGTGCTTTTAAACAACATATAGCGAAAAAATTAAATTAGGGTTCAGTTCTTTATTGAAGAGAGAAAACTCTAATATATTTTTAAAAGTTAATAATACATATAATCATGATGATAAAATAATACATCAACTGTTTATATAATAGTAAAAACTAATCTAAAAAAACAATCTGAAACTAAATAGAGAAAAAATAATTAAAATTAAAATAGAGGCAGGAAAATAATTAAAACTACATAAACAAAATATTTTAGGTCTAATTGGACAGGCTTCTTAGATTTAGTTAGTTATAGCTAGCCAGCTGAACTCCTATATAAAATTAGACATGTTATTAAATTATTATCAGATTTAAAGCTATGATTATTTTTATTATAGTACTGGTCATTTGGTAAGTTTTTTTCTTAAACTTTGTTATTTCTGTATATCCATATATAAATATATTTCACATATATAGTGGACAAGGCTGTCTGGGCGAGCATTGTAAAAATTACTTTGTTTCTAAAACGCATGAAATTATGAATTATCCTTTATTCCTAATGTAGTTTGTAGTTTAAATGCTCTGATATATATATATATATATATCAGAGCATTTAAACTTATCGGTCGGTTGGATTACACAAATTGCAGATGAATTAAACTTTACTGTGGTGTGGTTCAGCTAAATGGTCATGTTCAGAAGAAGAGTCAATTGGATTACCATAAAATACAATTTCTTTGCACATTTTAGGAAAGAAAAGGTAGCAGTTCTTATCCTGCTTGAATTTTGGAAGGATACTTGTCTGCCTGAGCTTACCCCTTCGGTTTATAACAATTCTGCAGCAACTGAGCTCATTAGTAGCAAACGAGTCCAATCGATAATCGGGGCAATGACAGCACAAGAAACTGGTCTATTTTCGGAGGTTGACATGAACATGAAGAACATTCCTATTATATCCCTGACTTCGCCTGCAATAACTCCACCATCGATGCCACATCAATTGCCGTATTTCCTACAAATGAGTAACCATATAACCCTCCACATGCAATGCATAGTTGACATAGTAGGCCACTTCAAGTGGAGGAAAGTGACAGCACTGTACGAACACAAAAATGGTTTCTCTGCTTATTCTGGGATTATAACTCTCCTATCTGACAAGCTTAAAGTTGTCAACTCAGAGATTTCATACCACTCAGATCTCTCTTCCCTGTCTTCTATATCAAACCCAGAAATCACCATTGAACAAGAGCTTATCAAGCTGAGGAGCAAAAGCAATAGGGTCTTCATAGTTTTAGTATCCTCCTTGGAATTGGCTATCCTGCTCTTTGAGAAGGCAAATCAAATGCGGATGATGGAGAAAGATTATGTATGGATTGTCACAGATGAGATTGCAAGCCTTCTCGACTCTGTTGATTCCTCTGTCGTGAACAACATGCAAGGCGTGATTGGTTTCAAGACAAACTTCGCACGCACTCGTGACACTTTTAAACGTTTTAAATCTAGATTTCGAAAGAAGTATGATCAAAGTATCCAGAAGAAGAAGAATATTCTAATCCAAGTATCTTTGCACTCCGCGCATATGATGCCACTTGGGCTATTGCTCGAGCTATGGAGAAATCGCAGGGCAAAATAACCTCAAAAGAATTATCTGGGAACATTTTATCCAGTAATTTTGAAGGTCTAAGTGGCACCGTGAGGTTTGAAAACAATGTATTATGGCAATCGCCATCGTTTCAGATCATTAACGTTGTTGGTAACAGCTACAGAGTGATGGCAGTTTGGTCACCAAAATTTGGATTTTCGCAGAGTGAAGAGAAATATGATGGAGCGACTGCCAACGGTTCTTTGAAAAACTTGGGTCCAGTTTATTGGCCAGGTGGAATGCCAAGCACAAACCCAAGAGGATGGGCGATATCTGATGCAGATATCCCATTGAAGATAGGGGTTCCTGCTATGGGTGCTTTCAAACAATTCGTGAGGGTGACTTTTGATCAGACCCAGAATGCAACTTGTGTAACCGGGTTCACAATCAATGTATTTGAAGCAGTAGTCAAGCGCCTGCCTTATAACTTGCCTTATGTGTTAGTTCCCTTTTATGGAACATACGATGAGATGGTGGAGCAAGTTTATCGCAATGTCAGGCTTGTTTTTCTACTTTATTCTGTTTTATATATGATGTCAATATTGTTGGAGCTAACCTTGTGTCATGGCTGATGACAATGTCTGATTCCTGTAATAGGGCCTGGACGCAGCTGTTGGCGATACAGAGATAATGGCAGATCGATTTCAGTACGTAGAATTTTCGCAGCCATATGTTGATTCCGGACTTGTTATGGTAGTAACTCAGAAAGCAGAAACATCGCACGCAACATGGATGCTGAAAACCTTTACGAAAAAATTGTGGCTGCTTATGATAGCAATGCATGTGTTCATAGGGTTGCTAGTATGGCTAATTGAACGTGGGAACAACACTGAATTTGATGGGATCGGGACAATGCTATGGTTTTCGGTTACCATAATATTCTACGCACATCGTAAGTTTAACTACACTTCCTTGTTTATTGATCTGTAAGGCTTTGGCTTAAATTTTTTGATCAATTACCATCTGCAGGACAACCGCTCACAAGCAACTTATCTCGATTAGTGTTGACACCATGGCTATTTGTGATTCTCATTGTCGTGGCAAGTTTTACAGCTAGCCTTTCGTCGGCAATGACAGTCTCACGGCTCGAACCATCAGTGTTGGATATTGAAACACTTCAAAGAACAAATGCACCTGTTGGTTGCAATGGGAACTCCTTTATTGTAAGATATTTGATTAATGTTTTGCTTTTCAAACCAGAGAACATAAAGAAGATTAATTCAATACATGATTACCCAGAAGCCTTTGAAACTGGATATGTTAAAGCAGCATTCTTTGTGGAGCCTCATGCAAGAGTCTTCCTTGGAAAATACTGCAAAGGTTACACCAAAGCAGGACCTACCCTCAAGCTCGGCGGTTTTGGCTTTGTTGAGTTCTCTCCTTTGTGTCTGCTCCTCATTTCACCGCACATAATTATTTTGCCTAAAAACCAGATTCTTATACTTCGATCCTTTCGTTGGTTTTTCTTCTCAGGTGTTTCCAAAGGGTTCACCTCTGGCTTTTGACATCTCGGAGGCAACCCTCAAAGTTATAGAGAGTGGAGAATTGCGCCAGTTAGAGGAGTTGCTCTCCTCTTCTAATTGCACCTCTCGAACTACCGCAATTGACACCTCAAGTTTAGGCCTGGAACCTTTTGCTGGTCTATTTATATTGTCAGGTACCATTGCAGCCTTCGGATCCCTCGTTGCCATTTTTCGTCTGGGTAGGAATTTGCACATCTTGAGTTACATTCAAACAGAACTCACAAGAAGAAGAATTTGGAGATGGGCAAGTCTTCAATTGTCAAGAAAAAGTTCTACCAAGGAGATTTCTTCGACCCAAGCGTGTTGAACCTGAGATCATTTTGCTCCCGGTAAAAAGTTGATGTGTTGGATTGGCATCTTCCACACCAAGAACGCTTTGGCAACTATACATTTGCTTATTACCAAAAAAAATAAAAAAATAAATAAAAATTATACATTTGCTTGAATGGATTGACCTTGTGAAACTTTTAGGGGCTATTTGAAATTGAGTTTCAAATAATATTTTTTTGTTTAAAATTATTTTTAATTTTTTTTGAATCGTTTATTGCTCTGTAAATTCAAAACTGATAGAGAATTGCTGAAGTTGCCCAAACAGTGTGGAATAGTACCATTCACGTTGTTGTTTGACATATCAACTACTTGAAGGGTACAGACCTTGCAAATCAATGGTGGAATTTCTCCAGTCAGCGGATTGTTTGAGATCAAGTATGGTCGAGACTGGCGGAACTGGGAGTGAGCCTTGGAGCATGTTTGAACTAAGGTTAAAAATGCGTAAGCTTGACCATGGAAGAACAGCTAGAGGTTGGTCAAAGCCTGTTAGAAAGTTGTGAGAAACATCCATGTATTATACAGTTTCTGCACTCACTGTCCACATCTATCTAGGTATTTTCCCCTGAAGGTTGTTGAAGGATAGGTCTAGCCAAACCAATTTGTCCTGCATACTCAGGAAGTCAGGAAAGACACTTTGAAATATTCAATTCAATAAAAAGAAAACTCGTTTAGTTTGTTAATAGGGTGAAGATAAGTTTTTTTGTTTTGTTTTGGAACGCAGGGTAGGACGTCTGGGATAATTTTCAAACACAAGACTAAATTCTTGTGACCCGGAACTACTCAGCAAACCCCCGAGCTCCTAGCTAATTTGCCGCTAGAAGGCTCGATTGCCTAGCTCCCATAAAACGAAAACCATTGAGTTGCATACCACTGCTTATAAGTTCTCTTTTGATGAGTTTAGACCATGGACACAGACCGATGGCCCTAATGATCGCTTAGCATGGGTAACAGTTTCTAATCTTTCTATTATGGCTTGGAATGTTACTTGCATCAAGAAGATTCTGCATATGCTGGGAAAAGTAAATGGTTTTGATAGAATAAGCCTACTTTTCAACACTCTTGATACATTTAAATTCTTGATTGCAACACAATGTACAAGCCCAATCAAAGAAGATACAGTCTTAAGGATGGAAGGTAGGGACTACATCATCCATATTCAGGAGATAGATCATTTGTACTACCCAGAATATGAAACAATAAAGTATAATATGAACTCTTTTAGCCCACAACTGGAGGTTGAAGAAGATGACGATGCTGAGTCTAGTCAGGCCCAACCTGCTTTCTTGACAGAATGCAAGAGTGAGGTGGATAGTTTTGATGCCTCTTTCTATCAGCACTGGGACAGGGAGATATATAGTACATCTTTGTCAATTGAGACTCTCTTTCCAGAAATCATGATGTTTCATCCATATGAAAGGCTTGTGAATCAAGGAAATGGAAGACGTACCGCCAATGGTCTTTTAATGGGAGAAGATGACAGTTCTACCAACAGACAGAGTTGTGAGGTAGAGAAGGCTATTGCAAACCAGCCTACTTCTCCCAGTCCGATCATGGTTTTTGAGACTCAAGACTCACGCTCCTCACTGTGTTCTCCCCAGGATTCTATCAGAACAGACATCATAACCAAGCTGCAACTATCAAAAGCTCAAACCAGCACACACAAAATGGCCCTACGCAAGAGTAAAAGGAAGATTAAAATTCTTTCAGCTAATGTTACAGTACAGGAAACGGCTGAAGAGAAGAGAAGAGGGATCTTCAGATTCAGAGACCTGCATACAGCAATCAAATATGCGCCTTCTTCACAGTGCTGCCCCGTTATCATCCTCAAAACTAGATGCTGAGCAAGAGGTTCCGGAGATGATAAAAGATGGAATGACATTGGGTTTTGGTGAGCTGAATATTTTGAAAGAAATGGCCGCATATATTCAGGGACAAGTGAGTAGGGAGATTGAAAACTGGGCAGACACACAGTAGCTGATCTCATCAGGAGTCAATAGGCAAGGCTTCCCATTTGATCTTATGAAGTTTTTCTCCTGGAACTCTTGTGGCTTGGGTACGTCCTCTAAACGTGTTTCTATTCAAAATATGCTTAATCATCATGAAATAGAAGTCTTCTTTTTTGCTTGAAACTAAAATGTCATTATGTTCTGATAACTTGGTTAGAAATCTATGGAATGAAACCAATATTAGGTGGGACTATATTGCTTCTGAAAGAAAGTCAGGCAGTATCTTAGCCATGTGGAAAGATAACTGTTTCAAGGTGGAATCTATAGAATTTAGTGGGCAATGGATAGCCCTCTTCGGCTATCATGTTGCAACTTCATTCCACTGTGTAATAGTAGGAGTTTATGCTATAATCTCAGCCCATGAGCGTAGAATTCTATAGAAAGAACTCATAACCTTAAAGTCTACCTTTGATGTTCGTTTTTTCTTTTTGTGGTAGGTGAAACTCTTCATTTTAAAGATACAAGTAATGGTTATATTAATGTTAGAGGCTCCAAAGCTTTTAAGTTCTTTCTTAACTGCTGTGATTTGCTAGAGTACCCTTTTCATGGTCATCGCTACACATGGTTTCGTGGTAGCTTAATGAGTAGAATTGACCGTGATTTTGCTACACCAGACTGTTTTCTTCATTTCCCTGATTTATCCTTCTCTAGATATCCTAGAGGCTTGTCAGACCACTGTCATCTAGTTATCGGGTCAGCTATTCAGAAATGGGGTTGGAGGCCTTTCCGTTTCCTTGATTGCTGGGTTTCTCATCCTTGGTTTATGAAGTATCTAGATTCTTTTTGGGAAGAATGTGGATGCACCTTTCATGGCACTTTCCAGTTGATCAGAAAATTGAGTTAGTTGACAAAACAATTTCAGATTTAAAACAGAACAGTTTTTGGTAATCAAGACAGTAGACTTTCAGAGCTGCAGAATGAGATTAAGTCTTGGAAGCAAAGGGGGAGAGTGGGCTTTTGTCAGCTACTGAACAATTTCTTTTAAGCAACTTGAATAATAAGCAATGGGTGGTAATAAGAAATGTAGAAGCAATTTGGAGACAGAAGTCTAGACAAAATTGGTGCAAGCTAGGAGACAGAAATACTAAGTTCTTCCATCTAGTAGCTAATTCTAGAAGAGCCAAGAACTCCATCAAAGGCCGGAATGGTTTTATCCTAAAGTTAGACTTTCACAAAGCTTTTGACTTTGTGCGATGAGAGTATTTAGATCAAGTCATGGATAACATGGGGTTTGACAAGAAATGGAGGAATATCATTCAGGATTGCATCTCCAGCTCTCACCTAGCCATTCTCATTAATGGCTCCCCAAGTCAAGAGTTTAGTGTTCAGAAAGGATTGAAATAAGGTGACCTTCTTTCTCCTTTTCTTTTCAGCATAACAGTAGAGGGACTTTTTGTCCTCTTTCAAAGAGCTTCTGCATCTGGGTATTTCAGAGGTCTTGAATATGAAAATGATGAATTCCTCGGTCTTTTGCAATATGCAGATGACACTCTGATATTCATACCTAATGACTACAATTCTCTAACTCATGCTAAGAGGATACTTCGATGGTTTGAATTGACTTCGAGTTTGCGAATTAACTTCTACAAAAGTTCTCTTGTAGGAATTAATTTGGATGAAGACTTCACGGCTGGTATGGCAAGATCTATCTTTTGTAGATGGGACTCCCTCCCCATCAATTACCTTGGCCTCCCTTTAGAGCCAATCCTAAAAGACTATCTACTTGGAAACCAGTTATCACTCGAATTCGTTCTAGGCTGGTATGTGGAAGGGAAGATTGCTTAGTATGGCTGGACGTATTTGTTTGCTTAAAACAATTCTAAACTCCCTAAATTTATACTTCATGTCCATTTTCTTAATGCCAAAGGGTGTGGTGCAAGTTATCAAGTCTATTCAAAGACGATCTCTTTGGGCTCGAACTTCTGACACTGGAAGATTTGCAAAGTGTCTTGGGATCTAGTGGTGCGAGAAAAAGACAGAAGAGGTCTGGGAGTAGGATCTTTGACAGGAAATTAAAAATAAAGCTTTGCTTTTCAAATGGCTTTGGAGACTTGACGATAAAAGATTATTAGGAGGTTAGCAAGATTTCATAATCAGGAAGTATGACCGACCTTTGAGAATGGGCTCCCCTCTTTCAATCTTCCTCTATCTGATACTTGGCAAGATATTCATTCTGTCACCAAGGCAGCAGAATTTAGTTCAGCTCCAATCAAAGAAAGTATTCGATACAAAATGGACAACAAGAAAGATATCTCTTTTTGGAATGACCGATGGCTAGATTGTGGCATTCTTAAATATCTATTCTCTCAGCTTCATGTTCTGTCTCATAATCCAGCAAGTAGAATTGCTGAAATGGGGTACTGGAACAATGGAGTTTGGTCTTGGAATCTTGGAAAAGACAACAATGCACTTCTGAACTATATCAAGTCCGCATGCTTCTTTCAAATCTGGAAGGAGTTGAATTGCATCAGTAACATGAAGATAAAAAGGTTTGGCATATTAAGAGAAGTGGGGATTACTCGATCAAGTTATGCAGCAACCTTTTGGACAGAATTCTTTATCCAGGTGTATCTTCTTTCGATCCTCTCTTTTATGGAAAGGTATAGTACCACAAAAAATTAAAGTCTTCTCTTGGTTGTTATTGCATGGTAGAGCAAGCACCCAGGATTTCCTTGTAAGAAGGAATTTAATTGACAATCTTTCAGCAGGCTGTCCTTTTTGTGACTCAGAAAGAGAAACAATTGATCATCTTTTTCTTCACTGTTATGAAACTTGGAAGCTATAGAATCACTTCATTCTCTTGATAGGTTTGCAATGATGTATGTGAAGATCCTTGGAATCTCTTATGATGCAATGAAAGATCCTAATCGGAGGCAAGTTTCGAAGAAAAGCCTTATTTGATTTTGTGTGGTATTTGGTTGGCAAGAAATTTTTTAATTTTCCACGAGGAACAGCTGGATTGAGCTCAATTTTCCAACTAATCTTATACGGTCTAATTCTATGGTTGAAGTCTAATGATATGAATTTTTCTTACTGTTGAACTGGACAAACTTGATAGGTTACTATCTATCTTGTCATTCTTCTCTTAATTAGCCTTTGTATTTCCTCTCCATATTCATTTTTTTTGTATTTTTTTGTATTTAAATTCTTCCGTGTTAGCTCGTCTGCTTTGATACTAGCATTTTACTATATATATATATATATATATATATATATATATATATATATATAACTCTTATTTAAAAAAAAAAAAAATTTTATACTCAATTAA
>Ga0307515_10019441_pt1 | contig 12219 bp, 9 predicted proteins | sample 17_EM_MG_FD_194513 | JGI IMG/M metagenome (GOLD analysis project Ga0307515, IMG submission 194513) | Populus trichocarpa ectomycorrhiza microbial communities from riparian zone in the Pacific Northwest, United States - 17_EM | ecosystem: Host-associated > Plants > Roots > Unclassified | place...
CCCCACCCAACACGCCCCTGACCCGCCCACAGTTCGCCCCCCGGCTCCCCCTAGGGGCCAGGTCAGGGTCGTTCTCCACCCACGGGCCCTGTCCTCGACCGCGCCTCTCCGGCTACCTTCGCTGCGTGGCGATGTTTCGACTCCAGGGCAGCAAGGTGCTCGCCGTCGACATGACCGGGGACGCCGTGAAGGCGAAGAACGGCTCGATGGTCGCGTACGACGGGCAGATGGCCTTCAAGAAGATGACCGGCGGCGGTGAGGGCATCCGGGGGATGGTGACCCGGCGGCTCACCGGTGAGCAGATGACGGTGATGGAGGTGAGGGGGCAGGGGACGTGCTGGTTCGCGGACCGGGCCTCCGAGATCAACCTCGTGAGTCTCCAGGGGGACAAGCTGTACGTGGAGTCGAGCAATCTCCTCGTGACCGACGCCGGGCTGCGGACGGGGACCACGTTCACCGGCCTGCGCGGCGCCTCGCAGGGCAACGGGCTGTTCACGACGACCGTCGAGGGGCACGGGCAGGCGGCGATCATGTCGGACGGTCCGGCGGTGGTGCTGCGAGTGAGCCGGCAGTATCCGCTGACCGTCGACCCCGGCGCGTACATCGCGCACCAGGGGAACCTCCAGCAGTCCTTCCAGTCCGGTGTGACCTTCCGCACGCTCTTCGGGGAGGGCGGCGGCGAGGCCTTCCAGATCCGCTTCGAGGGCGACGGGCTCGTCTACGTCCAGCCCAGCGAGCGGAACACGATCGCGGGGGACGTGTGACATGGCGTTCACCGAGATCAACTCGAAGATGATCCAGGCCACCGTCATGCCGGGGCAACGGCTGTACAGCCAGCGCGGCGCGATGCTCGCCTACAAGGGCGAGGTCTCCTTCACCCCGAACATCCAGGGCGGCCAGGGCGGCGTCATGTCGATGCTCGGACGCCGGGTGGCGAACGAGGCGACCCCCCTGATGACCGTCGAGGGCAGCGGCACCGTGATGTTCGGTCACGGCGGCCACCACATCCAGATCATCAACCTCACCGGAGACACCCTCTACGTGGAGGCCGACCGCCTCCTCGCCTTCGAGGGCACCCTCCGGCAGGGCACGATGTTCATGGGCTCGCAGGGCGGCGTCATGGGCATGGTCCGCGGCCAGGTCACCGGCCAGGGCCTGTTCACGACCACCCTCCAGGGGCAGGGCGCGGTCGCCGTGATGGCCCACGGCGGTGTCTTCGAGGTGCCGATCACCCCCGGCAGACCCGTCCACGTCGACCCGCAGGCCTACGTCGCCCACCACGGCGACGTACGCAACAAGCTGTCCGCGGCGCTCGGTTGGCGCGACATGGTGGGCCGGGGCTCCGGCGAGGCGTTCCAGCTGGAGCTGAGCGGCAACGGCGCGGTGTACGTCCAGGCGTCGGAGGAGAAGCTGTGAGCCAGTACGCGGGGTCCGGCCCCACGGTCTACGACCCGATGACCCTCCCGGTCGACGACAACGTCAACAAGTACACCTTCTGCGTGGAGCTCAAGGGGAGCCAGTGGTTCCTGCAGAAGGGGAAGATGATCGCCTACTACGGCTCGATGGAGTTCAACGGCATCGGGCACGGGCGACTCGACCGACTTGTCCGTACGTCCTTCCATTCGCCTCTGCACGCGAGCGACTGGGTCGTGGCCGAGGGCTCGGGCAAGATGCTGCTCGCCGACCGGGCCTTCGACGTCAACTCGTACGACCTCGAAGACGGCAACCTGACCATTCGCTCCGGCAACCTGCTCGCTTTTCAGCCAACTCTCGCTCTCAAGCAGTCGATCGTTCCCGGCTTTCTGACACTCATCGGAACCGGAAAGTTCGTGGCCGCCTCGAACGGCCCGGTGGTGTTCATGGAACCCCCGATCCGGGTGGACCCGCAGGCCCTCGTCGGCTGGGCCGACTGCCCCTCTCCGTGCCATCACTACGACCACGCGTACATGACCGGCCTGATGGGCGGTCTACGTGCGATGACGGGCATCGGCGGGGCCTCCGGGGAGGAGCACCAGTTCGAGTTCGTCGGCGCGGGCACGGTGCTGCTCCAGTCGTCCGAGGCACTGATGGCCGAGCAGGCCACAGGGGTTGTGCCGCACGAGCCAGGGGTACCGAGTGGGGGCGGGTCCCCCACAGGCCCCGCACAGCAAGCGGGCGCACCGCGCCTTCCCGGACAGCTGGGGGACCTCCAGCGTCGCTTCGGGCTGTGAGCGGTAGTCTGCGGAGTGTGACGTCGAACATGTGCGCGCCGTCACGCCACCCTCACTAGTTCGCCTTTCAACATTTTAGGTAGACTTCATTCATGGAGACCGAGACGGCCACGCGCTGGCTGACCGAAGAGGAGCAGTGCGCCTGGCGCACCCACCTGGAGGTCAACAGGCTGCTGACGTACCAACTCGAGAAGGATCTACAGCCGTTCGGCCTGACGATGAACGACTACGAGATCCTGGTGAACCTCTCCGAGGCGGAGGACCGACGGCTGCGGATGAGCGACCTCGCGGCCGCCACCCTCCAGTCCAAGAGCCGCCTCTCGCACCAGATCACCCGCATGGAGAACGCGGATCTGGTCCGACGTGAGAACTGCGAGTCGGACCGCCGGGGCCTGTACGCGGTGCTGACCGAGCACGGCCTGGAGACGATGCAGAAGGTCGCGCCCCACCATGTCGCCTCGGTGCGGCGCCACTTCATCGACCTGGCCACCCCCGAGGGCCTGTCGGACCTCAGCAAGACCCTGAAGCCGATCGCGGAACACCTGCGGGGGCATCGGGGACGCCCGTAACAGCAACAGGCTGGGCGGGGGCCGGAGTTCGCACAGAGCTCCGGCCCCCTGTCTTTCGGTTTTCAGGGGCGCGGGGCTGTGTCAATTTGCGGCTCCGCCGCGTGGGCGCGACCAGCCACGACGCACCGGCAGCCAAGACACAATCCCCGCGCCCCCCGCCACCACCCCGGCGACCACAAAACAAACCCCCAACGGCACCCGCCCCACCAGCAGCCCCGTCACCACCGACCCACCCGAACTCCCCGCGTTCACCGCCATGTTGACCCACGCCCCCGCCTGCGTCCGCGCCTCCGGCGAAGCCACCTCGTCGGCGAGCAGATACGCCGTGGTCAACGCCGGCGCCACAAAGCCCCCCGCACACCCCACCGCCACGGTGAGTGACCACATCCCGGAGGCAGACCCGGCCGCGGCCAACGCCAGCCCAAGCCCGAGCGCCGCCCCGGACAACCGAACCCGCGCGGCCACCCGCCAGTTGATCGCCCCGTTCAACAACCCACCCACCGCGCTCCCCGCCGACACCGCCGCCAGCACCCAGGGCACGACATCCTCGCCGTACCCCCGCTGCTCCACGAACGCCATCACCAACAGGTAGACGGCACTCAAGGCGAGCCCCATCCCCCCGGCCACGACAACCGGACCGAGCAGCCCACGAACCCTGGTGAGCCTCAACCCCCGCCCGGCGCCCGCGGATACGCGTACTCCGGACAGCGCCGGTGACATGACGAAGGCAAACGTCCCGGTAACGATCAGGGCCGCGCTGAGCAGGACCCCGGCAGCCGGTGGAGCGAAGCCGAGCACACCGCCGACCGCCAACGGGCCGACGACGTACAGGAGTTCCTCCGCGACCCCGTCGAGGCTGTACGCGCGCTGCAACAGCCCACGGTCACCGACGAGTTCGCCCCACACGGAGCGCATCGTGGGGCCGAGCGGGGGCGCGCACATACCGGTGAGCGCGGCCACCGCGCCGAGCACCACAACCGGCGTTCCGGGACGCCATGTCACCGCCGCGAGGACGCACAGGAGACCGCCGTAGAGCATCGCCATGGGCAGGAGGGCGCGGCGGGGGCCGTGGCGGTCGACCAGGGCCGCGCGCAGGGGCATCAGGAGGACGGCCAGGGCCCCGAAGACGGCCATGACCGTGCCGGCCGCCGCGTAGGAGCCGGTGGCGCGGACGACCGCGAGCAGGACCGCCGGCGAGACCATGCCGTACGAGAGCCGGCCGACGAGCGCGGCGGCGAACGTGCGGCGGGCGTACGGGACTTGGAGCACGGCGGCATACGAAGGGCACGCCGAAGTCGGCGTGGAAGAAGACGCGGACATGCGAGAGGTTCCTCAACTGGAGGCATGGGAAAGGGACGCCGGTGTGTTCGGCGTGCCCTATGCCATGAGGAGGAACATGTGGGTCAACGTAGCAGCGGCATACGGACGTTGACCATCGACTCAGGCCTCCGTGATCCCCGCGATCAGCTCGTCCGCGGCCCGGTACACATCCAACTCCCCCGCCACGACCCGCTCCGCGAGCGCCCCCACCCGCCGGTCTCCGTGCAGGTCCCCGATTCGCGCCCGCAACGCCGTGACCGCGATCGTCTCGACCTCACGGGCCGCCCGGGCCGCGCGGCGCTCCGCGAGGACGCCGTGTTCCTCCATCCACGCCCGGTGCTTCTCCAGGGCTTCCACGACCTCGTCGATGCCCTCGGCGCGGGAGGCGACCGTCTTGACGATCGGGGGGCGCCAGTCGCCGGGGCCACGGGCCTCGCCCAGGCCGAGCATGTGGTTCAGCTCGCGGGCGGTCGCGTCGGCGCCGTCGCGGTCGGCCTTGTTGACGACGTAGACGTCGCCGATCTCCAGGATTCCGGCCTTGGCCGCCTGGATGCCGTCGCCCATCCCCGGGGCCAGCAGCACCACGCTCGTGTCCGCCTGGGAGGCGATCTCGACCTCCGACTGGCCGACCCCGACCGTCTCCACCAGGATCACGTCGCAGCCGGCCGCGTCGAGGACGCGGATCGCCTGCGGGGCCGACCAGGCGAGCCCTCCGAGGTGGCCGCGGGTGGCCATCGAGCGGATGTAGACGCCGGGGTCGGAGGAGTGGTCCGACATGCGGACCCGGTCGCCGAGCAGGGCGCCGCCCGAGAACGGCGAGGACGGGTCGACGGCCAGGACGCCGACCCGCCTGCCCTGCTTTCGGTACGCCGTGACCAGCGCGGACGTGGACGTCGACTTGCCCACACCCGGCGATCCGGTGAGGCCCACGACGTAGGCCCCGCCGGTCAGTGGTGCGAGGGTCGCCATGACCTCCCGGAGCTGGGGGGACGCCCCCTCCACCAGGGAGATCAGCCGGGCCACGGCCCGCGGCCGGCCTTCCCTGGCCTGGGCCACCAGCGAGGCGACGTCCTCCATCACAGCTCCGTTCCCTTGCCGACGTGCGAGAAAGTACTGCTGCTCAGGCCTTCGGTACCCGCACGATCAGCGCGTCACCCTGACCGCCGCCACCGCACAGTGCCGCCGCGCCGACCCCGCCGCCGCGCCGCTTGAGCTCCAGGGCCAGGTGCAGGACCAGGCGGGCGCCGGACATGCCGATGGGGTGGCCCAGGGCGATGGCTCCGCCGTTGACATTCACCTTTTCCGTGGACACCCCGAGGTCCTTCATTGACTGAACGGCCACGGCGGCGAAGGCCTCGTTGATCTCGATCAGGTCGAGGCTCTCGACCTCCAGGCCCTCCTTCTTCAGGGCGTGCAGGATCGCGTTGGAGGGCTGGGACTGGAGGGAGTTGTCCGGGCCCGCCACATTGCCGTGGGCGCCGATCTCGGCGATCCACTCCAGGCCCAGCTCCTGCGCCTTGGTCTTGCTCATCACGACCACGGCCGCCGCACCGTCCGAGATCTGCGAGGAGGTGCCGGCGGTGATCGTGCCGTCCTTGGTGAACGCGGGGCGCAGCTTGCCGAGCGACTCGACCGTGGTCTCCGCGCGGATGCCCTCGTCCTTGCTGAAGACGACGGGCTCGCCCTTGCGCTGCGGGATCTCGATCGGGGTGATCTCCGCCTCGAAGACGCCATTCTGCTGGGCGGCTGCGGCCCGCTGGTGGGACAGGGCGGCCACCGAGTCCTGCTCCGGCCTCGCGATACCCAGCCGCGTGTTGTGCTTCTCCGTCGACTCGCCCATCGCGATGTTCTCGAAGGCGTCGGTCAGGCCGTCGTAGGCCATCGCGTCGAGCATCTCGATCGCGCCGTACTTGTATCCCTCGCGGGACTTGGGGAGCAGGTGGGGGGCGTTGGTCATGGACTCCTGGCCGCCCGCGACGATCACGTCGAACTCACCTGCACGGATGAGCTGGTCGGCGAGCGCGATGGCGTCGAGGCCCGAGAGGCAGACCTTGTTGATGGTGAGCGCGGGGACGCTCATGGGGATGCCGCCTTTGACGGCGGCCTGGCGTGCCGGGATCTGCCCTGCCCCGGCCTGGAGCACCTGGCCCATGATCACGTACTGCACCTGGTCGCCACCGATACCCGCACGGTCGAGGGCGGCCTTGATCGCGAAGCCGCCGAGGTCGGCTCCGGAGAAGGACTTCAGGGAGCCCAGCAGGCGTCCCATGGGCGTCCGGGCGCCCGAGACGATCACCGAGGTCGTGCTGTTCGTTCCAGACATGAGGTGCGATCCCCTTCCAGCGTGTTTCAGCTGAGGAGTGAACGAGGGTTTACTTGAAATGTACTGAGCGGTAGACCACCCCGTCATCGGGCCGTCGGTGTGATCGCGCGCACGTTGCGTAACCATCGCGCTAGCGCTGCACTACATACATGCTGACGCGAATCGACCACATCGGGATCGCCTGCTTCGACCTCGACACGACCGTCGAGTTCTACCGGGCCACGTACGGCTTCGAGGTGTTCCACTCCGAGGTCAACGAGGAGCAGGGCGTGCGCGAGGCCATGTTGAAGATCAACAACACGGACGACGGCGGCGCCTCCTACCTCCAGCTCCTCGAACCCACCCGCGAGGACTCCGCCGTAGGGAAGTGGCTGGCGAAGAACGGGGAGGGGGTCCACCACATCGCCTTCGGTACGGCGGATGTGGATACGGACTCCGAGGACATCCGCGGGAAGGGCGTACGCGTTCTGTACGAGGAGCCCCGGCGCGGTTCCATGGGGTCACGGATCACGTTCCTGCACCCAAAGGATTGCCATGGCGTACTGACAGAACTGGTCACTTCGGCGGCTGTTGAGTCACCTGAGCACTGACCCGCGTACATAAGGGCCGGTAGGGTTGGGGTCGGTCGTCGCTCGCAACCAGGGCAACGGCATGCCGGGGTCCGGGTTTCGGGGGGCGAGCGTCGGGCAGCAGCCCATGCTCCGTCGTTGATCTGACACCATTCCCCGGGAGCACCGTTCGGTGGATGGACGGCGCTCGTTGGAGTAAACCGCGACCAGGGGACGGATGGGACCGCGCAGTGCGGGGCTACGAACGCCAGGAGCGAGAGCCGGCGGCTGACGTCGACCACCTCTCTCGGTTCGAGGCCGAGATGGAGCGGCTGAAGACCGAGCGGGAAAAGGCGATCCAGCATGCCGAGGACCTCGGCTACCAGGTCGAGGTGTTGCGCGCCAAGCTGCACGAGGCGCGCCGCACCCTCATGTCCCGACCGGCTTACGACGGCGGTGACATCGGCTATCAGGCCGAGCAGATGCTCCGTAATGCCCAGGTCCAGGCCGACCAGTTGCGGCAGGACGCCGAGCGGGAGCTGAGCCAGGCCCGCGCGCAGACCCAGCGCATCCTCCAGGAGCACGCGGAGAACGCGGCCCGGCTCCAGGCGGAGCTGCACCAGGAGGCGGTGACCCGGCGCCAGCAGCTCGACCAGGAGCTGGGCGAGCGCCGGCAGACCGTCGAGTCGCACGTCAACGAGAACGTGGCGTGGGCGGAGCAGCTGCGCGCCCGCTCCGAGTCCCAGGCCCGCCGTCTCGTCGAGGAGTCCCGCGCCGAGGCCGAGCAGGCGCTGGCCGCCGCCCGTGCCGAGGCCGAGCGGGTCGCCGCCGAGGCCCGGCAGCGGCTGGAGATGGACGCCGAGGCGGCCCGCGCGGAGGCCGAGCAACTCCTGCGCCGCGCCCGCACGGACGCCGAGCGGCTGCTGAACGCGGCTTCCTCGCAGGCCCAGGAGGCCACCGACCACGCCGAGCAGCTGCGCAGCTCCACGGTCAACGAGTCGGATTCCGCCCGCCGCCAGGCCACCGAACTGAGCCGGACCGCCGAGACGCGCATGGCGGAGGCCGAGACCTCCCTGCGTGAGGCGCGCCTGGAGGCGGAGAAGGTCCTCTCCGAGGCCAAGGAGGCCGCCGCCAAGGCCCTCTCCAGCGCCGAGTCCGCCAACGAGCAGCGCACCCGGACCGCGAAGGAGCAGGTCGCCCGGCTGGTCACCGAGGCCACCAAAGAGGCCGAAACCACCAAGGCGGACGCCGAGCAGATCGTCGCCGACGCCCAGGCCAAGGCCGACAAGATCGTCGCGGAGGCCGAGGAGAACGCGCGCAGCCTCACCGCCGAGGAGACCGCCTCCCAGCTCGCCAAGGCCGCCCGCACCGCCGAGGACGTCCTCGACAAGGCGTCCGAGGACGCCAAGAACACCACGAAGGCCGCCACTGAGGAGGCCGAGCGGATCCGCTCCGAGGCGGAGGCCGAGGCCGACCGGCTGCGCGCCCAGGCGCACGACATCGCCGAACAGCTCAAGGGCACGGCGAAGGACGACACCAAGGAGTACCGCGCCAAGACGGTCGAGCTGCAGGAGGAGGCCCGCCGGCTGCGCGGCGAGGCCGAGCAGCTGCGCGCCGACGCGGTCGGCGAGGGCGAGCGCATCCGCGCCGAGGCCCGCCGCGAGGCCGTCCAGCAGATCGAGGAGGCGGCCAAGACCGCCGAGGATCTGCTGTCCAAGGCCCGCGCGGACGCCGACGAGCTGCGCCAGACCGCCACCACGGACAGCGAGAAGGTCCGCACCGAGGCCATCGAGCGCGCCACCACCCTGCGCCGGCAGGCCGAGGAGACCCTCGACCGCACCCGCAAGGAGGCCGAGCGGCACCGCTCCGAGGTCATCGAGCAGTCCGAGGGCATCAAGGCGGATGCCGAACAGGCGGCGCGCGATCTGCGCGACGAGACCGAGCGGGCCATAGAGGCACGCCGCGAGGAAGCCGCCGAGGGCCTGACGCGGCTGCACACGGAGACCGAGGAGCGGCTCGCCGCTGCCGAGCAGGCGCTCACCGACGCCCGTGAGGAGGCCGAGCGGATCCGCCGCGAGGCCGCCGACGAGTCGGAGCGGCTGCGCGCCGAGGCCGCCGACCGCATCCGCTCCCTCCAGGCGCAGGCCGAGGCGGAGGCCGACCGGCTGCGCAACGAGGCCGCGGGCGACGCGTCCGCCTCCCGCGCCGAGGGCGAGGCCATCGCCGTACGCCTGCGGTCCGAGGCGTCCGCGGAGGCCGAGCGGCTCAAGACCGAGGCGCAGGACACCGCCGACCGCCTCCGCGCGGAGGCGCAGGCCGCCGCCGAGCGGCTGGCCACGGAGGCGTCGGAGACGCTGGCCGCCGCCCAGGAGGAGGCCGTACGGCGTCGTCGTGAGGCCGAGGAGCTGCTCGGGTCGGCCCGTGAGGAGGCCGGGCAGGAGCGCGAGCGGGCCCGCGAGCAGAGCGAGGAGCTGCTGGCCTCGGCGCGCAACCGCGTCGAGGAGGCGCAGTCCGAGGCGCTGCGGCTGGTCGAGGAAGCCGACCGGCGCGCCAACGAGATGGTGTCCGGTGCCGAGCAACACGCCCAGCAAGTACGGGAGTCCGTCGCCGGGCTGCACGAGCAGGCGCAGGAGGAGATCGCCGGGATCAGGTCGGCCGCCGAGCACGTGGCGGACCGTACCCGGCGTGAGGCGCAGGAGGAGGCGGACCGGGTCCGCGCCGACGCGTACAGCGAGCGGGAGCGGGCCACCGAGGACGCCAATCGCCTCCGGCGCCGGGCGGCCGAGGAGACGGACGCCGCCAAGGCCCTTGCGGAGCACACCGTTTCGGACGCGATCGCGGAGTCCGAGCGGCTGCGGTCGGAGGCCGCCGAGCACGCCCAGCAGGTGCGCACCCAGGCCTCGGACACGATCGCACAGGCCGACCAGGACGCGGCGCGGGCCCGTGCGGACGCCCGCGAGGACGCCAACCGGATCCGTTCGGACGCGGCGACGCAGGCCGACACCCTGATCACCGAGGTGACGGCGGAGGCGGAGCGGCTCCAGACGGAGACGATCAACGAGGCCGAGCGGGTGCGCTCGGAGGCCGTGGCCAAGGCCGAGAAGCTCATCTCGGACGCGACCGGGGACGCGGAGCGGCTGCGTGCCGAGGCAGCCGACACGGTGGGTTCCGCGCAGCAGCAGTCCGAGCGGATCCGCAGCGAGGCCGCACGTCTCAAGGCGAACGCCGAGGCGGACGCCGAGCGGGTCACGTCGGCGGCGCGCGAGGAGTCCGAGCGGATGCTCGACGAGGCCCGCAAGGAGGCCAACAAACGGCGCTCCGAGGCGGCCGAGCAGGTCGACACCCTCATCACGGAGACCGCGGCCGAGGCCGACAAGCTGCTCAGCGAGGCCCAGCAGCAGGCGCAGAAGACGACGGCGGACGCCGAGGCACAGGCCGACTCGATGGTCGGCGCGGCCCGCAACGAGGCCGACCGGCTGGTGTCCGAGGCCACGGTCGAGGGCAACTCCCGCGTGGAGCAGGCCCGTACGGACGCGGACGAGCTGCTGGTCGGCGCGCGCCGGGACGCCACCGCCATAAGGGAGCGGTCCGAGGAGCTGCGCGACCGCATCACGACCGAGATCGAGAACCTGCACGAGCGGGCCCGCCGTGAGTCCGCCGAGACGATGAAGTCGGCCGGCGACCGCTGCGACGCGCTCATCAAGGCGGCCGAGGAGCAGCTCGGCAAGGCCCAGATGAAGGCCAAGGAGCTGGTCTCGGAGGCCAACTCCGAGGCGGGCAAGGTCCGTATCGCCGCCGTGAAGAAGGCCGAGGGTCTCCTCAAGGAGGCCGAGCAGAAGAAGTCCACGCTCATCCGCGAGGCCGAGGACCTGAAGGCGGAGGCGATCCGCGAGGCCCGCCGCACGGTCGAGGAGGGCAAGCGCGACCTGGAGGTGCTGGTCCGCCGCCGCGAGGACATCAACGCCGAAATCTCCCGTGTCCAGGACGTCCTGGAAGCGTTGGAGTCTTTCGAGGCCCCGACAGCGGCCAAGGACGGCGGGGTCAAGGCAGGAGCCACGGCGGGCGCAACTCGTTCGGGTGGCAAGTCGGTTGAAGGCTAGCGAAAGCTAGGAACCTCCTGTGAGGTTCGGGCGTTCTGGGGCCTTTGACCCGGTCTTTGGCAAGCGGTCGGACGGTTAGCCACTCAAAAGAGGTGTCATTCTCCAGATCAAACACGTATCCGCTCGATGACACACCGCTTCGGCCCCTAGGATTCCCCCTATCACCTCACCGGTCTCATTCGACAGGAACCCCATGAGCGACACTTCCCCCTACGGCTTCGAGCTTGTGCGGCGTGGGTACGACCGCGCTCAGGTGGACGAACGCATCTCGAAGCTCGTCTCCGACCGTGACAGCGCTCTGGCCCGTATCACTGCTCTGGAAAAGCGCATCGAGGAGCTCCATCTCGAAACGCAGAACGCCCAGGCCCAGGTCAGCGACGCAGAGCCGTCGTACGCCGGTCTCGGCGCGCGCGTCGAGAAGATCCTCCGCCTCGCCGAGGAGGAGGCGAAGGACCTGCGCGAGGAGGCCCGTCGCGCGGCCGAGCAGCACCGCGAGCTGGCCGAGTCGGCGGCTCAGCAGGTGCGCAACGACGCAGAATCGTTCGCTGCGGACCGCAAGTCCAAGGCGGAGGACGAGGGCGTCCGGATCGTCGAGAAGGCCAAGAGCGACGCCTCCCAGCTGCGCCAGGAGGCGACGAAGGACGCGCAGTCCAAGCGTGAGGAGGCGGACGCCCTCTTCGAGGAGACCCGCGCCAAGGCCGCCCAGGCCGCCGCGGACTTCGAGACGAACCTCGCCAAGCGCCGTGAGCAGTCGGAGCGCGACCTCGCGTCCCGTCAGGCCAAGGCCGAGAAGCGCCTCGCGGAGATCGAGCACCGCGCGGAGCAGCTCCGCCTGGAGGCCGAGAAGCTGCGCACGGACGCCGAGCGCCGCGCCCGCCAGACGGTCGAGACGGCCCAGCGCCAGGCCGAGGACATCGTGGCCGACGCGAACGCCAAGGCCGACCGGATCCGTTCGGAATCGGAGCGCGAGCTGGCGGCTCTCACCAACCGCCGCGACTCGATCAACGCCCAGCTGACGAACGTCCGCGAGATGCTCGCCACCCTGACGGGAGCCGCGGTCGCCGCCGCCGGCGCCCCGACGACGGACGACGAGCCGATCACCCGCGGGGTCCCGGCCCAGCAGTCCCGGTAAGCAGCAGTTCCTTGCAG
>Ga0307515_10019442_pt1 | contig 12218 bp, 3 predicted proteins | sample 17_EM_MG_FD_194513 | JGI IMG/M metagenome (GOLD analysis project Ga0307515, IMG submission 194513) | Populus trichocarpa ectomycorrhiza microbial communities from riparian zone in the Pacific Northwest, United States - 17_EM | ecosystem: Host-associated > Plants > Roots > Unclassified | place...
AGCAATGCAGTCCCTGTGAAATGTATCGTAGAGAATCACCCATCATCACTTGTATTTATAATAACCCGCTCCCGCAGTGCTTGTGTCTGGGACCCACATTTCAGGTCCCTACAAGAAACACTGCTCAACAACACTGTCCAGAACACATCCAATCCCACGCGCCCATGAATTGAAATTACGCTTTTGCCCACATCTTGAGACTTGTGCTTAGTTTGGCTGCACCATTTGTTTTTCTTTTGGTTTCTGGCTCATAGATGATTGTGTTTTATTATGAAAGATCTTTTAAATGAAAATGGAATTATTATTTCTAATTTTTATATTTAATATTGTAGAATGTTATCCTAATACCGAATTAAAAGGGAATATATGTGGTAATAATTAATTTGAAAGAGAAAAAATGACACTATTTCCAATTCTTTCGTGACTATCATCATAATTTCCGAAATGATTTGAGCTTTAGATATCCAAATTCATTTACCTGTAAAGTAATGTGAATAACATGATTTGCATGCTTTTCTCGTACAACTTCATGTATCTTGCATTTAACTTCTAGTATATCACTAGATAGTTGTTTTAAGCTATGTTGCAGGCTAGATTTTTTTTTTTAATATACAAAAAGAGTCATGCATAGCTAATATTTTGTAATAAAAAAACTAAATTGTGTGGGAGTTGGTCTGATTTGATCTAGTCAATTCAAGGAGTCCAAAAATAATCTGGACAACTATGTAAAAACATAGTTTGACTAAAAAAGATTCAATACGACATTCTTTAAAAATACATTGAAACGACAACATATTATATTGATCCAGATTAACCTTTTAAATCCATGACCCAAGTCATAAGACCTATTAGCCCTATGTAAAGCAAATTAAAACAAATTATGAATCTTAATTCTTAATCCACTTACTATTAAATAATGGAATTGAAAAAAATTAAGAAAGAGACAAAAAAAAATACAAGTCAGCCTGCTAAATCCACGATTCAGGTCATGAGACAAGGATAACTCCATAAAAAGTAAATTGAAATAAATTATGAAGTATAATTCTCAATCAACTCAATGTTGAAGGAATAATTTTTTTTTAAATCGATTTAAAAAAAGATACACACAACAACTCGAGTCCACTCAGGTTAACCCACCAAACCCATGATTTGATTTATGATACCAGGATAAACTCATATAAAATAAACCAAGAAAACAACTTGAGTCATTCTAGGTTAACATTTCAATCTCGCGATCGAGGTTATAAGATTGATATAGCCCCATAGAAAGCATATTGAATAAATTATGAAGCATAATTTACAATAAACTCATTATTGAATGATGAAATTAAATAAAAAAAAGACATTATAAAATAACCTAAGTTTACCCGGGCTAACTCGCAAAACTCATGACCTAGGTTATAAGATCAGGATAACCTCATAAAAAACAAAGTGAAATAAATGAATAAGTCCAGTTCCTAATCAAACCCAATGTTAAAGATGTTAAAGGATGAAAATGAAAAAAATATCAATTAAAAATAGATTAAAAAAAACTCGAGTCAATCTAGTTGACCCGCTAAATCTGTGACTTAGGTTCTGAAACTAAAATAACCACATAGAAAGCATACCACAAAAAATCATGAAACTCAATCTCTAATAAATCAAATATTGAAAGATGAAATTATATATATAAAAAAAACATATATTTAAAAAAAAAACAAAATAAAAATACTATTGCAATGAATAGTATTTTGTGAGGTGATGCCTAGTAAAAACACAATCTCTTTTAGTTTTTGTTAAAATTTTATAAAGTAGTATTGTTTTTAATTTACTCTTAAATGATTTTGTATAACATATAAAATATTTTAAAATATTAATATATCCATCATGTCTTGTATCTTAAATGCTCAAGAATTGTTGTTTTTATATCATGACGAAGAGGTATTATGTGTTTTTTATAATTGTAAATATATTAGATTATTGAATAATAATGTTTAGTTTATCATAACAAAAGCATTCAAAACATAAATCTATAAATATATAAAAATAAAACTCATGGTAAACATGATTTCAACATAATTATAATAAAAAAATTCAAATTTTCAATTGATATAAAACCAAAGTACTATATGCATGGTAGTTCAACATAATTATAATAAAATAATTCAAATTTTCAATTGATATAAAGCCAAAGTATTATATGCATGGTAGTAGTAGCAGCAACAACAACAACTATGCTTAAATTAAAATAAATAAAGGTTCTTACTTTGAATGCACTTTAAAGCAATGAAACTTTTGTTGTCGTTAATGATAAATCATTTGAATTTATTACTCCTCATTTGCGCAACTAAGATGTTTGTAATATGCTTCCTAAGATTTCAACAATAACATCTTAGTTTAGATATAGTTTTAACAAGGTCTTTAAACAAAAAATTATGCAACTTAAATATTTCTCAACAAGATGAACTTAAACTCTAGATTTTAGAAAAAAACCAAAGCATGAAAAAATAATAAAACACTAAAATATGATGTGAGAAAGAGTGTATAGAAATTTTGAAAAACATTGTTTCAAAATCTTCATTCACTCTTATTTTTTATAATGAATTTTGGAAGTTAAAATATTAAAAAAATTAATTCTCACAACCTTTGATTAGCTACTATAAATCAAGAATTAAATATGAACATAGTGGACATAAATTTTAATTTATTTAGCTAAAAAAATGTTCAGATTCAAATTTATATAAATGCTTATGGAAAAGAATGTTAACATTTTTTGCTGGACTTTAAAAAATAATGGATTGGAAGAAATAATTCTTCATAGACTAAACCAAGTCTAAGTTTTATGGATAAAAAATAATTTTTTATGGCCCAAAATATTATTTTACAATAAATCCTAACCTAGACCTAGTTTGAAGCCCAAGCTTAGCCGACGCGCGCATGTTTAAACTCAAATGCCACTTTACTTAGGTCTTCTCCTCTTTGGGTGCTATTTAGGCTTAATTTTAACTTTTCAACTTCTCACTTTATAAACACCAAGAAAGTTTTATTTTTTTTTCCTATATGGGACAGAAACCTTTAGAGAGTTTTGAGTTTCAACAAAACATGTCAACTAAGGATTCTTTTAGAACAATTTATCATCCACCCATAATTTGCTTAAATCATGTTAATGCTCTATGTTAAAAAGCATATGTTGGAGATTAAATTTTAAAAAAGTTTTAACCCAAAAAGTGAGTTGATTTCATTTTTAATTTGACCTCAAATATGCCAATTAACGATATTCTTTAAACAAATTTTCAGCATTATTGGGGTCTATCTTTAATTAGACAAGGACTAGTTAAGTTGTTTACGTGTTGTCGTGGGTTGCTTTTGAAAACGCGCGTTACTTTTAATTGTGAGACAATTGAAAGAAAAAAAGCACTTTCTAAGCATGCAATCAAGAGTTGGCAGCATTAAAAGGTATATGATTTGACTTTCAAGCAACGGATAAGTAACATGCAAAAAACTTACTTAAACTGTCTTGAATTTCATATAAGAATCAAATTATAAAATTTAAAGGGACATCAATCTAATATATGCATTATTTGAGCAACTTAAAATAAAAGGTGGCACGATGAACAAAAAAAATATGAAAGCCCAAGTTTTGAGTGAAAAGTGAAGTCCCGACAACTGTTAGTAAGTAAAGAGTAATAAATGTTTGTCAACTCCTTGTTATTACAAAGACCTGAATAACTTAGTTAAGTGTTTGCAAAAATATTTTATATATCCATCTAATTGTTTGAATCTAATGTATAAAATGAGAATGATACATATTTCAAACACTCACCTTAGAAAGTAAATTTTTCCTTAAGAGAAAACAACCTAAGAGCCATAAAGCCTTTAAACTTTTTTGGACAAGCATTGACCAAATAGTTTCCTCCACCAGATTCTTCACACACACACACACACATTGAAAAAAACTCCTACGTGTAAATCAAAAAACTTATGCATGCATCTAATTAAACAACCAAGCGAAAAATAAAAATCAAGATATCTAACCCAACACGGGTAATTTACCTGGTTATGTTTAATAAATTTCCCTGTCAAGATAAATTTGTAATAGAAAAACACATAAAATTTGTAATAGAAATCGACACATGCATAAAATTTATTGAACAATAATTAAAAAAACAATACAAGGTTACACATAACACATAAAATTTATTGAACAATAATTAAAAAAAAACAATGCAAGGCTGCACATATGAAAAATTTTATAAAAAATTAATCTATATAAAATTAAGAAAAAACCACAAATGAATCATACCTACCTAAACATAAACCAAAAATTCATTTGAAAAAATATCCACTGCATTAATTTTTAAAAAAATAAAAAATAAAAAAAAGGAACTAGGTAAGGCAGATGCGGGCCTGATAAACTAGGCATTTGGATCTAGCAAACATGCTTGACACACTTTAACTTGGATTTAGCAAACATGTCAGACCCACATTACTTTAGACCTAGCTGCTTGTTATGTACACGTACTTTGAACGTGGATTACGATAAATCCTGGCGCCTTGGGTTTGGAAACATACCATACCCACGTTACTTGGGTCTGACAATCATGTCTAACCCACGTTTACTTGGGTCTGATAAACATGCTAGACCCACATTACTTTGGACTTGGTTGACCGCCACGTTCATGCATTTTGGACTTGGTTGGCACCAAGTCCAGGCACCTTGGATCTAGCAAACAGGCTCAACCATGTTTATTTTGGATTGTCAATCATGTCTGACCCATGTTTACTTGGGTTTGGCAAGCATGTCAGTTCCATGTTGCTTTGGACTTGGTTGACCATCATGTCCACGCACTTTGGACATGGTTAGCATCACGTCCAAGCATCTTGGCTCTGACAAACATGTCAAACTCATTTCTTATTTCATCCTTATTCCTTTTATTGAAGTTTTGTTTTTTTTTTTTCAATTTTTTCCTTCAATTACAATTTCTTATATGTTTTGTTTTTCATTTCAGTTCTCATTCTTTCAATTTGTTATCTTTTATTCCTTTTTAGTTTTAGTCCTTCTAAATCCGTCCCTATTTTTTGTTGGTGTTTCAGAATCCATCATTTTTGTTTTGGCTTTTTTTATTTTGGTCCTTTTTTCTCTTTTGTGTGAGCTTTATTTGTTTACAATTTAGCCCTTCAATTTTAATTTATGTAAATTATGTTTTTCAATTTAGTCCTTCTATTTTTGATTTCTTATTTTTTCCCTTGGCTTTTTTCTCAAAGTTCTTATAGTTTTTAATTTTACTTTTCAAATCAAATTTATGGTTTTTTTCAATAGTAATAATATTATTTTTCAAATTTATTATTAATAATAATAACAACAACAAGTAAACATGTATGATCCATGTTTACTTGAGTCTGACAAATATGCTAGACCCACTTTACTTTGGACTTGGCTAACAGCCACGTCCACACACTCTGTACTTGGCGTTAACGAAGTCCAGACGCCTTGAGTTTGGCAAACGTGGCAGACCCATATTTACTTGGGTCTGGCAAACGTGTCTGACTCATGTTTACTTGGGTCTGACAAACATGTCTGACCCACTTTACTTTGGACATGGCTGACTGCCAAGTCTAGACGGCTTGGGTCTGGCAAACATGTCTGACCCACGTTTACTTTGGACTTGGCTGGTCGCCACGTCCATACACTCTGAACTTGGTGTCTTAAGTTTGGAAAACGGGCCTAACCCACGTTTACTTAGGTCTGGCAACATGCCAAACCCATATTACTTAAGTTTGACAAATATGTTAGGCCTACGTTACTTTAAACTTTGCTGACTTTCTGGTCCACGTACTTTGGACGTGGCCGGTGTCAAGTCCAGACACCTTGAGTCTGACAAACATGCTTGATCCACGTTTACTTGGGTCTGGTAAACATGTCAGACCCACTTTACTTTGGACCTGGCTGACCGCCAAATCCAAACATCTTGGGTCTGGAAACATGTATGACCTACATTTACTTTGGACTTGGCTGACCGCCACATCCACACACTCTGGACTTGGTGTCTTGGGTTTGGCAAACGGGCCTAACCCATATTTACTTGGGTTTGACAACATGTCAAACCCGTATTTTTTAGGTTAGGCAAACATGTCAGGCATACGTTACTTTGGACTTTGCTGACCACCAGGTCCATGTACTTTGGACGTAGTCGACGCCAAGTCCAGGCACCTTGGATCTGGCAAACATGTTTGACTCACGTTTACTTGGGTCTGGTAAACATGTCATACGCACTTTATGTAACAACCCTAATTTTCGAAACCAACACATCAAATATAAAAAAGGGAAAAACATGGTAAAATTTATTTTATTTTATTTTTTGGTGAACTCATACAAAGCTTACTAAATTTTCTAAGAAATTTTGGCAAAGTCTCCCATTTTTCCGGGAGGTCCCAAGTTATCGACAAATTACTTGTACACGTCCATTATTCATTACCCATACACATTCCAATCATTTCAAGTCTCAAACTGTAACACCCCAAACTTTTAAGGTAAATTTCACACAATCATCAAGTTAAAAAAATGAGAAAAAATCCCAGAAATTTTTTTTTTTAAAAAAAGAGATAACCATTAATTAACCATTGTAATTGCATTTATACATTAATATAATGTAAATTCTAAATTTCAATTTACTATATAAAGTTTTAACAAAATAGTACTACATAACTATATACATACAAATTAGAAGTATTGTTAAATACAACCCAAAATAAAATTCTTCTATTTTCTTATTAACTTAAGTGACTATACAGAGGGAACACCCATGCATCAATTAAGGGTTACACTGCTGGGATGAACCTGCATATTAATTTGCATAAACATAACTAAATTAATTATGATGATCTAGTATATTTTTTATTACACTAACAATTTGTTTTTAATTCATTTATCATCAATTTCTATAATTTCCCACTTGTCAACACACCAATCTTGTCCAATAATAACTAATTATATTGGTCACCCATTCCTAGGGCACCAATTCCATTCCAGAATACGAGTTTAACTAACAGCCCATTCACAGGGCACCAATTCCAAACCAGGACATTGGTCCAACCATCAGCCCATTCACAGGGCACCCGTCTTATACCAGGAAGCTGGTCTAATCATCAGCCTATTCATTGGGCGTTAGTCCCAAACCAGAAACTGGTCCAACCATCATTCAAACACTATATACAAATACTAAAATTTGAACTGCATCTTACTAGGAGCTTAGCTAAAGAATTAAAAGAGACTTTAAATTAGAGATCTAAATGTCAAACACCTACCTGAGATATGTGTTTTGCTAGTTGTCCCCTGCTCTTGTTTATTTCCCACAATCTCACCTGTACCAATAGTTACACTAATTTAAATTTTGAGTCTTAACCACACATACACACATATACATACTATTTTCATTGCCTTCATAATTCAACATTTTGTAATAAAAAAACAATTTCAAACAGAAGTTACCAATTTACAAGTTTTAGGTGGCTCAACATAACAAATTCCAAACACTGTTTAGTAGTTTGAGTATAACCGAAGCTATAGAACTCGATTTTATGCGTGGTTGGTTTATTTGGAAAGCTAAAACACGGGTCTACAACTTTTATGAAGAAGAATATACCCATTTTTTCCATATACATGCCTAAATTCACAAATTTCAGAAACCCAAAAATATGTCCTGCTAATTCCTGATTTTGACCTATCTTCGGTTTTTCTTCTATATTTAGTGTTTTCTCACTTCAAATTAAGCAAGGTCAATTTCATTTGAAAGGTAGCATCCATGTATACATCTTTCATGAAAGAAATGTTCTCAAATTCTGTCATATTAGGGTTCAAATCTTAGTAGAAAAATTGAGAGACAACCTATCCAGTTTTGATTTCTAAGTTCAACAAGTATAAATTTGTTTCTCGTGCATTTTTCCATCATTTCGAGCCACTATAAACACAAAATACCTCCACCTATCATTACTTAACAAAATTCTTAAACCTATACTAAGGTATTCTAAAATCTCAATTATTCAAGGAAAACACAAACAAATTCAAGTGATTTAATAAGAGTTTGTTACCTTCTATTACGAAGAAAATGAGTCAAGAGATTAAGAACAACCACATTTCTTCTTCCCCTTCCTTCCTTCTTCAAACCCGTCTCTTCTCACTAGTAAATTCTCTAGGTTTTCTCGAAGTTTTCTTCCTAAATCTTACTTGAAGCACTCTTAGCTCACTTAATCTCATATTTTTTTTTGGATTCAAAGGATGAATTTACAAAGTTTCCGCTCAATTTGTTTTCTCTCCTCTTTCTTCCTCTCCTTGCCCAGCCATTACTCTAGGAATTTCTAGAGATTTCTTCTTATTTATAATTATATTTTTTCCATATTTGCATCTTATCCCCTCATATTTACTTCTATTTTCACATTGACCCCACATTCCTTTCATTAATACATTGACCCCACTACTTCTCTTTCTCTTTACTAACTATTTACTTCTTTATTATTGTTTTCAATTTCACCCCTCTCATTAATTAACTTCTCTTTTAATCCAATTAATTTGTTCAATTTAATCCTTTCTCAACATCCATTGTATTTAATTTTATTTTACTAAATCAAGATGAGATTATTTTATCTAAGGGTTTACACTTCACTTTAGACCTGATTGACTACCAAGTTCAGGGGCTTTGGGTCTGACAAACATGCTAGACCTACGTTACTTTGGATTTGGTTGACCGCCACGTCCATGCTTTTTGGACTTGGCTGGCACCAAGTCCAAACGCTTTGGACTAACAAATATGCTTGACCCGCGTTTACTTGAGTCTAGCAATTATGCCTAATTCGCGTTTACTTAGGTCTTAAAAATCATGTTTGACCCATTTTTTTGGGTCTTGCAATCATATTTGACCCGTGTTTTTTTATAATGGGCAACACGATTTTCTAAGAGGGAGGGAGGGAAATACCCCCGACCAGAGCTCTTTTGTGGGTTCCCTTGGCACATGTGCTTGAGGTGGTGAGACGCATCGAATGCCACCCTATAAAGCAATGCTCGGTTATGTTTTGGAGCCGCATGCGCCACCCGAATGGCACGAACGACACTCACTTGCTAACACGTGCTAAACACGCATCAACCATTTCTGAATATAAATAATAATTTATATACATACAAATACTCAATTACCCCTGACCCCACATGCTATTTACAATAAAACCATACGGAAACGACGAAACATATATGCAACCTTGTTTTTGTTAAAACCCAAGGGTAATTTTGTATTTAAACTATTTCAATAAAACAAAACAGAGAAGCCCCTCAACACATGCATATTTCCCCCTCAGGGGCATGGTTATATCTTCACTGTTTATTTTTTTTGAAAAGACAAAAGAAGCCCCCAACCTAAAGGTTAAAATTTTGTGTCTTGAAAGGCAAATCAACATCTATATTGTAGCCCAAAAAGCCTAAACGAACCATTTTATCCCCAATCATTTTTTTAATGTCAAATATATCCCATGAAAAAGACAATCCTACCCCTAACTGCATGTTTAACAAGTTTCTTTAGCAATGCTAATCTCGTCATTACACTATTCCAATTCACAATAATATATGTCTAGGTGAATAGTGAAAAAGTGAACAATCATACACTGAGCTCTTTTAGTATTTTTTTGTAATACTACCCATATATGGGTCTTGTTGTGACATGATAAACAAGTTAATTTGGATCCATAAATGTAAAAGTAAAAGCTATTATTGACTTGGTTGTACTTCCTAGTATCTCTCGTATGAACTCTTATACGTGAAAAGGATTCGCTCCACCTAAAGTAGAAGCATTTGTGTTGCTAGTGATTCTTGACAAATTGGATACCAAATACTCATTTATATGAAATGCATCATCCAAATAACTGCAAGATTTATACCTTTTATGAATTTCTATAGCTAAAATAGTGTCTCATCTCTTTCTGTATTGACTAGGAGGTGTGGAAAATCTGGTGTAAAGGGGGCGCTATTTAGGTGACTCCTCCTAGCTTGTACGAAGGAATAAACATGTTTTGGATGATGTGGCTACCTAGGAACAACGAGAATGATCTTTGCAAAACTAAGATGGAAGAAAGCTCTGGCCTAATCCACCTAGAAGCCAGCTAGCTACTACAAGAAGTGTAATATATATGAATCATCTATAAAAAGCTAGGAATTTCAAGAATTAGTGGCACATTCAAAGACCATTAGGCTAAGTTCTTGTGCTCTTTTCTAATTCCTAAAATAATCAATGAGTCAAAACAAGGTGGAGGTGCTTGAAATAAAAAAGGTCATGATCATCATTGTAAGATCAGATCGTTTGTGTCTTCTAAAAGATAATCTTTTTTTGTAGATGCTTATGATTTTTAATAATTTTTAAGTTCAACAATTGATTTTTAATTTTTAATGTTTCAACATAATTATTATTTTTAAAGCTTGTTTGAAGACGTGGTAGAGATTATTTTTAAAAGTATTTTTTTATTTAAAAATATATTAAAATAATATATATTTTTAATTTTTTTGACATCAATTCAATAAAATATCAAAAAAACACTAAAAAAATTAATTTAAAACTATTGTTTTAAAAAAATCTTTAAAAACACTGCGATGCTTTAGAAAAGCCTTTAACCAAAGAGAATTTCTTCGAACCTCAATTATATTCTTCTAATTCTTTGAGTCATCACCTTCTCTCACATCCTTACAGCGGCTAATGACTTGGTTTGTCTAGTAAAGGAAAGTTCTACACGTGATGTGGATTTTGTATCCTGTTGTAGCCTTTAACTTCGTATTTATACTAGTCATTGTTTTTATATTTAATTATTATCTCTATGTCTAATTATTATCTTTATGTCTAGTTTTATAATTCATATCGAATTTCATAAAAAAAAAAAAAGATAGTGTTTGCAATGCAATGAGATTAGTTACTCAAATATGATTTTTTTACTATTTAAATAATATTTTTTCCTTCTTTAAAGTAATAAAAAACTCTTTTTTGTCAAGACTATACCTAATTATAAATAACTATCATAATTATAAAGCAATTAGCTAATTTACAAAAAAAAAAAATAATACAAATTTTTACCGTGGATTAAGTCAATCATAATCACTTACTTCTTACAAAATAAATAATATTTTTTTTTATTGAGGAAACAATGCACCTTTTGAGTTATAATTGTACAATAATGTAGTGAATAATATAGTTAGTTAAGTTATTAAATAATAAAATAATTTACTATGATATAATAAATGAATAAAAATATTTAATAACTTATAACTTAAATTTACTAAATTATAATGCCTTCAAACAATCATAGAAATTGTCTATTATATTTAAGATTAGGAGATGCAATTGAACAAATAAAAACAAAGATAGATTGAAAAATGTGGGGATCCCTCCTTCTCATGGTCTCTTTGCTTTTGATGTGAGTTTTGAAGAAAAATGCTATTTATTATCTCTTTTCTAGCTAAGATGTTAGAAGTGCATGTCAACTTTAAAGTTTTAAAATTAATTTAAGAGATAAACCATACGATGGCACCGTAAAATACATAAATAAGAGTGTTTAGAAGTGTGATTATAGTTATATTTTAAAGTATTTTTTCGCTTAAAAATGCTTTAAAATAATATATTTTTTCAAAAAATTATTTTTGATATTAATACATTAAAATATTCTGAAAACATAAAAAATATTAATTTAAAATTAAAAAAAAATAAAAATTTTTACAATGATATTACAATTTTGTTTTGTTAGGAAAAGTATTTTACTCTTATTAATAATAACACCTTTTCTTCATCAATCAATGTTTTTTTTTTAAAAAAAAAAACTTAAAATAAGAAACCATAAAAACACACCTTAATAAATTTATTTCAAAACCATTAACGTTCTTTCCATTTTAACAATTTGCCCAAAATCACTTCCCTTTTTTACCCCACCATCCCCTCTTCCCAAACAACCGTCACCGCCCCAATCCCCTTCCCTCAACACGTGTATTCAACTCCCCACACCGCGCGTCGAAAAACCTCTCCAAATTCAAAAACGTACATCTCAAAATAGCCCTCTCACTCTCATGATTTTTGATTTAGCAACGTTAAATAAATAAATAAAAAAACATATCGTACTCTCCCCCTCTCTAATCCATACCCTGATTTTGTCATTTCTCCTCCAGCCTCTCTCGCCGGCGAGAGGAACTTAAAAAAATAGAAGAAAAATATTCAGAGAAA
>Ga0307515_10019443_pt1 | contig 12218 bp, 4 predicted proteins | sample 17_EM_MG_FD_194513 | JGI IMG/M metagenome (GOLD analysis project Ga0307515, IMG submission 194513) | Populus trichocarpa ectomycorrhiza microbial communities from riparian zone in the Pacific Northwest, United States - 17_EM | ecosystem: Host-associated > Plants > Roots > Unclassified | place...
CACTTTGGCTGTTATAAAGGCCATTAATAACTTAACTTTATTCTTAATAGCGGCAATAAATTGTTCTTTAAAATTAACAAAATGTTAGCGATTTTGTGATCCCTTTAGGCGACCTCTACCGCGTTATAGTTGTGGCGTATCTACTATAATTGTATTGGGATTGTAGTCGTCTTCTAAAGTATATTAATTGTGGTTCTCTTTTAGGGTATCTTCTAGGGCATCCTATAAAGGCTTAGAATTGTTATCTTTATAGTAAGGCTTAATAACAGTTAAATGGAATTAAGTGGGTCTATAAGGTATCTAAATAGTATAAGTTTAACTATTAATTATAATGAGTTAATGTGGGCCTAACCATCCTCCCTTTTTACGCTATACGTGTACTTTAGACTAGAGTAGTAGATTAAGCGTAGTCGAGGTATTTGGGCCATTTCTTATTCCTAGTGCGTCATTAACCTGGCGTATAGCGTAGAGATGTTATACCTCCTTTATTGCCTTATAAATAGCCTTAAATCGTTATATAATGGAGGGAGATAGTAGAGAATTGTTAGTTATTTAAGGGTAGGCGCTAAAGACTAGTAATATAGGTATAAGTCTATTTAGGCCAGCGGAATTATTAATAGCTTTAATAGCCATTTATAAGGTAAGTTCTTCGCTAGCGTCCTTTAGTTTTAAAGAAATAATCTTATATGCGCGGTGTAATGGTATATAATATTACTCTACTTTTCTAATACTATTATACGCCTTAACGGGGACTTCCTTAACCTTAATTGCTATTGCCTTTATCTGTTGTTAGAACTCTATAGATAAGAAGTTCTTTTCTGTATTATAGATAATTTAATTAGGGGGTCCTAGGTAGATATTAATCTAGTATAACTAAAGGGTATCCTATATGTTCCTAGCTAATATATCCTTTAAGAATCGTGCGGCTTAGAAGGAGGTTAAGAAGTTAATAACTTAGAGTACTAGCTTGCTGCTAAGATATATAACGTTAACGATAATATAGAAGTTAAAGTTATAGTTATCTTTAAGGGTAAACTTAAATCGGCTAAGGGACTTCTGGTTTATTTAGTAGTAATAGTAGTACTTTATAAGATGCTTAATTACCTTAACCTTAACTTTATAGCCTGCTTGCTAAAGAACCCTAAGTAATTAATAAATAGATAGGTGGCTAAAACAATGGTGCAGTTAGCGTAATTCTAACTTAGTTAAGTGGCTTTAAGTAATACTCTTTTCTAGTTAATAAAGGAGTAACTAGGGGTAACCCTACTTGCGTATAATAGGCACCTAATTATCTCCCTAAATAAGTATATTCTTAAGGTTATTAAGCCTAACTCCTAATTTATTTATATCTTTAATGTAAAATAAAAACGGAGTATTTATAGGAATAATATAGAAAGTAATATATCCTAAGGGGGTTTGGACCCTAATTGTGCTAAGAGAGATTACAGTACCCTTGCTAAAACGAATCATATATTGGCCTACCGTTAAATAGTTAATCTAAACAGAGTTATTAAGCTGCTAAAGGGCTTGAACTTAAGGTTCTCCTACTATAGATACTCCTGTGGCTCTAGTATCTGGTATAATACTATGGAAAATATTCGCTAAATATCTATTGTTAAAGGAGAATATAGAGCTCTCCTTTAGCTTATTAAAGATATCTAACTTCGTGATAGAATGGAGCGTAGATTAGTTATTAAGAATAGTAACGGTTTGTATACCATCTACCTCACTATATTTAATGAAGTATTAGTTAGGAGAGTAGTTCTCAATTTCTATATCTATAAGAAGCTGTTTAGTCTTATTAACCTTACCCTTAAGATCTTTTACGCCTTTATATTAAACCAGGAAGCTTTAAAAGTAGGCTATAGTAACCTTATAATTTCTAACGTTTCTTATACTCTGATGGAACTTATTATATACCTCTTTTCGCTTATTAAGGGAGTGTCTAGTTAACTAGCAATTTGGCTTCTTATAAACGTAGCACTTTTTCTAGTAATTACTTCGAAATAAACCTCTATAAGGACCTCTATAATTACCTTATAGTTGACGTTAATTGTACCCTTTACCGTATTCCCTACCATGGCCGCCATATATTTAATTAGTCTAGTTATAATCGTGTTAGTTGGGAATGCTTAGTTAGGTAGGGCTTTCGGTATAGAGCTATTAAAATTCTTGTGTTTGTATTGCAGTACCTACGGCGGAGCGTAGCTCGGTATATACTCCTTTAAATATATCCGCAGGTTTATATAGCGCTAAATTGCACTTAGGAACGCTACGGCATGCTAAGATAACCTAGTCCCTTAGGCTGTTCTTATTTTAGTAAGTTTTAGTAAGTCCGCGTTAGATTTTCTAGAGTTTATTAAAGAGTAGTTAAAGGCACTCTAAATAAGTCTTTATTGGGTTAGAAGCAATAACTCTCTAGAATATAATCTCTTGCTATTTAGATATATAAAGTTAGCAATTCTTATTAGTCTTAAAGTAGGCTCTAGTAAGCTAAAGTGTAACCGACTACCGACACTGCGTTGAGACACAAGATCACCGCTTGGAAGGCTCCGAGATGGCGTTAACGCCACCCAATATAGTGGTTGCAGATCAATATTGGTGGCAGATTACCGTTCCTATTTCAGCTATCTATTACCCCATTACTTCTACCTTCTTCGTGTATATATAGAGCCTCTAGAGCTACATTTACAATTAAGTCGTTTATTTAATCCTTTATACTGCAAAGCTTATAGTTATAAGCCCGGATCGCACTACCTGCTAACTAATTAATCTACTACCTTATTTAAGAAGTTACTACTTCTACTACCTTTGCAGTGTCTCGAGCTTCTTTACCTATTAAACGAACGGACGATTGACCCTAGTTGACGTACGTACCCAACTAACGAACGAACTGACGAATTAAATCAAAAGTTTAAAACGTCAAAATAAGGTTTTTGCTAAGACGCTAATTGGACCCTGCCTGACCTGTTAAATCCTAAAAATAATAACTATAAGCGAATTGAAAGTTAACCTGATCCTTAACCAGCCTTCTGATTGGATATAGTGGTTCTTTATTATCCAAGACACTGCTAAAACTAATGAGGTATGGGAGCACATTGACCTATCTAAAAAAGGCGAGCGTCTAAAGCTAGCATAACCAAGTCGTCCTACACTAAGGGATATACTACCTACGGCTATATCGATAGCAAAGCTAGACCTAAGTCAGCTTACCGCCTATAACTAGCTCTATGCTGAATATAAAGACGATCTTTGTATATACGAGAAGCAAAAACGGGCTATAAACGATATCAGTAACTATATTATTTGCACTACATCGGTAGCCTACCTTCCACTTATTAACGACCTCAATACGGTATACGAACGGCTTTAAGCACTTAAGACTGCACTAGCCTCTACCACCTTAGGTCGAAAACGAGACGTCCTAAATCAGTACACGGCTTTGAAAGTCTATAATAAAAAGCAGAGCATCGACAAATGGTTAAATAACTGGCGGAATGTCTATAAGCTTGCGGAGCAATTAAAGCTACCAGATGTATAAGGATTTAGGCCACACTATAACTTTGTTTAAGCTATTAAATCTATCTCTTCTAGTTTTATAGGAGCACTAGAAGTAGACCTTATTAGAAAAGAACGGAAGGATGAAGAGGCCCTATCTATTATTAATCTAATTAAGGAATTTAAGGAGCATTACCGCATGTAGTAAGCAGCATCCTCGGCTACCCCTGCCAATAACTCTGCTTTTGCAACCCTAGGTAATTCTAATTTAGATTTTAATAACAATTCTAATTTAGATTTAAAATGGAATAAGGAATGTATATGCGGCTTTAAACATCGATTTAGTAGCTGCTACTATATCGTTGAGCAGAAGCGCCCTTAAGGATAGAAACCAAACCCAGACATTTAAAAGAAAGTAGAAGAAGTAATCTTATCTACGCCTTAGATTAAACGCATTATTAACCTCATCTTAAAAAAAGAATAGGAAGTAAAGAAGAACACAGAATCTATAATTAATTTTAATTCCAAAACCCTACCTTCCAAAACCCCGACTAGCTATGCTGCTATGTTTAGTACTGGTTAAACTTCATTCGAACTTTAGAACATCTGGATACTCGACCCTAGTGTAGATACCCACGTCTGTAACAACTAAGAAGACTTTACCTTTTCCTACCTAGCTGCAGAAGACAACTACCTAATTGCTGGTGGAAATTGTAAAAAGATACAGGCTTATGGAACAGTAACGATTACTGTTAATACACCTACTGGGAGCTTAAAAATGAAGCTATTCTATATAGCATTGGTACCTACCATGTTTATAAATATTATAGCACTATTAAGGGCTATAGATAATGATATCTATTTTGACTTAGGACGAAACTTGCTATACCGTCTAGCAACTGGCGAAATAATATGCTATGCGAAACGACTAGGGGGCTACTAGGCACTAATGCATAGAGAGCCTACCCTAGATTTAACCACTTAATCGACCTTCTTAATAAGAAGATATTAACTAAGCAGAATGGCCCGCAAATTAGTTGGAGCTATAGCTACAAAATGGCACAAAATACTTAGCTATGTAGGACCTGACGCTATTAAATAGCTTCCTAAGCACGTTAATGGCGTAGAGCTCGAAGAGCTAATTAATAAATAAGCACCGCTTAAAATTAAATGCGAAGTCTACTTAATATTAAAGCACATATAGCAGATCTCTTGAAGACGAGAATATAAATTTCCAGCCACTTGACCATTTAAGCGGGTAGCATTTAATATTATTACCCTTGGAGAACTAGGGTATAACGGCAATAGATACGTAATGCACTTCTATTGCACGTATTCCAAATTTAATTTTGTATTTACCGCTAAGAATAAGGATAAAGCTACCGTCCTACCTACCATCCGTAAGACCCACCGTTTAATTAAAATACAATTCTATTAAGACGTAATCTTCTTCTGGAGCGACGACAAATGAGCTTTTAGATAAATAGGAGACACCTTACATACATGGTGCGCAGATAAAGGTATTACTTTTGAATGCCGAGCCCCATATACAGAAGAATAAAATGGCGGAGCTAAATGATCTGGATGAACCCTTATGGATCGATTAAGGGCTATACAGCTAGAAGTATCCTTACCCCTGTCTTTAGGACCAGAGGCGTTTCTTGCCGCAGGATACGCACTTAATTAAACCCCAAATGAGTAACTAGGATGGAAAACTCCATATAAGATCGCCTACGGCAAGCCGCTATTACTTACCTATATGCATATATACGGCTATAAAACCTATACACTGGATAAACGAATTAAAAGGGGAGATAAACTAGCTCCTTATGCATTAATTAGATACCTAGTCGGCTACGATTTAACTAATATCTATTAAATCTGGATTCCGAGTCTCCGTAAGGTTATTTAAACCAAAGACGTTATATTTGACGAGACCTTGTTCTATAACCCTAAGGGTTAAGACATTGACTACCTGCTAAGGGAAGCATTAGAAGACACCCTCTAGACGATTAGTCTACTAGAACCTCTATACAAGGACGAATCTAAAGACGAATTAATCCTATATACAGTCAATCTGGACCCTTAAAGATCTACCTTAGGTGTAGATTAAACGACTATATCTAAATCGAATAATTTAGCAAAGCTTCGTACGAAGGATACTGAGCAGTTACCGACACCTAGCAGAACGGTATTTCCAGATTTACTAGAATTGAACACCTCACCACAAGGACTTTAAGACGACATCCTAGATATAATTAAAACAATTCTAACCTAGCTAAGCTCTCTAGAACCATCTAATAGAGTAATTAATATAGCTCTACGAGCTAACGAAGTCTCGGCCAAACCTTCTGCCAACCTTATCCTACCAGAAGGATCAAAACGAATTCGACGTTAAGCGCATACAGTAGCACTAACCAATCTATCTACCCTATTTGGTTACTACGCTGGATTTGCTATAGGACTAGTAAAGGATATTAACCGAACTAGATCCTTATCTCTATATCGGGACAACCTTCCTCCTAAACCAAAGAATCTTAAAGATCTAAGAAAGCATCCTTTGACTACTAGCTTTTAAAAGGCCATGGAAAAAGAATATAATGACCTAAAACGCTAAGGGACATTTAAGACTGTACTAAAAGCAGAAGTAGGCAACGAGTAGATCCTTCCTCTAAAATGGGTCTTTAAATATAAGCTCGACAGCGACGGTTACCTTTAAAAGCTTAAAGCTTAACTATGCGTCCGCGGAGACCTATAGATTATAGAGGAAGAAACCTATGCAGCAACCCTAGCTGCTCGAATATTCCATGCTCTTATGGCTATAGCAGCCGCATTTAACCTGGAAATTTAACAGTATAACGCTGTAAACGCATTTACAAACGCTAAGCTTAGTAAACCAATCTACTGCTACTGCCTAGAAGGTTTTAATTAAAACGGATATGTCCTAAAGCTACTTATGGCGCTATATGGATTGAAAATCTCACCACTACTTTAGTATAAAGAGCTTACTAATACACTGGCTAAATTCGGATTAGAACCAGTACCAGGCACTAACTGCCTATTTACTAATAGATGACTTATTGTCTTCTTCTATATAGACGATATAGCCGTCCTATTTGCCAAGAAGGACCTTTTAAGACTTAAAGAATTTGAAGTAAAATTGCTGCACCGATACGAAATCCGTGCACTAGGAGACCTATAGTGGTTCCTAGGTATTTAAATCAGTCGAGATCGAGCAAGTAGGAAGCTCTGGCTTTGCCAAAACTCCTATATTAAAAAGATAGCCAATTAATTTAATATTTAACCACCAGAAAGATTTCCTAAGTTACCACTTTCTGCCGAAGAACTGATTCCGTCCGACCAGCAGACGAACCCTTAAAGAACACTAGCCTATTAGCAACGGGTTGGTTCTCTTGCATACCTAGCCGTATTTAGAAGACCTGATATTGCTAAGACGCATTCTAAGCTGGCCGAATTCCTTATTAATCCAAATTAATAACACCTTAACGCAGCAAACCAAGCTATTGCTTACTGTCTTAGAACAAAATCTATAGCTATTAAATACTCTGGCGAAGTATTTAGAGCCCACGTCTACTTTAGAAACCCCGAAGGAGAAGACGTTACCTTTTACGGAGTATCCGACGTAGTATTTGCGGACTATATAGAAACTAGACGGAGCTCTTAAGGATATCTATTTATCCTATTTAGAGGACTAATTGATTGGAAAGCAACCCTACAGCAATCTGTTACTCGCTTGACTACTAAAGCAGAGCTTCTCTCCCTATCTACTGCTGCCGTTGAAATTATCTAGTAGCAACGATTCTTTAAGGCAATTGGCTTTAATTTAGAACGCGAATTTACCATACTCTGCGACAATATGCAGACCGTACGACTCCTAAGACAGGATACACTAAAGCTTAACACTAAGCTTCGACATATCGACGTCTACCAGCACTGGCTGAGACAGGAAGTCTAAGATAAAAAGATTGACGTTAAATGGGTCCCTATAGACAAGATGCCTACTAACGGCCTTACTAAGATCTTACCCCGTCAAAAGCACGAGGCATGGATAAAGCAATTGAATTTGGTGGATATTCGACATTAGATCAATTAACTCCATTCGCAATGTCCGCGATATCCGCAATATCCGTAATATTCGCAATATTCGCAATATACCATTTTAATTACCCTACCCTTTGCTACTCTTAAAATGTATCTAAATTTCCTATTTTGGTATAGCTTTTGCCCTCATTTTATGTTCTATAGCTTTAACTACACCGTTAAATCTGGGGGGGTGTGTAACCGACTACCGACACTGCGTTAAGACATAAGATCACCGCTTGGAAGGCTCTAAGATGGCGTTAACGCCACCCAATATAGTAGTTGCAGATTAATATTGGTGGCAGATTACCGTTCCCATTTCAGCTATCTATTACCCCATTACTTCTACCTTCTTCGTGTATATATAGAGCCTCTAGAGCTATATTTACAATCAAGTCATTTATTCAATCCTTTACACTGCAAAGCTTACATAAAGCATTATATTAAAGCTATAGTTTTTACCCGTAATATAGTTATAATAGAATATTGCTGCCCGTCCCTTTAATATAATGGAGAAAGCGTAGTAGTACTAATGGCATTAAATTCTAACCTTATTGCAATAGTTATAGAAGACCTATAGTTTTGCTCTAAGTATATTATATAATTCTCCTCTAAACTTCTTTTCTTTATCTAAATATACCTTTATTAGATTTGTAACTTCTTATAGTAAAGGGTTACTAGTTAGCTAGAGTAGAGGAGCTAGAGGCGGCGGAGGTAGAGGACGAGTATCTTTAGGTAGGAGAGTATCTTTAGGTAGGAGAGTAGCGTTCTAGGGGTTTTGTTCCAAATTAAAGTTGCCTTTTAAAGAATATAGGTTGGTTTTGGGTTTCCGTAGTTAACGTATAATCTTAGTTTCTGTCTATACTAGTTCTTCTATACTAGTAATAACGGCCTAAATATTACTAGCAATTGGGTTACCATTCTTAGTAATATATACCCTATTCCTATAGAGGAAGTCTTAAAAATCCCAAATAATATTAATATTGCTAAGTACCTAGGTGTTAGCGGTCCATCCTATAAAATCCTCCCTAAAATATTCCCATAGCTGTATATTGGCGTAGTGTCTACTTTAATAGAATATAATATGGTATAGGAGAAAGCTATTAACTTGTTTTATAGTATAAGTTATTATATTAAAGGTAAATTCGTCCTAATTTTTATTAATAAGTTTCGCGTACGAAGCTACCCCTAGTGGTAAGGAGTCTCTCTAGTCATTTGGAATGGCCGTAGCCATGCTTTCGGAAGAAGGGAAGTATTATTGGTGTAGGGATTGTCGTTTGGTACGCGTTCGTGACGTGTATTTGCGGTTATGGGGCTTAGGACCAGTTCTGGCCTTAAATCGCGAAGACTCGTAAAGCGTGTTGTTCTGCGTAATAGACGTAAGAATCCATAATCTTAGAAAGGCTCAGGACCAGTTCTGGCCTTTAGATCCTTAGATTTATAGAAGAGTTCTATTTAAGGTTTAGGACCAGTTCTAACCTTAAAAGACAGCTTCCTCTAGCACGAGTAGCACTGGTACAGTGGCTCGTCTCTTCTTGGTGGAATACCTTGCTATTCTATAGTATAATAGTAAAGTTAACCACTAATCAGTGTTAGTTATATAAGGGGATATCACGTAGCTATGGTTCGTAGATAGTATAATAATTGTTATTCTTTTTAATAATTCTAAGAAAGGGTTGAGGAACTTAAGGTTCCTCACCACGCTAGTGCCGCGGCGGCACGTGACGGCAACTTGCCGCACGTAACGGCAACTTGCTATATGTGGTGGCAATATGCCTTATATAGTGACCACTTGCCTTTATTCCCAACAATAAGTTATAGCCTTTTCTATAATTAGGTGGTCTTAAATAACTTTTTTATCTAACTATATATAGAAATCTTTCTACTTATTATTGTGTCGCTGTCTATACTACTTTTAGTACAGCTCCCTAAGTATATATAGCTTATCCGTAAGGAAGTATCTCCTTATTACTACGTCGTAATAGCCCTTTATATATTGTTCTTTAAATTTAGTTAAAATCCCTAGATCCTCTTCTTATTCTAGTTTAGTAAGCTACTTAGCTCTTAGTGTGCCTGCTTTAGGCCTATTAGTAATTCTTTATATAGATACTCTGTCCCTTATACGTCCTAGTACGCTAGATCTCCTATTTAGTTTCTGCTCTTACTATATAGCAATTCTTACTCTAAATTCTGCTATAGTTTCTTTCTTTTTATATCTTGCAAGTGGGTCTCTAAAGTCTTCTTACTTTTTAATCCCCTTATTAATAGTCCTTATTCTTATGTTAAAATCTTAGTTCTATAGAATTCTTAGTCCTAAGCTTGCTTTTATTTTAAGCTTAGCTCCTACCTTAGTCTAATTAGGCTTAGGTGTTCTTATCTTATCTTAAAAGTCTTAAATCTTACTTATCTTGTCTTAAGAGTTTTATGTAGTTAGGAATTCTTATCCTAAGCTTATTTATATATTGCTAAACTAAGCTACTGCCCTGCTCTATTAGTTTTTATCTATTATAGGTTCTTAGGTATACCTCGTCTCGTCTTAAGGATCTTAGTTATCTCTTATCTTATCTTAAAAGTCTTAAGCCTTTAGCCTTTTGCCTTTATTAAGTAGTGAATTAGTATTAGTATTTATCTGCTTACTTAATCTCTATAAGATACTCTTCCTACCATTTTATAAAGCGATAGATGCCGTATTTAATGGTGTTATAATCCCCGTTACTAAGCCTTACTTAATAGTAGTCTTAGTCTCTACTTCTAGTATAACTTCTCTAAGGTTTATATACTTCTAGTAAGCTGCCCTTATTACCTTATTATTACTAAATATTTTGCCTATATTGAATTTATCATCCTTAATATCCAATCTACGAAATAGTTTATTAGTACCTCTATATTTTATTAATTCTGGCTCTTATAGCTAATAGCTTGCGCTATACTTAGTATCTTTATAAATTTAGTATACGTTATTATAATAAAACGCGAAACTTCTAATTAAATATTCTCTTATTCCTTGTAGTATACTATTATCCCTTTATATATATATGTCTTTTACTAATCTAGTTCCCTTTATTATATAGTAACTCTAACTATCTTTATAATCTCTAGTAAAGTAACCTTATTTCCTATAATTTATATAAGCTCCATCTTTAAACTATTAACTTTATTATAGAGTCCGCCTAAATATCTTCTGCTATTAAGATCCCTAATTTAGCCTTTACTCCTTAGTCCTATAATTACTTAATTCGGCCGTCGAAAACGGACTCTGCACCTGTACGTGGTGACGGCTACAAACCTAAGTCTTCGAAGTTCAGACTTAGAGCCAACGCAGAGATGTTGCATAGCGTGCGATACGACCTAGTGGTGGTGGTGGGTATTGTGGGCGGTAGTGAAAAGTTTTTACATGGGATGGTGAGATCTCGAAAACCACTACTGAGTGCCCCTTACGAACAACAGCAACACTATTCTCCTATTAAGGCACCTGTACGATTTAACATAGATACGCGGCATTCGATAACATCCCCTGACCCCTAGTAGAGAGCATTAATGACCTCTTATATTAATGAACGAGCGATTGTAAATGAATGAGCAATGAGCAAATATACGGCCCCTTCTAACCCCTAGGGCGATTGCCCGCGGAGCATACGGTTACTCACCATTAACTATTAAATACTACCTAGCAGCCTAGATAATACCGTACGGTTTTTCTATCTCCTCTTAAGGAGTGGTGACCCTTAGTAAGGGCCTAGTAACTAGGGCCTAGGCATAAAAGATACTTAGGCATATACGTCCCGCTCGCCTTTTGGTATAGTGGTAGTTTATAGATAAATCCCCCTTACGCCTTTAATAGGTCTTAGGGGGGGGAAGGTATGGCGTATATAGTAATAGTTAACAAAAGATAGCATATAGGGGGTGGTTAAAATATGGAACATAACTATAAGTGTACAGTAATTAAACGGCAAGGCCTAGCTAGGACGTAGTGAACCCTAGCTAGGATAAGCTAGAGAAGGAAGTAGTGGTTCCTAAGGAGTTCGAACATCTAAGGAGGACAAGACGTAGCCATAGGCCCGTAGGGCCGCCGCTACGGACGGACATGGCAAACTGGGGTTTTTTATCCTACTGAGGTGGCTTATAGGGTTTTTCCTCCCCTAAACTGCAGGGTTTTCTTCCTGTAAATTATAAGTTTTCCCCCTATAACGGAGTAGTCTGTGTGGGCCTAGTTAGGATCCGTATTAGACGTTAATTAAGAATTACTACTACTACTAATTACTTAATTCTTAACCTCTAGGTTTCTATAGTTTTTTACTCTATCTTTTATAGGTTTCTTTAGTACCGCTTAGGTCTATTAGCTCTGCGCTATACTATAGTTTCTAACTTAGCTTTAGTTATTGTATACTTTACGTCTTATATAACTATAGAACTCTATTTTAGCCTTTCTTAGCCTACTCTCTTTAGTAAATCTAATTATTAATCTTAATCGCTTAATCTATTAAATCCCTTAGAGTATCCGCATTTTCTATTAAAATAATTACGTCCTAGACTTTAGCCTTAAGTCCCTATTTATACTATGCTATAAGCGCCTTATTATTCCACTTAACTTATATAGCTAGCGTTTAGAACTATATTAT